>Ga0364873_10281_pt1 | contig 29549 bp, 28 predicted proteins | sample ExccelAu500001D3_2_FD_206928 | JGI IMG/M metagenome (GOLD analysis project Ga0364873, IMG submission 206928) | Enriched cells from Trout Bog Lake Hypolimnion, Wisconsin, USA - BchlTB.Aug07.5000.01.D3 | ecosystem: Environmental > Aquatic > Freshwater > Lake > Hypolimnion/Profundal zone | place... | reverse complement strand
GAAAGGAGCCTGCGGTTTAATACGCAAACTCCTTTGTATAAATTTAAAAAAAATAATTTACTTGTCTACTTTCACTAAGCGGGCTTGATACTCACTTTGTCGTTCATATCGCTGTCTACAAGGATACGGCCACAGTGTTCACATACGATTATTTTCTTGTGCATGCGTATTTCGCTTTGGCGCTGAGGAGGGATAACGTTAAAGCAGCCGCCACAAGAATCGCGGTGAATAGGCACCACGGCCAGGCCGTTGCGGTAGCTCTTGCGAATGCGCTCATAGGCAGTCAGTAACCGCGGGTCAACTTTAACTTTTGCAGCATCTGATTTCTCTGCCAATATTTTTTCTTCAATTTCTGTATCTGCGGAAATCTTTTCCAGTTCCGCGCGCTTTATCTGCAGGGCTTCTTCAACGTCCTTTATTTTTTCCTCGGTTTTCAGGCGGGAATTCATGCGGTCTTTCTGCTCATAAGTAGCGTCCTTGATGTGCTTTTCGTTGAGCCTCACTTCAAGCTCCATCATCTCCATTTCTTTGTTGATGGCCTCAAACTCACGGTTGTTTTTAACGTTATCCTGCTGTTTTTCGTATTTCTTGATTAAAGCCTGGGCGTCCTTTTTTGCGTTGTTCTTAGTTTCTATGAACGCATTGATGCTGTTGATCTCTGCGTCAATATTGTTGATCCTGACCTGCAGGCCCTCAATTTCGTCCTCAAGGTCTTTTACCTCCATAGGCAGCTCGCCCTTCAAGGTCCTGATCTCATCTATTTTAGAATCAATCTTTTGTAACGCAAGTACGGCGGTCAGCTTTTCTTCAACCGAAAAATCTTTTACAGTAGCCATTAGCAAAAATAATTTACTGGATTGGTGGATAAATTTGATAAAAGGATTGCAAAATTAGGGAATTTTTTCTTAAGTAGCGCTTCAAATATTTCCGGGGTAAATTGTTCACTCTCATAATGGCCTATATCCGCGATTACGATTTTCCCTTCAGCGTCAAAAAACTGGTGGTACTTGTAGTCGCCGGTAATAAAAATATCCGCGCCTTGCTTTATGGCGTCACCAAGTAAAAAGCTACCCGCCCCGCCGCACAAAGCCACACGCGAAATCTTTCGCCCCGTTAGCTGCGTATGCCGGATACATCCTGTTTTCATCTGGCTTTTCAGGAATGCCAGAAAGGCTGTTTCTTCTAACGGCTGGGGCAACACCCCAATCATCCCGGCGCCAATATCCTGATTCGTATTTTTCAAAGCAACCAGTTCATAGGCCACTTCTTCATAAGGATGGCTCTGAAACAAAGCACTTAATACGGCTTGCTCCCGGTCTATGGGCACCAATACTTCTATTTTGGCCTCTTCCACATACTCCCGGTTTCCACCGGCTGCCCCTATTGCCGGATTGGCCTGCGCGCCCGGCCTGAAGGTGCCAGTACCGCCAGACTGATAGCTACATTCCGTGTACAGCCCTATCTGGCCGGCCCCTGCGGCAAAAAGCGCTTCCCGCACTACTTCAAGTGAGGGCAATGGCCCATAGGTGTATAATTTACTGAGCGTATTTGATTTCACCGCTAATATCCTGGCGTCCGTAAGGCCGAGTTTCTCCGCGATCTTTGCGTTGACGCCGTGCTTTACATTGTCCAGGTCAGTATGGGCAGCATAGATACAAATATCATTTTTGATGGCTTTTTGGATCACCCTTTCCACATAGTTGCGGCCCGTTATCTTTTTTATGCCAGAAAAAATAAGGGGATGGTGGGCAACAATCATATTGCATCCCCGCTCCATAGCCTCATCTACAATTGCTTCCGTAACGTCAAGGCATAGCAGCACACCCGTAACCTCCTGCCCGGGTATCCCTATCTGGATGCCGCAATTGTCATATCCCTCCTGATAAATTAACGGTGCGGCTTCTTCAATCGCCGCGGTTATTTCCTTTACAAGCATACGTGGCGTTAATTTATCTTACCATCCTTTTACTACTTCCCGGATTCTTACCATTTTCTCCATTAACGGCCCCAACAGGTCCAGGCGCAGCATATTGGCGCCGTCAGAAAGGGCTTTTGCAGGGTCCGGGTGGGTCTCTATGAACAGCCCGTCAGCGCCTACTGCTATGCCCGCGCGGGCTATCGTTTCTATCATCTGAGGATTGCCGCCGGTAACGCCGGAAGACTGGTTGGGCTGCTGCAGTGAATGTGTACAATCCAGCACCACAGGCTTCTTAAAGCCCTGCATGATGGGGATGGCACGGTAATCAAGAATCAGGTCGTGGTAGCCAAACATCGTGCCGCGGTCGGTAAGCATTACCCGGTCGTTACCCATCTGTTGTATTTTATCTACGGCAAATTTCATAGACTCCGGCGACAGGAACTGACCTTTTTTCACGTTGACCACCTTCCCGGTTTTTGCAGCGGCTACGAGTATATCCGTTTGCCGGCACAGGAAAGCAGGTATCTGCAACACGTCTGCATATTCCGCTGCCATTTCTGCTTCGTCTGCGGCATGTATATCAGTTACCACGGGTACCCCGAACGTCTGTTTTACCTTGCCCAGGATTTCCAGCGCTGCTGCATCCCCGATACCGGAAAAACTGTCAAGGCGGCTGCGGTTAGCTTTCCGGTATGATGACTTGAAAATGACCGGTATCCTCAACCTGCTGCATATCGCTATAATTTTTTCCGCTGTCTGAAGCGTAATGTCCTCATTTTCTACGGCACATGGGCCCGCCATCAGGAAAAAATTATTGGCGCCAGTGTCCTGCCCGGCAAAAATCTCATTTAAAAACGGGTGCATATATCAAATTCTACGGTCAATATTAAAATTTCAGGATTCAAAAATAGGCTAATTTTCCGAGCCTATCTATTAGCAGCATATACCGAAATGAGCAAATGTTTTGTTTAAAATTATTTGCGGCCGGCACTTCAATGATCGCATAACGGTGCGGAAAAAATGGGGCTGCTAACACATTACTGGGGATTATTCACCGGGCTTACCCTTTCTTTCACCCAGCTTAATACCAGGTCCAGTTGCTCCTCACGGGTGAGGCTGCTGTTGTCCAGTAATATAGCGTCTGCGGCACGGTGCAGGGGGCTTTCCTCTCGAGTACTGTCTATATAGTCACGCAGTTCCAGGTTATGCCTGATTTCATCTATCGTTATCTGGTGGTTCACTGCGTACATTTCCTTAAACCTGCGCATTACCCTCACCTCCGGCGACGCGGTCATAAATACTTTCAGTTCCGCATCCGGGAATACCGCAGTACCTATGTCCCTGCCGTCCATGACAATACCTTTTTTCCGGCCCATCCTTTTCTGCTGTGCCACGGCAAATGAACGCACCTCCCGGATCGCGGCAACCTCGCTCACTTTTTCCGAAACAATCATATCGCGGATATAGGAAGCCACATTTTCATCGTTAAGGTGTATCTCAGACGTATGGTTTAGTGGGTTAAACACAAAAGTGAGGTTTATACTAGCCAATGCATCCAGTATCTGGCCATGATCAGTAAAGCTCACCTGGTTACGCAGAAAATAGAGGGTAATGGCACGGTACATGGCGCCGCTGTCAATATAATTATACCCCAGGCGGCCGGCAAGCTCTTTGGCAAGGGTGCTTTTTCCGCACGATGAAAAACCATCAATGGCAATTATAATCCTGGGCGCCGACATAACGCAAAGTTAACGTATAAACCCCACAACCCAAAGGCCCGGTTGCAACTGCCGTTTCTTATTTCGCGGTTAGTTTCGGCAATACGTCGCCCACAAGCGGCAATTCTATGCAGGACGGGTATTGCTTGTCGCGGAAGATTTTCTGCGTGGATTTGATGTAGTCCTTATCAGTAGCCAGGAAAATGTTCGGTACATATTTCTGTGGGTTACGGTCAAAGATCGGGAACCACGAGCTTTGTATCTGCACCATGATCTTATGTCCTTTTTTGAACACATGGTTTACCTGGTGAAGGCTGAACTTGTATTCTTCCACTTTTCCCGGTGTAGTGGGGATGGGTTTGGAAAAACCATTTCGGAACCTACCCCTGAAAATATCCTCGGCAATCATCAACTCACAGGAACTCAGGTCCAACCGGGGCCTGTTCATATCCGGGTAAACATCTATCAGTTTTACCACAAAGTCGGCGTCAGAGCCTGATATGCTGGCAAAAATATCAGCGGTCACGTTACCGGTAATGGTAATATCAGAAGTCAGGGAGTCACTTTCATACATCAGTACATCTGGCCTGTGGTCTACAAGCCGCTGGTCTTCTGCCAGCCACGATTCCCAATTGGAACTATCCGAATAGGTAGATTCAATAGGCCGTGGCCGGTAAACAACCGGATTTTCCGGGTCGCTGACATAACTGTCAAATTTGGGGTTTGCCTCCTGCGGTTTACTGAATGAGAGCTTTTTTTCGGCGCTGAGATAGAGGGGCGTAGTTTTGGCAGACTTATCCGGCCATGTGTCATATTGCTTCCACACATTTGAGCCTGTCTGGTAGCAGGATGCCTCCGGGAATTTGCCGGTCCCGATACCCTTAAGCCAGTAGTCAAACCAATCTTTCTGTATCGCCCTGAAATCATCTGCCGTATTGTGGCCATCGTAGTAAATACCAATACTTGAAGCGTCAGAATCCCCCCATTGGCCGTGGCACCATGGCCCCAGCACTAAGTAGTTGTATTTATGGATATCGTATTTTTCCATTTTTGCATAAAGCGCCTCCGGGCCGTTCATGTTTTCCTGGTCCCAGTACCCCCCTACGTGCATAATGGGCACCAGTGGCGTATCTGAATACCTGACCGGGGCCTTGTCGGCCCAGTAGCTGTCATAGTTAGGGTGCAGCAGGAAGTCATTCCACGTAGGTATTTCACGGTGAAAATATTTTTTATTTACATTTGACAACGGCCCCAACTCCAGGTACCACTGATAGAGGTCGTACATGGAAAAAGGGAAAAGGCTGTCGCCTTTGGACACTTCCTCACCATAAGAATACTCAAAACCAAACGACAGGCGGAAGGCGCCATTATGAAAAAAGTCGTCGCCAAGGAAAAAGTCTGCCACGGTGCCCTGTGGCGATACCGCTTTAAGCGCCGGGTGTGGCTTTACCGCACTGATCAGCGCCAGTTCGCCGGGATAAGAAATACCTAATTGACCTACCTTGCCGTTATTATTGGTGTTTTTGAGCAGCCAGTCAATCAGGTCATAGGTATCAGACGCTTCGTCAATCACTTTCGGGTTGTGCTTTTCAAACGCGCCTTCCATAATGAAGTCACCCTCGCTTTTTTGTTTGCCCCTTATATTCTGATATACAAATATATACCCCCCGGCGGCCATATTTTTTACGTAGGGGTCTTTTTCCGGGTTTATGGTGCCAATGTTCCAATCTGCGTAGGGGGACCGCATCAGCAAAATGGGAAGCGGTTCGGTAATGGAATCCGGGGTGAAAATCCTGGTGAACAATTTCACGCCATCCCTCATAGGCACCATCACTTCCTTTTTACTGTAATGGATTACCCTCGGGGCCTGCGCCCATGCACTGCTAACAAAAAGTATAAAAAAAGAATACGCATAGAGTAAGAGGCGCATATATTTCATCCGGTAAATATTTATTTAAAAGCAAGGTGAAATACCTCAAACTTGCGGCGCAAAATAAATCAATATTTATTTAAAACAACCTCTCCTGCTCAAATTAAGCATTTTTTGTGAATGCAACGAAGTAAGACTAATTTTGCCGCTAAATGAATAAGATGGTTTACCTGACCCGGGTTGCGCACTTCAATGCCGCCCACAAACTGTATAATAAAGACTGGAGCGACGCCAGGAACAAAGAAGTTTTCGGCAAGTGCGCCAACGAAAACTGGCACGGGCATAATTATGAACTGCATGTAACCATTAAGGGCGCCCCCCACCCGGAAACCGGCTTTATCTTTAATGCCAAAACCCTTGGCGACCTGATTGAAACAGTGGTCGTAGACAAAGTAGACCACAAAAACCTGAACCTGGACGTTGATTTTATGAGCGGCAAATTCACCAGCGCGGAAAACTTCGCCATTGGCATCTGGAATGAACTTAAACCCCATATCGATACAGACAGCGTAGCCCTGCATTGCATAAAACTGATGGAAACACCCAAAATATATGTAGAATACTATGGGTAATTGTTAGTGGTTGATTTCTTACCTGTCAATATTTGCCCCGCTTTTTGCCGGGATTAATTATTAAAGGCCAGTTACTCATTTAAAATAGATGATGCTAAATCACAACCGCCCACAAACAAACCATTATTCACTAACAACTATCCCCCTGTGCTTAGCGGTTCAGGAATTAACCATTAGGTATTACTCTTTAACCATTAATAACTAACCACTAAAAAATGTACCATAAAAAGGAATCTTACGACGGGGAGTGTACCCGCATCCTTTCTGAAAATTACCGGTCTACGCTGGAGGCTTTGGGGGAAGATCCCGAAAGGGAGGGACTGCTGAAAACGCCTGAAAGGGTAGCCAAAGCCATGCAGTTCATCACCCAGGGTTATGGCATGGACGCTGGTGACATCTTGCGGTCTGCGTTGTTTCATGAGTCTTACAGCGAAATGGTGCTGGTAAAGGATATAGAGCTGTACTCGCTATGCGAACACCACATGCTGCCGTTCTTTGGCAAGGCGCACATAGCCTATATACCCAATGGTATCATCACCGGGCTCAGTAAGATAGCCCATGTAGTGGAATGTTTCTCCCGCCGCCTGCAAGTGCAGGAGCGCCTCACCCACCAGATACTCGACGTGATCCAGGAAACGCTGAAACCCCTGGGCGTAGGCGTGGTGATAGAAGCCCAGCACTTGTGCATGATGATGCGCGGCGTGCAGAAACAAAACTGCACCACCACCACATCCGCTTTCAGCGGCCAGTTCATGAAAAATGAAACCCGCTCAGAGTTTTTGAAGTTGATCTCACACGACCTGACTTAATGACGCTCGAGGGCGCAAAAAACGGGACAAGACTTGAAAGGCCCGTTGCATACTCAGTCCTGTATTTGTTTAAATAATTTTTTCATGAAGCTATTTAGATGAACGGGGCAAATTATGTAACGGCCGCTAAGAACTGGAAAAAAACCGTAATCATTGCATTGCTTAAGTAGTGTCAGCGATAGTTGAACCCGCAAACAACATGAGGCCACCGGATGTAAAAAATTGAACGGCGCCAATAAATATTTATGTCGGATACGGGTTGGGGATTAACGGTTAATTTATGCGATTGCTGATAAAAAAGCAGTAACAGACACGAGGAGGGTTAGGCACAGGAACGAAGTTTATGAATAAAATTGCACAAGTTGATAAAAAAAGCAATTTTCCATTACCTTTGCAGCCCCAAAACACAATAAAAAATGGTTTCGGGACGTAGCGCAGCCCGGTAGCGCACAAGGCTGGGGGTCTTGTGGTCGCAAGTTCGAATCTTGTCGTCCCGACGTAAAAAAGCACTTTGCATATTTTGCAGGGTGCTTTTTTAATGTTTCATAGAATCCGGCTTGCTAAATTTTAATTCAGTCAATTCATTGAATTCACAAACAGTCTTGAATGCTTCGTTTGGCTTTAAAAAATGCGAAAACATTCGCCAAAACAACACTTTTCGTTCCTTTAGTGATTTTACTTTTCAGATATGAGTGATTTTCTTTCTCATATACCACCAGGCACTTTGTAGTGCATTTAGATCGGTACTATATGGCAGTAAAAAGAATAATTCCGGTTTGGGGTGTTTTTCAAGCCTGGCCTTTATTTTATTTGCACGTGATGCGAATCTTGTCCCCCTCATCCCCCATTTTGAAAACTCTGTCTCCTTCATTACTTTTGCACTCCTTTTTAATAAACAACAATTTATAGTCTCTTAGCTCAGTTGGTTAGAGCGCTACACTGATAATGTAGAGGTCTCCAGTTCAAATCTGGAAGGGACTACTTTTTTTAATTTGGCCTTTTCATAATCCGGTAATCTGTTATTGCCGTTTGGGCCTTAAAAGGCCAGGCTCCCCGCTCCCTAAATTTCAAAAAGAAATCATACCGGTGGGCGCAGGGCAATACTTTAAAAGGGTATTTTTGCATTTCCCCGAACTTGTTTTTATGAAATTACACATTAGAAAATTTATATTTAAGACGCTGCGGATTACCGGCCTTACCCTACTGACCATTATTCTACTGGCTATCGCCATCCCTTTTTTGTTCCCGCAGGCCATTAACAATAAGATCAAAACCTGGGCCAACAGCAATATTGATGGTAATATCGCCTTCACAAAGACCCGGCTGTCGTTTTTTAAACATTTTCCGGGGCTTACACTGACCATGTATGATGTTACACTCAAGGGCAGCGCCCCGTTTCAGGATGACACCCTTATTGGCGCCAATGAAATTGCTTTCGGGATAGACCTCTCGTCGGTGTTTAAAAGCAAGATAAAAATCAACAAAATTTTCCTGGACAGCGCCTTTATCAATATACAGGTAGACAGCGCGGGGCGCGCCAATTATAATATCTACAAAGCGCAGCCCCAAAACCCGAATGCCCCTGTTGATACTAACGGCGGGGCGTCGCTCGGCATCAGTAAAATACTGATCAAAAATAGCCGGCTCGTGTATAACGACCAGTCCCTGCCTATGACCATCAACGCCCGCGGCTTTAACTACACCGGCAGCGGCGACCTCAGTAAAGATATCTTCGACCTCAATTCCAGCACACAGATCCGGTCGCTTGACTTTTACTATGCCAGGCAGCCTTATGTGATTTCCAAACAGGTAAATGCTACCCTGCTCACGGAAATCAACACTAAGTCGCTGACCTTTATTTTTTCCAAAAACGACCTGTTCATCAACCAGTTGCCGGTGCAGTTCAACGGCCGCTTCGGGTTCATCAAAAACGGCTATGACATGGACTTTGATATCCTGTCCACAGACAACGACCTGAACGAAATCGTTTCTGCGTTGCCTGTGGATGATCAGAAACTGCTCGCCGAAACGGAAATTAAAGGCACAGCCCTCATCCGCGTAGGGCTTAAGGGCAAATACGTGGTCGCAGACAGCCTGGCCCCTGACCTTACTTTTAAAATGCAGGTACGGGATGGGTTCATTTCAAACAAAAAATCACCCTCGCCGGTCAAAAACCTGTATATGGACCTCGAGGCTAAGATACCGGCGTTAAACCCTGACAGTATGTCCCTGAACATAGATTCGCTTCATTTCAATGTGGCAGACGGGTTTTTCAATTCCGTGGTCCGGGTAAAAGGTATCAAAGTACCCGATATCTATGCGCGGGTAAATTCAGAGATAGACCTCGAAAAATGGGACAAGGCCATAGGGCTACAGCCCTTTCATGTAAGGGGCAAATACGTCCTCAACCTGCTGGCAGAAGGCAAATACGCAACGGCAACCCAGGCAGGCAAACATGGAAAGTTAGATACGATAATCACGAGTATCCCGAAATTCACCCTGCGCTCCTCATTCCGCGAAGGATATTTTAAATATACAAAGCTGCCCCAGGCTATAGACCACATCGGTTTTGATATGACCGCATCCTGCACGGATAACAACTATAAGCACATCAGTGTATCCATGGAAAACTTAGACGTCACTGCACTGAATGATTACATAAAGGGCTATTTCAAAGTCGCCAATCTCGATGATTTCCCGGTTGACGCCGATTTTAAGGCAAAATTCAACCTCGGGGACCTGAAAAATATTTACCCGATAGACAGCCTGGACCTGAAAGGCGACCTGGAAGCCGATATACAGGCGAAAGGCAAATACCTGCCCGCGCAGAAGAAATACCCTGCACTGGCCGCTAAGATAATGCTGAAGGATGGCGCCATACAGACTAAGTACTACCCTCACCCAATAGAAGATATGCAGGTAAATACCGTTATCACGGATAAGACCGGTTCATTGGCCGGTATGAATGTGACGGTTGACCCGATATCGTTCAGCTTTGAGCATGAGCCATTTCTGGTTAGGGCGGAACTGCATGACTTTACAAATATCGCTTATAAGATACATGCCGACGGCAAACTGAACCTTGGGAACATCTATAAAGTTTTCGCGGTAAAAGGTTACGACGTTACCGGTACCGTTGCGGCGCACCTCTCGCTAAAAGGGACACAAGCCGACGCCACTGCGGGGCATTACGATAAGCTGAGCAACAAGGGGAGGCTGACAGTAAAAGAAATTAACCTCACCACTGACCTTTATCCCCGGCCATTTTTGATCAGCAAAGGTGTGTTTAGCTTCAATCAGGACAAGATGCAGTTTGACACTTTCAAAATGACCTATGCCAATTCTGTGTTTGTACTTAACGGCGCTGTGTCTGACGTGATAGACTATGTGGTCCGTCCCGGGTCTGTACTGAAGGGCAACTTTACCCTTACCAGCGACATGATCAATGTGGGTGATTTTATGGTTGCCCCGGCCCCGGTAAGTACTGCTACCCTGAGCGCGGCTCCGGTAAATACCCCATCCACTACCCCCAGCGTGGTAATGGTGCCCAAAAACCTGGACCTGGAGTTTAACGCCGATGTAAAAACCGTAAAATATACCGACCTGCTGATCAAAGACGCAAAAGGCCATATGACCATCAAAGACGGTACTATTACGCTAAAGGAAACAGGCTTTAACCTTATTGACGCACCTATATCCATGGATGCAACCTACACCGGGCTCACGCCGCAAAAAGCCACCTTCGACTACCACATCAGCGCTAAAGATTTTGACATACATAAAGCTTATTTAAAAATAAAGCTGTTCCGCGATATGGCTACCTCGGCGGCGTCGGCAGAGGGGCTCATCTCTATTGACTATAAATTGAGCGGGCGGCTCAATAGCGCCATGGCCCCTGTTTACCCTTCCCTCAAAGGTGGCGGCGTGGTGACCGCACAAAAAATAAAAATGCACGGGTTCAAACTGTTCAATGCCATAGCTGAAAAGACCAATAAAGATAGCGTAGGCGGCAATCCAGACGTCTCGAAAGTGGAAATAAAATCCACTATTGCCAATAACATTATTACCATCGCACCCACCAAGATCCGCCTTGCCGGGTTTCGCGCGAAGTTTTCCGGACAGGTGAGTTTTGATAAGAAATTAGACCTTAAGTTCAGGCTGGGCCTGCCGCCTATGGGCATCATCGGCATACCCATGACCATCACCGGCACACAAGACAAGCCTGACATCCACTTAGGCAAGGGCAAAGAGGGAGATGAACTGAAAGAAACAGCAGACGACGGGGATAACTGACATAATAATCCTCAGGTGCCTTTCAGCTATTCTTTTCCTGCATTGTTGCCATCGGTTTGGGTTATGTAAACCTCGCCGGGGTGCATATTGGTTTCTTCATGGCGCTTGTCCTTTTTCATCAGTTTGTCTATCCATTTTTTAGACATAAACGGACGCTCCACATACAGATAAAAAACACCCGCTACCAGCATGATGGGGATGGTCATGAGCACAAATTGGAGCAACAGGTTGGGGAGGTAATACTCTGTCAGGTGTAACCGCACCGTGTAACGCCCTACTATGGAAATGACGGAATAGTGTACCAGATAAGTGGTATAACACATACCGCCTATAATAGGCACAAATTTGTAACTGAACACTTTTTTCACCAGTTCATTTCTCAGGATGATGTAATACAGCAGCCCTATCATGAACGGCATAAGTATTGCGAGGTACAGCCGGTCTAACTGATGGGTGTCTTCCCACCGCGGCATCAGGAACATGACCAGGAATATAACTGCCGCAAATGGCGCCACCCACTTTTTCCTGAAAAAATCAATGGCAAAACCGCTCACATAAAAATCAGCAATCAGTATCCCGACAAGGAAATGCTGGATGGAGCCATAAATGCTGAGAAAAGTGGGCGGGTAGAGGTTTTGCAGCGCCACAAAAAACACGATCAGCGCCGCGATCAGCAGCCGCCGCGTATATTTAGGCAGCGCCAGCATCCTGAACAGAAATGGCGCCATGATATAATACTGAATTTCCACTTCGAGTGTCCAGGCAACAACTGTTACCAAAGGTGTATGGTGGTATATCAGGTTATGCGAATAGATGAGGGAAGCCAGCAAACTTGGGAACAAGGTTTGGAAGCTGTAACTGTGCATCAGCAATTGCGCTGCAAAAATGCAGATCATTACAATAAAGTAAGGCGGCTCTAATCTGGTAACCCTCCGCAGGTAATACTGTTTCAGCGATATTTTCTTGCCGTGGTTAATATAGTGGTGTGCAAACGGGGTACACAAAATGAATCCGCTGATCGCAAAAAAAAGCGGCACGCTCCGGTCTGCATTGGTAAAAAACCGGTTGAGCCAGTAACAGTCATAATAGTCACTGCCGAATTTAATAGATGACTTGTAAATAAAGTATTCACGTATATGGAACAGCGTCACCAATGACAAAGAGAGAAAACGCATCCCGTCAATTTCAGGCAGGTAAAGCTGGATTGTCGTTATCCTTCTAAACTTATTGTAAAAGCTTGGGAACATGCGGCAAAGTAAATAATAAATATTGAAGGTAAAAGCAAATGCGAATCAACTCAATTAACACAGATTGCACAGCAAAAAAACATTTGGAGCTATCTTTAGGGGTTAATTGGAAATCTAAGGTTGGCAGAACTGAAATTGATAAATTCAGAGGTGCAATACAAGGGGAATTTGAGCAGGGTATTTTCTTTACAACAGCGAATTTCTCGAAAGATGCCCAGAACGTTACCCGGAAAAGTGGTGCTGGGCCTATTACTCTGATTGATGGGATTAGCCTCGTGGATATTATGATTGATAAAAAATTTGGGATAGAATCAGAGAATATACCGGTTTACATTAATGCTTTAGATAGGGCACTGACTGATTCCGATTAATTGTAGGGCGTCCATCCCAAATTTTCCCCTATCTTTATTAAAAGTTATAGCTACGATGGTCACCTGCTTATCGCCTTTCTCGGCTGCAAAAATAATCATGCCCCTCGCAGTGGCGGCTATTTTGTGGGTTCCCTTTTGCGCGTCGGCGCAAAATGAGGCTGCAAGAGGAAAGACGGTTGTGTTCCGGGGCTACAAGATAGAAATGGCCGCCGCCACGGCGCCAGATACCGTTTCTGTCACGGACCCCATAACGGGCGATGAAACCGTCACCGTCACGCGCCGCGACCCCAAACCCCTCACTGTAAACGGCGAGCATATCTATGATATTAATGAAGCAGCCACAAACCCGGTATTCAAATCGAAAGATTTTACCTTCCGCACCTACATTATGGAACACATAAGCCCTGAACTGAAAAAGCTGCCCGATGGCAGTTATTACCTGTATATGGGCTACACGGTTGTTAGTTCAAAAGGGGATATTGCCTATGATGAGTTTGAAGGCATTACACCGGGCCACGCAACAGGCGGACCTACCATCCCTGCCAACCTGAAAGCAGAAATTAACAAAAAAGTTGAAGAAACCATCAATTACATACAGGCTACACCGGCGCAACTTGCGGGTAAAAATATCCCGGTGCTGTTTTCTGACAATAAATTCACCACTCCTGTTACCGTAAAAAACCATCTGGTTACCTACTAATTACAGTTAACGTACCATTATGAAATAATAGTTTAAAAATATGCATTAACTGATTGTTTTCAAATCAATTATAGGTATTCGGAGTTTTCCTGTGATGGCAGGTTACCTATAGGCAGGTGTTTGTACCAGCGGTTTTAATTTTCGGGGATTTGTTAAAATTCTTTCTTTTTACAAATAATAATTGTATATTGTCGTGTATTATTGAACCTGCAGGGCATGACAAAGAAACCATTCATATCTCCATCATTTTCTTATATCCCGCTGGAAGAGACCTTACAGGTTGCGCCCAGAAAGAAGAAATTGTTTTTAGGTATCCCTAAGGAAACCTCCTTTCAGGAAAACAGGATCGCGCTTACCCCTGAGGCTGTTTCTGTGCTTGTCAACAACGGGCACGATGTAGCTGTAGAACACGGCGCAGGAGATGGTTCTTTTTATTTCGACAATGATTACAGCGATGCAGGCGCGCACATCGTTTATGACAAGGCAGAGCTGTTTAAGGCCACAACCATCATAAAATCTGCCCCCATTTCTGATGAAGAGGCAGGCCTGCTGCAACCCAATCAGGTGGTGATATCGCCAATACACATGCCCCTCCTGAAGATAGAGCTGATGGAGCAACTGGTGGCCAAAAAAATCATTGCCATAGCTTTTGAATCCATCAAAGACGACGCCGGCACCTACCCCATAGTGCGCTCCATGAGCGAAATTGCCGGAAACTACGCCATTATTACTGCTGCCAAATATCTGGGCAATACCGAGCATGGAAAGGGCGTGCTGCTGGGCGGCATATCGGGCGTACCGCCGGCAAGGGTACTGATCATTGGCGCCGGGCTGGTGGGCGAGTTTGCGGCAAGGGCTGCGTATGGGCTAGGCGCTTCGGTGAAGATTTTCGACAACTCCGTGTACCGCCTCATGCGGTTACAGAATAATATTGGCAGGAGGTGCTTCACTTCGGTCCTGGAGCCGGTGACCCTCGCTGAGGAACTCAGGAATGCCGACGTAGCCATAGGCGCCATAAAACCGGTAAACGGCATCACGCCCATGGTAGTAACAGAACAGATGGTCAGCAACATGAAATCCGGTTCGGTAATTATAGATGTAAGTATTGACCGCGGTGGCTGCTTTGAAACCTCGCGGCTGACGTCTCACGAGAAACCGGTTTTTAAAAAGTATGACGTGATCCATTATTGCGTGCCCAATATCGCGTCTGCTGTTTCCCGTACAGCCTCTCACGCCATCAGCAACATCCTCATGCCCATATTGCTGCAAAGTGCAGATATGGGGGGAATTGAAGATGTGATACAGGCCAAAAGCGGCATCCGGCGCGGTGTGTACATGTACAAGGGCTGCGTAACAAACGCACCTATTGCAAGGCGTTTTAATTTTAAATACACAGACCTTGACCTTTTGCTGGCGTCACAAACCTGATTGCCATTTGTTCCGTATGTACCCTTAAAACCTGAAAAAACTGATCACTTTTGACAACTGACAATCACTACCCAAAAACTGATAACCAAAGTGCCGAACAACCGACTAAATAAAACTATTGCAGGGTATCACATCCTGATGATCCTTTCCGCCGTTGACTTCAGGGTGAGCGGCGAGGAGGACCGGGTAATCCGTGAATACTTAGTGTCTGAATTTCCCTTCCATGTGAACCTGGATAAGCAAATGGACGCCATCAGCAGGCTGTTGCCCCACGAATGGGAAGCCCATTTTATCAAAGTAATGGACGATTTTTATGACGATGCTACCGAAGAAGAACGTAAAAACCTGCTGCGTTTTGCGCTAAAGCTGGCAAAAGCCGACCATGTAATTACCAGCGAAGAAAACCATTACCTCAACCTCCTTTTTGACCATTGGATGGCAGACGCCTTGCATCCTGTGCTGCGCAAAGCGAATTAAGAAGTTTAACGGCCTGCTTTATGTTCGCCGGCGCCAGGGCATTTCAAGGCTTACTTTTTCTTCCTCAATTCCTTTTTCCTCCGCAGGCTTTCCAGATATACGTCGGTTACATTCCACCCCAGCCCCTTTGACATCACCGCGTAATAATAGGCGAGGGAGTCGTTGCCTACAGAATCCAGGGCTACGCTCAGATTATAAGACGCTGATTTCTGCACATCCGGTGATTTCATTTTTACGCCTACCTCCCAGTCCGCAATAGCTGACTTCATTTTATTCCTGCTGAACTCGGCTACCCCTCGGTAGAAATAATAAAACGGGTTGCTGGTATTGAGTTTGAGGAGCATACCGTACATATTTATGGCGGTGGCATACTGGGCGTTCTGCACATATTTAAAACAACTGTCCGCCATGATACGCTCCGTATTCGGGTTGAGCCGGAAAGAATTGATATACTCCCTGAACGCCATCAGCGTGTCGCCAGTCTTGCATAGCGCTATAGACTTATTGATATGCACGATAAATTCTGGGTCCGGTGCACCCTGCCTGCCGTTCAGCGGCATCAGTTGTTGCAGGTTCGCAGGTGGGCCCGCCTGCTGGTTGTTATTGCTTGGCGCAGCGCCCGGCTGGGAATTAGGGCTAAGCCTCGTGTCCTGTGGCGACTCCTGGTCTGCACCTGCAGTGCCGTTGTTTGATTGCTGAAGCACGCCCCCGTATAGTTTCAGCGCGTTGGCACGTTCTATGTTATCCAGCACGTGTTTGTCTGCCGACCGCAAAGTTACCAGCACATTGTAGTTTTCGAGGGCCTTATCCGGGTTGCCCATGTCTAAATAATAATTGCCCAGCCATTTATAAGACAGCAAGGCTATGCCGTGGTTTACGGGGTCGTACGTCCTGTCCGGGTCCCTTTTGAATGGGTATTTCTCCACGGCGTCAGATAACAAAGTTTCAGAATTGTGCCACGCAAAGGTTCGTTCATAGCACAAATACCCCAATACCAGCGAAAGGAAAAACAAAATCACCACAGCCGGCATGCGGAATACCTGTTGCTTTTTCAGTAACTCCTGGATAAAGTAGAATATTAAAAACAGCAGTCCAATATAGGATACGTAAGAATAGCGGTCGGCCATAATTGCCGCGCCCACTGATATAAACTGCAGGATAAAAATAACATTCGCCACAAAAAAACCCATGCCAAATGCAACAACCCGGAAATATTCACGCTTGAATTTCCAGGCCAGCCACAAAGGCAGGATGATTATTGCCAGCGCAATAAAAGGCGCCTCATAGAAAAACGCATCCAGGTACCCTGAAATATAGCGGAACGGATAGGGGTAAAACGTGGATAAATAAGTGGGGTTAAACAGCTTGAACACATACATCACAAAACCATAAGACGCATACATAATACGTTCAGCCAAAGAAAGTACTTCAAATTTTGCAATCGCGCCCGTTTTGTTCTGGGTATAAAAGGCAGCCGCCCCGCAGGCGAGCGAAGTGAGAAAGAAAATCACCTTCTCATAAACCAGCTTTTTGGCCAGCGGCCGGCGGTACAGAAAATCTACACACAGCAACGCTACCGGGAACATCACCGCCATCGGTTTAGAAAGGCAGGACGCCACAAAAAGGCCATAGGATATCCAGTACCACTTCTTTTTTTCCTCGCTGATGAACCTCAGGTAGGCCAGTAGCCCCCAGAGATAGAAAAACCCGTACAATACATCCTTGCGCTCTGCTATCCAAGCCACTGATTCCACATGCATGGGGTGTACGCCGAACCACAAACCACCAAAACCAGCTACAAAAAACTTCCCGAACTCATCAACATTCAACCGCGTACACAACTGAAAAAACAAAAAGAATACCAAAACAGCATTGGCTACGTGTATCAGTATATTGGTAAGGTAATAGGTCATGGGGTTCAGCTGCGCGAAATAATAGTTTATCGCCAGCGAAAGCATACAAAATGGGTGGTAATTGTTCTTGGTAATATCCCGTGTGAAGATCACCTTCAGGTTTTCCAGCGTCAGCGACTTGATCCATTGGTCATGGGTCACATAGAAGTCATCGTCCCAATTGCTGAACTGGTTGTAGAGCGTGTACCGGAAACAAATGAAGACAACAATGGAAATAGCCGCAACGATAAGCGCTTTCTTTTGTACCAAAATATTTTTCATAATGGAAATGAAACATTTTTTATAGCATACTGCCGGATACAGCAATAAAAAATCCGACGTTAAGGTAAATAATATCAACCACTTTTAAAAGTGCAAATTAAACACAAACAAATGGAAGATAGCCACGCCTCGCAAAGTGTAGGGGGATGGGAGTAATAACTTGCAGATAACTGTCCCACAGCGGCGGCCTATCCAACACTATCAGGGTATTTCTTTTCAAAATAGTTTTTTATGCCAGCAGTAACAGTCATATTTCGTTATTTCGCACCTTAAATAACGAACATAGAAAACCATGTTGCACATTACCATCATTAACGGCCCGAACCTGAACTTGCTGGGAACCCGTGAACCGCATATCTATGGCAACCAGTCTTTTGATGAATATCTAAAGGGGCTTAGAAAAAGGTTCCCTATTGTGGATATTAGTTACTTGCAGAGCAACATTGAAGGCGAACTGATTAACCATTTACACGCATGTATGGGCAAATCTGACGGGGTGGTCCTCAATGCCGGGGCATACACGCACACCAGCATCGCCATCGCTGACGCTGTGGCCGCCATAGGGATACCGGTAATCGAAGTACATATATCCAACATACTCGCACGTGAAGACTTTAGAAAAACATCATACATTTCAGCAAAATGCGCCGGCTCTATTAGTGGATTGGGTATGGACGGATATGCATTAGGTATTCAATATTTTCTGGACAAACATGAAATATAACCCCCAAATGGGGCACGGGCTGGCCATTCGCTCTTTTTCTTACCGAAACCCAACCATTTCTGCATTATTCCTGTCTTAAACACAAGAACAGGCTGTTATTCAGAATAATAGCCCCGGGTAAGGCCCCTATAGTAAAATGCATTAATTGGTATCCTTATTACTTCAATTATCTTAATAATCTTATCCTTAATGCAGGTTGGCGACTATACCAAGCCAACCTGTTTTAGTTTTAAGTAGTTCCTTTTCCCTGCTTAATGTGCTGCGCACTTGGCTTTTATCCTATATGTGATCAAAAACATGTCCGGAGGTCACGTCCTGCCGATATCATTAAAGTTTTAACTTTTGCGGTTGCAGCGGAAGTTCTTACTTTTACACCTATATACAGCCCATATGGCATTATTGAAGAAGAAAGAAGAAAACCCGAAGGTTAAAGATAAAAAAAAGAAAAAATCAGTTGGGCGCGAGTGGCTCGATGCCATTGTCTTTGCAGTAGTGGCCGCTACTCTTATCCGCACTTTCTTTTTTGAGGCATACACTATCCCTACCGGATCCATGGAGGGTACCATGCTGATCAATGACTACCTGTTTGTGAGCAAGCTTGCCTATGGCCCGCGGGTACCCATGACCCCCATTGCAGTGCCCCTTGTGCACAACACCATGCCTTTCACCGGCGGCAAATCCTATACTGAGGCAGTGCAGTGGAAATACCGCAGGATCCCGGGGTTCGGGCATGTGGAACGCAACGATGTGGTAGTTTTCAATTACCCGTGCGGCGATACCGTTATTGCCGAGCAGCCGGAAGGCGACTACTACCGCGAGTGCCGGATCAATGGCCACGACAACGTTTGCGCCAACTATAAGATTATCACACGCCCTGTAGATAAGGAAGATAATTATATCAAAAGGTGCATCGGGATTCCTGGCGACATACTGGAAATAAAAAATGCCCGTGTGTACATCAATGGCCAGCCCAATGTACTCTACCCGCACTCCAAGCTCAACTATATAGTGCGGACAAACGGTTATATGCCGCTCGTTGACGACAATATTGAACTCATGCAGCCCATTGGTAAAGGGATGTATCTCTACAACCTCGAAAATGATCAGGTAGAACAGGTAAGGAAGGCCCAGAATGTGCTTTCTGTAGATTTGTACATCGGTACGCCCGCAGGCGCTTCGCCGGCCGAGGCCGGTGACTGGGTTTTCCCCCATGACCCCGTTAACTTCAAGTGGAACAGAGACAATTACGGCCCGCTCACCATCCCCAAAGCAGGCGTCACGGTGACGCTTTCACCACAGAATATTGCGCTGTACCGGCGCATTATCCGCAACTATGAGGGCAATACCCTTGATGAGCAAAACGGTAAGATACTCATTAACGGAAAAGAAGCCACTTCCTATACCTTCAAAATGGACTACTACTGGATGATGGGGGACAATCGCCACAATTCACTGGACTCCAGGTATTGGGGATTCGTCCCGGAAGACCACATCGTGGGTAAAGCCTGGTTTGTATGGCTCAGTTACGGAAAAGATGGTATGTTCAAAGATATGCACTGGAAAAGGTTATTCCACGGAATCCATTCCCTGGAACAATAACTTCGGTTTAAAATTCTGGTTCATTTTTGGCGAAGGGGTAGGCCTGTCTGTTTTGATAAGTTTTTGTCATGGAAAAATTAAGGCTCGACAAATATCTCTGGGCGATACGCATTTTTAAAACACGCACGGTCTCGGCCGGCGCCATAGAGGATGGCAAAGTAAAACTTAACGGGATTGCGGTTAAACCATCCCGGACTGTGTCTGTTGGCGATCGTTATACCATCAGGACTACCGAACGCCGCATGACTCTAGAAGTAACCGGGCTGCTCTACAACCGGGTTGACTATGAAGAGTCTCTGAAGTACTATCTTGATCTCACCACGGAGGAAGAAAAGCTGCAGCCTAACCCCTATGCTGGGGCCAGTTTCTATACCGGCAAAAGGCGCAGCAAAACGGGACACCCTACCAAAAAACAACGCCGTGAACTGGATGACTTTCTGGGAGAACCCCAGTAGCTTTATAAACTCAAAATAACTGAAACAATACGCAGTAAAAAAGCCCGGCCAGGTCAATAAGCCGCAACAAAATTTCCGGAAATTGTCCTGATCCAATGTGCGCCCATATCCTGGCTTTGATAAATACCCTGATTTGTTGCGAGATATATGTATTTTGTGGTTGAGCCGTTCTTGAAAATATTTTCCTTGGCTGCAATCCCTCTGATAATCAGGTTTGAAGAAAGGCCTGCGTTGCTTTGTTGCCATATCCCCGTGTTTACATTAAGCACATAAAGCCCTTTCTTTTCCGTGCCTATTAAACATACCTGGTTAAACGGCGATGCAATGCACAACAAAGGTGTGTTTGCAGGCAACCCGGTGTACTGATACCAGGTCCGTCCATTATCGTCGCTGTACCATGCCCCTGCCACGCCCCTTTGGTCAATGGCAATCGCACGGGCATTATATGCGCCAAGGGTGAAAAAACACGTATCATTCGGGTAATAGGTATTCGGTGGCAAAGCGCTGCCCGTATCTGAATATCCCGTCAAGGTTACCCCTTGGCCATTATTATTGCCCGTGCATTCATTCCAGATAGTGCCCGTATTCGTGGGGCTGGTATTGATAAAATTCCTGAAGTGGAAATAGTCTACAGGGTCTATGGCAAGCCCCAGCAGGGTGCCATTTGGCATCAGCACAAAAGACACCATATCAACTGGGAAAATTCCCGCAGTACCGGGCAAAGTGTCATATCCGTTGTCTGGCGACCAGTTACCGTCTATGCCATTATTGTCGTTATATTCCACGCCAAGAAAGTTGTTACTGCCGGCCGCAGGGTCATGCAAAACGTCAGAACAGGCATATACAATATTGGGGCTGCCAGGTACACTCACAACCATGGATTCATTGAGGTCTATGGGAAACCCATCCTCAGCATAGGTAAGCCACGGCGCCATGTGCGCAGCGTACTGAAGGGAATCAAAAGCCTGATTAAAATTATAGCCATTGTTGTTGCTGTAGTAAAGGTTACTTTTCGCCCACAACAAGATATCCCCCGAAACTAACAGGCACCTCGACGGCTTTCCGTCTGGCGGGAAAGACCTCGTGTAAGTAGTCCCGTTATTTGTATAATAAAGGGCGCCCGTAGTATCTACAAAATATAATGAATATGGGGTTTCAATAACCTGGTTATTATCTATACCATTAACTTTTTTGCAACCACCGGCGGCAAAAATAGTTATCGCAAGCACACCAAATATCAAATATAGAGAAGATTTACGCATCGGTTATTTTTTACTAAGCTTTAAAAACGTTCAGAAACAAAGATAATCGTTATTGGCTAATAATGAACACCAAATTTAATGACTATATAATAATGAGAAAAGGCCGCAACTGCAACTATTCCCCCAATCCGGATTTACCGGTTTAACTTTTCGGCGTCACTAACCTTCATCCCGAAATCCATAAGGTCAATAATACTGTTTTCTTCAGTGTTTACAAAATTCACATCCAGATGATAGTCAAATGCCTCGTTGTTATATTCCCCGCCGCTGAAACAGACTGAGTGCACCAGCTTTTTACTTTCTGCCAGCAACACCGAATCGTGTGCGGAATGTGTAATTCCCGGATCAATGTTTTTCATAAATTCAGTCACATCCAGGTAAAACGACCACGGGTGGGCTGCAAAACTCACCTCATCCGTTTTTTTCTGCCCCCTGAACGTACCCTTCAGGAAACCTTGTGCATAAGGCAACTTATTAGATGTAATAAAATACTGGTCATCGTGCAGCAGGTACAGCGAGTCCTTATCATCAAGCGGCCTGACAATGCCATTTCCCACGTTTAAGAACCCATCGGCGGGTATGAGCTTGAGCAGGTTCATAAAATTTTCCTTCTTATTGAGCTTCATCACAAAACTCACACTCACTGCAGGTTTCTGCACATCATGTGTTACCATTTGCCCCATAAACGGCTCCTGCACCTTTTCTGTCTTCAGGCTGAAATCATTCATCTCCAGCGCCATATCACCGGTAAACGCGCCAAGTAAGGTATCAACGCTCAAACCCTGGGTTTCGAGTGTCTCATTCGCCAGCCCAAGGAACCCCATTTTCTCCAGCGATTCTTTTACGCCTTTCGGGGAAATGTGCATGGTGAGCGCAAAATCCATTTTGTCTCCGGGGAGCCTTTCCACCATATCCTTGTCTGCATTTGTACCACCGAAATCGGCGCCGGTACCTTTCATCTGGTCAGGCAAAAAATACTGCATATCCCCCGTTATTTTTCCCTTCACGAAGTCAAATCCCGCTGCAAAATCTGCCCCTTTCCATAAACTGTTTGACAAGGAAATACCAGACATTTTATCTGCCATGCCCTGGCCATATTCAGTCATCATTTCCTCATAGTTCAGCCATATCGTAACATCATGGCCTTTTGTTTCCAGGGCTGTAAAGCGGGTATTATTGATCAGCGAATTCTCTTTTGAAACAGAAAAAGCATTTTCCATTTCAGCGGAAATATCATCCTGATCCATCTTTGATGTGATATTCAGCTTCGGCTGCCCGGCCATTTCGTCACCTTCTGATGAAACAGAGCTCACATTGATGATGATGAGCAGGTTTTTATTCCAGCCCACATACATGTCCCGGCCCAGGCTCGCTTCTTTCCGGTCGCCTTTTTGCCTTATTTCCGCCTTTGGGAAAACATCTTTTACATACTGCTCCCACTGCCCCGCGTCCGACAAAGGCACAAGCCCCGTAATACGGCTCCCTCCCTTGAAACGGGTATCGGTCTTTACATAAACATAGAATGTATTCAGCACATCAATCCCGGCTTTTTCTATACCGTTCATAGCATCTTTTGTAGACTTTTCCGGTATCCGGTCCTGCATTTCCTTAAATAGCTTGCTACCGGTAATCAGGTTCCAGGCTATCTTCTTGCTGAGCGCTTTCAGGTTCACCCCGGCCACGGCTACCGCATCTTTCGGGATGTAGCGCATGTGGTCAGGCATCTTATTGCAAGCCCCTAACACCGAAGCAACGGCCACCAATAAGATGATTTTGCGGAAATTGTTGTGCATATAAACTGTTTATTTAAAACGGCAAGTCGTCAATTGTCTCCGGCGAAGGATTAAAATTAGGCGTCTGGTTGTATGAATTGCTGTTGTTGCCCTGTTGGCTGTTATAGGCCGGTGGCTGGTTGTACCCCGCAGCCGGCTGTCCCTGATTATTGCCTGTTGCCGCGCCGGGGCTTTCTATGCGCCACGCATCCAGGTTAGTGATGTAGTTCACCTTGCCATCACGCTCCCATTTGTTGCCCTTGATATTGAAACTCACTTTCACCTGCTCGCCCTCCTTAAACCGGTCCAGCAAATCACATTTGGCTTGCACCAGTTGCAACTTGGCATAGTTTGTATATATATTGCCATTGATTTCTTCGGCGAGTTCCACCACGAATTCGCGTTTCTTAAACTTTTCGTTAACCTGCACAGGGTCGTATTTTACGAGCAGCTTTCCTGTAATTTCTAAACTCATTTGCGTATAATTTAAATATAAGAAAATAAAAACAAAGGTACAAATTTAGGGGAGGAAAGGTAATAAAAAAAAGCGCTTGTGGTAGCGCTTTTCTTAATTTCAAATAACTGGGAGGCTAAAGGGGCTCGAACCCTCGACCCTCAGAACCACAATCTGATGCTCTAACCAACTGAGCTACAACCTCCGTCTGGAATTGGGCGGCAAATATAAAGCTTTTTTTCTGATCCCCAAAAATCGCCCGGCCACAATCTTAAATCCCGGCCCCGGACATCCTATTTTTTTAAATGCCCCTCCAGCATGTCGCTTACCGCCAGCAACAACTGATAAGGGATACCAAGGCCGCCGCCATCTTGCTCGTCGTACCGGCCAAGTTGCGACCAGGTCATATAAAACCGGGGATATCCCTTGATATTCACTTCATAGTACATGCCATCCTTCCTTAACTGAGGGACAACCACAGCAAGCAGGGAAATTTTGTTGTAAACGACCACCTGGGAAAAACTTTGCGCCACATGGCAAATGTAAACAGAGGCAGCGAAAAAATCTTTGGCGTCAGAAATTAATAATGTTCGCCCTGTTATCACATTAATCCAAATTGGTATCCTCCTGAAAAACGGCTGATTAAGGTGCCATTTAGGTTATTTTGTTTCGCAAAATCAAGGATGAACAACCCCCAAGTTGATTTTATTAAAATGAATATTCGTTTTCAAACCAAACGCTTTTCCTTTTTATACCGTCTATTAATGCAGTACCTCATAAATTGAAACCGGTAGTTGAATAATTACCGGCGAATTTGGCAAATAAATCTAAAATTAAATAAAATGAACATCGGTTTAGCTATTAAGTCAATTCGGAAGAAACTATCGATCACACAGTACGAACTGGCGGAAAAATGTGACCTTTCTCAAACCTCTCTGTCCCAGATAGAAACCGGCGTCAAGCGCCCCAGCCAGCGAACTATTTCCAAAGTGTGCCTGGTACTGGACATTCCCGAGTCTATTATCTACATTGTAGCCATGCAGGAGGCCGATGTACCTGCAAGCAAAAAAGGCGTCTATGAACTGGTTTACCCTTCTATAAAAAGCCTCGCATTGCAGATGGTAAGTTCCGAGCACATGGCCCTGGTGGGATAATTGATTTTATAAGCTCAGAAAATAACGCAATATTCATAAATCATTTACCCGGCTTGCGCCATTCATAGAAAATAACCTCCCCAAGGCTGTCCACTGCCTGCAAGTGGTTTCTTTCCACAAATAAGTTTGCGCCCCGTATATAGTCTGCGCATTTGTTACGTGCCGTTTCGTCGCTGGCAGACTGTGCCCGTGCAAGTGGCTTATTTAGCGCCACTAATATGGGCTTGTCATTCAGCCGCCTGTTCAAATCATCTGGCAGGCTGTCTTTTGCCACAAAATCAAGGAGTAGCCGGGTGTATGACGGTGGCGTACGGCTCATTTTCGAGGCCATCAGTGGAAGATTTGACGCTAACGCCAATTGATAAGAGTAAAGTGACCATTTTTCAATGTCATCTACAATTAAACTGTATTCCTCAGAACCCACAAAATAAACCGGTATCGGGAGTATGGCCTGGTATTTGCCAAATTCTATATGAGCAGGTTTTGCCTTTGCCACATATTGCTCCGCCAGTAGGTTTTCAGCTCCGGCCTTACTCTGCAATTCATTGACATAATCCATAACCTCCGCGCCGCCAAAAAAAACCACCCCTAAAACAATCACGATGCGCACAGATTGTTGACAATGCCGCCACAACTGCACCAGCGTATAAACCACCCATATATTGAATGCAAAATAGAACGGCCACATAAAACGCTCCAGGGCACGGAACTGTTCTACCCGTTTTGTAAACTGGTGAAGATAAAAAAACGGGTTCAGCACATTAACAATGTGATAATAGGTACTGGGATCGCGGGTGGTATAATAGTTTTCACCAAAAGAAACGGACAATAGCGCCACAGATCCCGCCATAATGGCCATTTTTAATGGGTCCCGGAAAAAATCACGCTGTATATCTGCTATTTTTTTTCGCGCAGTTTTCTGAAATAATGCCACTATGACTATCAATGCAACCGCATATAAACCCACATTTCCAAGGTACGCCGCACGCTCCGCATCATCGTCTCCAATTAGGGAAATTGGAAAGTAGACCTGCTGAAATGAATAATGGCTGAATAGCGCACTGAACCTTGTTTTCATTTCCATCCAGTCATATCCTCCCGCATTTTCACGCCTGAGTGGAAAATACTTGTCTGTGCATAACACTAAAACCGTGGCCGCAGCAATGCAGACAACGACATATAAGCCGGACATAATCAGGGTAAAACGCCCTGCCCTTTCCCGCCGGTAATAAATGCCATAAAACAAAAACATAAAAAACTGGAACAATGCGATAATGGCCAGGTAATACCCCTGCGCCAGAAACGACAGAAAACAAAGCAGGCACATAACACCCAGTATATACCACTGCTTCCGTTCATTTCCACGGTTCCTGTGCCAGGCAATCATCAGGCAAATAGCTATGAGGATCAATGAAGTATAAGAAAATGCATGGTGCCCGATCCATATTCGCAGGGTCATAGGGTTGGCCCAGGGCAAAACCACGGCCATCATATATGAGATCAAATGATTCCCCGCCACGTACCGCAAAATATAATAGATCAGTAAGCCGCTTAATACAATATTCAGAAATATAATCATGTAAAAAATAGGGATGACCTGTGCTGAACAATCGTACACATGGTGGCAAAACCAACGGAATGGGATAGAAAATAGCGGAACATTATCTGTATAAAAAACATAGTCCCCAAACGGATAAAAGAAAGTATTATATTTAAACAGGCCCTCGCTGGTTATGGGCTGCTTCACATAGGTAATTAGTGTGAAGATATTTTTAAGCCCATCGCCGTTATTGCAAAAAATATATTTCTCCGGATGCAGCCTGAAATGAATAAAAGCAACCAGTATCAGCAGGACATGGATAGAAAAAAGGGAAAAATAAACATAAAATTTTTTCATACTGATGATCTTCGAATAAACAGGGACAAATATTATGCAATATAGAGTAAAATGAAGTTGTTTCAAATTATGTCCTATTTAATGAAAATTATGCCAAAACACTGAGGCTGCAACCCTCCCGAAATCTTATTATTTAATCAATAAAAACATTTTACTTTTGGCCTGTTTACGGTTACCTGCCGTTACTTTTAAGAATTATGTTCACTTCAACCACGCAAATCAGGGTACGGTACGGCGAAACAGACCAGATGGGTTACCTCTACTACGGAAACTATGCATTGTATTATGAAGTAGGCCGCGCAGAAGCCATTCGGCAACTGGGGTTTACATACCGCCAACTGGAGGAGATGGGCACCATGATGCCCGTTGCAGAACTCAATGTACAGTATTTCAGGCCCGCACTTTATGATGACCTGATCACAGTAAAAACAATCCTCAAAGAACTGGACGGAGGGCCTAAAATCAGCTTCCATTCCGAACTTTATAATGAAGCAGGCCAGTTTCTGAACAAAGGCGTCACCACGCTGGTATTTTATGACCCCTTGGAAAAAAAGAAAAAAGACATGCCGGGCGAGCTGTTCACGCGCCTTTCCCCATTTTTTAAAACTGAAACATGAGCAACATCGCCGCATCCATCATCACAATTGGTGATGAACTCCTCATCGGGCAGGTTATAGATACCAATTCAGCATGGATCGCCCAAAAACTGAATGCCCTCGGCATAGATGTATTGCGGCGGGTGGCTGTGGGCGACAACGCCGCTGACATTACCTCAGCCCTCACCGGGGAAATGGCTAGGGCAACGCTCATAATCATAACCGGTGGCCTTGGCCCAACTGCTGATGATATTACCAAACCCCTGCTCAATGAATACTTTGGCGGCAAAATGATTACCGATGCGCGGGTGCTGGAACACATAAAAGCTATGTTCGCCAGGCGCAACCGCCCCTTTCTGGAGCGAAACATGAAACAAGCCGAGGTACCTGACTCCTGCACCGTACTTTTCAACAAAATGGGTACCGCCCCGGGCATGTGGTTCGGGAAAGGCGACAAAGTGGTCATAGCGTTGCCGGGTGTGCCATTTGAAATGAAATCCATCATGGAGGAGGAAGCCCTGCCCCGCCTCAGGCAACGGTTTATCAGCGACGCCATCCTGCACCGTTCCATTATCACGGCCGGTGAGGGGGAGAGTTTTATCGCCGACAAAATACAGGACCTTGAAGAAGCGCTGCCATCTTACATAAAACTGGCTTACCTGCCGGGCGCCGGTATGGTGCGCCTCAGGCTTACTGGCCGGGGCGCAGACCCGATAAGGCTGGGCGCGGAACTTCAGATGAGACAGGAAGAAATTGCCGGCCGTCTTGGAAAAATAGTCCTCTCTCTGGAAGACCTGCCTCTGGAACATATCCTCGGACAGTGGTTCACGGCCCACTCGGCGACCCTGTCGCTGGCAGAAAGCTGCACCGGTGGCTTTATTGCCCATCATATTACCCAGGTCATGGGCTCGTCGGTCTATTTCAAAGGGGGCATTGTTTGCTACCAGCCTGAAGTGAAAGAAGTCCTCCTCGGCGTAAAAAAAGAAACGATAAATAATTTCGGCGTAGTGAGTGAACAAACTGCCGTAGAGATGGCACAGGGGGCGTTGAAAGCGATGAAATCAGATTATGCATTGGCCATCACCGGCTACCTCAGTCCTACCCATGAAAATGGCGCAACAGAACCGGGTACGGTATGGATGGCAGCCGCAGATCACCATGAAACCGCTACTAAAATGTTGCGCCTGCATTATGACCGGGCCCAAAACAAAGAACTTGCCGTATCTATGGCCCTGCTGATGATCTGGAAATTCATTACCCGTTCCAGTTGAGTCACAAATTTTGATCAAAATCCGGTACAATATCCGGAACGTATAATAGACATACAATTAAATTGCTCGGATATAGAACAATGCGGTCAGCAATGAAACCCCTTATTTTCCTCACAGGCATGCCCGGGGCCGGTAAAACTTGGTGGGGAAATCGTGCCTCTTCTGAATTCGGTTTGCCCTTCACAGACCTTGACGCCTATATTGAACAACAGGAAAAAGCCACAATCGTATCACTTTTTTCAAATCTGGGGGAAAGCCGCTTCCGCGAACTTGAACACCACTATTTGCAACTTGTTGTTCATAGCTGCCCCACGCCTTCTATAATTGCCTGTGGAGGGGGCACCCCCTGTTTTAAAAACAATCTGGAAATCCTCAGAGAAAATGGCGCCGTGATTTACCTCCGTGCAAACATTCCTTTTATTTTCCGGAATATCCAGCTCAGCCACAAAAATCGCCCCCTGCTTATGAACCAACCTGATTTACCCGCATACCTCGAAACCACACTTGCTGCACGCAAAAGCTTTTACGAAAAGGCCGACTTTATTTTAGACGCTGAAAACATTTCCCTTGCTACCTTTGATAAAATTATTCGTTTATGTACAGGCAGGCCATAAAAGCCGGTGCGTTATTCGCGGCGTTGGCAGTAGTATTTGGCGCTTTTGGCGCACACTCTTTAGCTAAACTATTATCGCCTGCCATGCTACAGGTGTTTGAAACCGGGGTTAGGT
>Ga0364873_10255_pt1 | contig 29594 bp, 22 predicted proteins | sample ExccelAu500001D3_2_FD_206928 | JGI IMG/M metagenome (GOLD analysis project Ga0364873, IMG submission 206928) | Enriched cells from Trout Bog Lake Hypolimnion, Wisconsin, USA - BchlTB.Aug07.5000.01.D3 | ecosystem: Environmental > Aquatic > Freshwater > Lake > Hypolimnion/Profundal zone | place... | reverse complement strand
TTTAACCTGGATGGAGAAACCTTAAACCTGTTCATTTCACCCCCTTTTTTGTTCAGTTCAGGTGTTTTACACTTCCTAAACAGCTTTCCAAAGCGGAAATTTGTGCCTTATCACCATAAATTTCCGTTATGTATAAAAACATATTTTTCCTGTCTATTTTTATAGTTTCCAGCTTATTGGCTGGGGTATCGTCTTATGCACAATCTGATATTTTACCGGGTATCTGGGTGACTGAAGGTTCAAAATCTAAAGTAGAAATTTTTAAGTCAGGAAACAGTTATGCTGCCAAAATAATCTGGCTGGCTGAAGCAAATAATGAGGAAGGATTACCCAAAACAGATAAAAAAAATCCGGACCCGGCTTTAAGGTCCAGGCCCATTATCGGACTGGTGATTCTGAGCGACCTGAAACTGGAAAACGGAGTTTGGAAAGGCAGTAAGATTTATAGCCCGGAAAGAGGGGAATATATTGACTGCTCCTTAAAACTGCAGGATGGATATACCCTGAGAATTACTGCCACCAAAGGCTTTTTTTCCACTACTAAATTCTGGAGGAAATTATGATACGATACCTTGTCTTAATTTGCCTGCTGCAATCTGTTTGCAATACGAATGTATTTGCGGCTGACAGTGCGTTTGTATGCAGCAATATCAGCCAGCTATTTGTGTATGCACTTAAGAATAATCCCACCCGGAAAATCTATACCCTGAATACTCAGAAAGCTGCCTTTGATTATAAAACAGCTAATAGTTATTTATACCCTACCGTAAGTGGTTCATTTGCAGGACAGGATAACCTGATACTGGGTGTAACCCCGATACCGGGTGAACTGGTTGGGCAACCCGGAAAAACCATTGATGCACAGTTTGGTAAAAAATATGTGATGAATACCGGGATTAGTATTTCGAGGAATTTCTTTAACTGGCAGGCTGCTTACCAGGCTAAACTGGCAAAAAACAGTATTGCTTTAAATGAAGTGCAGAATGAAGCCTATGACCAGGGACTGAAACAACAGGTGGCCCAATATTACTATGCCAGTATCATTGCCCGGGCAGCAATTGAGATTAGTGAGGCCGATCTGCTGGTGGCTGACAGCCTGAAACAACTGGCTATTCAGCGACTGAAAGAAGGGTTAACAGATGCTACTGCCGTAAACCAGGCTACAATTGATTATAATACGGTACTGCAAAACAATGTCCAGAACCATCAGTTACTGGAACAAAGCATACAATCCCTGAAACTGCTTACAGGCATCCGGCAACAGCAACAACTGGATTTGCAGGAATCAGTAAGCCTGCAAAATACCGGTAATCATTTCAGCACAGCAATGGGAACTGATAAAAGCTTATTGGTTTATGAGAATCAGATTAAGGGTGCAGGCATACAGGAGAAAATTCAGAAATCCGCTTACCTGCCACTGTTTGGTGCCGGTGCTTATCTGGGGCAGCAACAGTTCCGGCAGGACCTTGGTATGTCATTCGCCAGTAAAGCCTGGAATGCCAACCAGTATATCTCCCTGAACCTGTCCTTACCCCTGTTTACAGGCTTTGCCAATAAGAACAGGGTAAAATCTGCAGAAGTGGCAACGCGTTCTATGTTGCAGCAATTTGAAAATGCACAGTTTCAGAGTGCAATGAATGACAGTCTGTTACTGATTCAGTTCAGTAATAATGAAAAAATAACAGCTGCCTCAGCAGAAAACTTTCAGTTATATGCCAATAACTGCAGCCTGTACCGGCAGAAATATATGGAAGGACTGATCAGTATGGATGTTTACCTGAAAAGCTTTGAAGATTACCTGAAAGCAGAGAATACCCATTTAAATAACCTGTCTGCATTGTATAACAATTATTCCGTTATCCTGTCACGAAAATAATTCAATCTATAAAGCATCATCTATGATAAAATATTCACGATACCTTGGGCTTGTTTTTATAGTGGTACTATTCTCCTGCCGTAAATCAGAAGAGGCAAAAGTACAGCGGAAAGATATTATTGATGCTGTTTTTGCCAGCGGCAATATTATCAATACCAATGAATACCTGGTGGAAGCCAATACGGATGGATACCTGGAACAATCCTTTGTAAGTGAGGGCGATACTGCCCTTAAAAGCAAACCCCTGTTTCGTTTATCCAACCTGGTACAAGTATCGCAGGTGGCCAATGCAGCTGTCAATTATGATTATGCAAAAATAAAATCGGCTGCCACTGCACCCCAGATAGAACAGGTAAAAGTGCAGATAGTGCAGGCTAAACAGCAATGCAGTACCGACAGTATTAATTTTGGCAGGTACCAGCGTTTACTGAAAACACAGGCGGTATCGCAGGTGGATTATGACAAGGTAAAACTGCAGTTTGAAACAGATAAAGACAATATTAAAGTGCTGGAACATCAGCTGGCAGACCTGCAGCTGAACCTTGCACTGAATACAGAAAATGCAAAATCGCAATTGGCCATTCAGGAACAAAATTACCGGTACAACTATTTGTCCGCCACCATTAATGGTGTGGTATTTTCTGTTAGTAAAAAACAGGGAGATTATGTGAAAAAAGGGGAAATCATCGCCAGGATTGGCGCGGGTAAATTACTGGCTAAACTTTTTATATCTGAAGATGATGTGGACCGGGTAAAACTGGGTCAGTCATTATTGATATCCCTGAATACCCATAAACTGAAAAGCTATAAAGCAATCCTGACTAAAATCTACCCTTCTTTTGACACAGACCAGCAATCCTTTATTGCAGAAGCAAGTTTTACAGAAATGCCCCCTGTATTAAAAGCAAATACCCAGCTACAGGCGAATATTATTGTGGCTGAAAAGAAAAACACGCTGGTAATCCCCACCAACTACCTGGATAAGAACCATCAGGTGGAGCTGAAAGAAGGCCATAAAAAAGTGGAAGTGCAAATTGGGATCAGTAATCTTGACTGGACAGAAATAACCGGTGGTTTACAGGAAAATGACCGTATCCTTTTATCCAAACAATAGCCGGCATGTCTTCAAAAATAAATAACCATATTTCTTTTGTACACCTTACTTCCAATGTAAAGCAAACCATTGTAGCCACACTGAGTGTTACGTTTGGGATATCGATGTATGTGTTCATGAACAGTTTTATGACCGGGGTAAACGATTCGCAATCCAGGCTGGCATTCAGTACTCTGGCACATGTGCGGATTTACAATGACGGGCCGAAAGACCATACCAATCTGCTGCAGTCAGCAGCAGGCCCCAACCAGCTGATAAATCTGCGCAATGCAAAAGTGATACAGTATACAGACGGTATCAAAGACACCCGTTCTATTCTCAACTTGCTTAACCAGCAAAAGGAAAATGCGGGGGTTACATCCCAGGTGAATATCAATGTTTTTTTCAGGGGGAATGCCATTAAAATAAATGGAATCCTTTCAGGTGTTGAAGTGGATACTGAAAATAAACTGTTCAATACATCCGGATATGTAATACAAGGCAACTGGAATGACCTTAAATTCCGTACTGATGCAGTGATTATAGGAAGTGGCCTGGCAAAAAACCTGAGCCTGAAAATAAATGATAACCTGAATATTTTAACCGGTGACGGGATTACCAAAAACTATAAAATAATTGGCATTTTTGAAACCAGTATTGCCAATGTGGATAAAACCAAGGCTTATTTGAATATTGCTTCTGCAAGGCAGCTTTTATCCAAGAACCAGGATTATGTAACGGATATTCAAATGAATATTGAAGATTATAACCAGGCTAAAGAAGTGGCAGCAAAAGTAGCACCCGCAATACCGTATAAAGTGGAATCCTGGGAAATGGCCAATGGTCAACTGGAAGCAGCAGACAGCCTCCGGGAAATTATTGCCAAAGCGGTATCACTGACCATTTTACTGGTAGCAGGTTTTGGAATTTACAATATCATGAACATGACGGTAAATGAAAAAATAAGGGAAATAGCTATTTTAAAAGCAATGGGGTTTTCCGGTAATGATGTTACGCAAATATTTTTAACGCAGGCATTGGTCATTGGTTGTATTGGCGGAATTGCTGGAATGCTGCTGGGCTATGCAGTGGCAACTGCGGTTAACCATGTGCCCTTTAAAATAGCCGGCTTACAAACCCTGCCTATGGCTTATAACAGTATTGATTATATACTGGCATTTGTATTTGGGATCATTACCACATTTATTGAAGGTTATTTACCCGCAAGAAAAGCATCTAAAATAGACCCTGTAACCATTATAAGAGGATAAATATGCAAATGGAAAACATAGCCCTGCAGGCAAAAAATATCAGCAAATTCTTTTATCAGCCGGAGCCCTTTAACGTATTAAAAGACATCAGCTTTGAGGTAAAGAGCGGGGAATTTTTAACCCTGATTGGCAAATCAGGTTCCGGCAAATCTACACTGCTGTATGTATTATCTACCATGGATACCGATTATGAAGGGCAACTGATGATTAATGGTGTTCATTTAACCGGTAAGACACAAAATGAACTGGCAGCTTTCCGTAATAAAAATATTGGATTTGTATTTCAGTTCCATTATTTACTGACAGAATTCTCCGCTTTGGAAAATGTGATGCTGCCTGCACTTAAATCAGGCCAGTATTCAAAGGCTGAAATTGAAGAAAAAGCATACCGTCATTTAAGTTTACTTGACCTGAAAGATCAGGCCCTGAAACCTGCCAGTAAATTATCCGGTGGGCAACAGCAGAGAGTTGCGATTGCCAGGGCACTGATTAATGACCCTTCTGTAATTATGGGTGATGAACCAACGGGTAACCTGGACAGTAAAAACACAAAAGTGGTATTTGATATTTTTAAACAATTGGCCAGAGAAAATAATCAAACCATAATTGCTGTTACCCATGATGATGATTTTGCAAAGAACAGCGACCGTGTAATTGAGCTGAGTGATGGGAACCTGCTCAGAAATTAAAACATTAATTAAAAAAGGCCCGTTTTATTATCAGCAAATTGATTTTCCCGATCTGTATGCGGCAGGCTGTACTTTATAAAAATACCATGTATACCTGTTTGTAATTTGCCCAACCAGGAGAAATCCCTTTCATAGCAATACCCAATAGAAAATAGAGGAGACACTCTAACCGAAGCAGTAACAGCAAAAGCATGGGCAGTATTATAAGACAGTCCGGCAGATAAAACATCCATCAGTAAAAAATCAGCAGTAAGATCAATGGATGAATTTGAACCCGGTACCAGTTTCCATAAGAAAGATGGCCTGAATAACACATTCTCACTCAGGTCTATCTGATAACCTGCAGATAGAAAATAATGGATATTTAAACCGGAGGATAGTGCATTCCTGACCACAACAGATTTTCCTAATACAATACTGTTTACCAGATTGGGAGCAGAAAAACCCATATAAAAATGATCTTGCTGATAATAAATGCCTGCACCGGCAACAGGGAGTAACGCATTTACCACAATTCCTGAAAATGAAGGGTCATAGGACTGAATCAGGTCCACCTTATTATAATCAGCCCGGATATTACTAAACCCGGCAAGGACACCCACTGCAAAATGATCCTGCTTGTTTAATAAATGACTGCGAAAAGCATAATCCGTTATAATTCCTGAATTGGATTGAATACCGATTCTGTCATCATATACCTGAACGCCCAGACCCAACCAGTTATGGTGAGCCGGCATATCAAAACCAGCCAATGAAATTTGCGGGGCACCTGGTATTCCTATCCATTGCTTTCTGAAAGCAGCCATTATATTAACGGATTCTTTCACACCGGCAAAAGCGGGATTAATAGCCAGCTGGTTATACCTGTACGTTGTAAAAACAGGTTCCTGCTGAGCAGAAACCTGTACGCAACAACAGATAATGAACACTGAAAACAGAACCCTGCCATATGAAAACATAACTTTAATATTAGTCATCAGGATTCTAAAGTAAATCAGCTTTAAATAGTTTGAAAAGGAAAATGACGAACATAGGTATATTTGAAATGAACTCCCCTAAACAGAGGTTGAACGTTAAACACTTCTCTATTTAAGTATTCGCCTCTTTATTTGCAAACAATCCGTTAAATGTGAAAAACACCCAGTTTTTTCTTTTGTTTAGTCAATTAAATATTTTTACATTTAATTAATCAATAATTATTAATTAATTTACAATTAAATTACTGACTGCTTATGCCACCAAAAAAAAGAAAGGGCTTTATTAAACCAGGTGACCTGCATTTCATTAATGTAGGGAATTCAAAAATAAGGGTAGATTTACACACGCTGGATTTTATTCAATCCATTGGCAATTACTGCAAATATTATTTAAATCAAAAGCCCCATATATCGAGTATTTCGATGAAAGAAATTGAAGAAACTTTCTGTAAAACTGAATTTATACGTGTTCACCGGAAGTTTCTCATTCCATTCAAAAAAATTGATAAGATCATAGATAACGAAGTATATATAAAAGACTTTGTTATACCGATTGGGAATACCTATAGGGAGGAATTTTTTAAAATAATAAATGGATTAAATTAACCGTTTTACCAGGGGCCCTGTGACAGTAGGTTATCAGGTAATTGTTTACCGGCACTGGCCCCCATTTTCTTCAGTTCTTCCACTTTACCGGTGATATTCCCTCTGCCGGTAACCAATTGTTTAAAGGCTTTCTCATAGCTTTTCTGTGCATCCTCAATTTTACTGCCTACTTCTTCCAGGCTATCTGTAAACAGTACAAACTTATCATACAATGCACCGGCTTTATCTGCTATTTCAATGGCATTTCGGTTTTGTTTTTCCACTTTCCAGAGATCGGCAATTATTTTAAGTACTACCAGTAAATTGGTGGGGCTTACCAGTAATATCTTTTTATCATACGCTGTTTTCCATAAACCGGTATCTGATTTTACGGCTTCCAGAAATGCAGGTTCAATAGGAATGAACAATAGTACATAATCCAGTGCAGCTGCATATTTGGGGTAATTTTTACGGCTCAGGTTTTCGATATGCTGACGGATAGAACGTATATGAGCCGATAAGAAATCCTGCTGTGCCTGCACATCAGAAGCAGACACATATTGCTCCCAGGCTACCAGAGATACTTTGGCATCTACAATCACTTTGCGCTGATCGGGATAATACACTGTAACATCCGGCTGTAATGCATGCCCGTTTTCATCCTTAATGGTATTACCGGCAGCATCCCTGATAAACTCCTGAATAAAATATTCACGGTTCTTAGTCAGCCCGCAATTCTCCAGTATACTTTCCAGAATCATTTCACCCCAGTTACCCTGCATCTTTACATTCCCTTTAAGGGCCGTACTGAGGTTATTGGCTTCCTGACTTACCTGCTGGCTCATCTGAACAAGTGCTTGTATTTCCCTGCCCAGGGAAAACCTTTCCTTCGATTCCTTATCATAAGTCTCTTCCACTTTTGTTTTAAATTCTCCCAACTGGGTTTTAAGCGGATCCAGGATAGCTTTCATCTTTTCTTCATTTACCCTGGTAAATTTCTCGGTTTTCTCTTCCAGTATATGCTGTGCCAGGGTATTGAATTCGTGTTTAAATTTATTCCCCAGGTTCTCCATATCCTGTTTCTGATTTTGCAGTTGTAAGGAAAGGTTCCTGTATTCTGCTTCCAGTCTTGCTTTCTGCTGAATCAATATTTCTTTTTCCTGTTGTATGCTTTGCTTCTCGGTTTTTAACTCCTGTATAGTTGACTTCAATTCCTGCAACTGCAACTGACTGGCATGTAGTTTTTGAAGGAAATAAAAACGGGCAATGAACCAGGTAAAAGCAATTACTGCTGCAATAACCAGATAAAAAACAGGTTCCATATAATGAATTTGATGCAATTTGATACATTTTGAATTAATCCGGAATATTACTACCGGTAAGTTTACCAATTAGATGAAACTAATGATGATATAATTGAATTGTAATTAACTGATCAGTATTTTTATCCCCTAAGACACACTATGAAATTATTACTTATCCTTATTATAAACGGGGTATTAAGCATTAGTGCTTATACACAGCAAGATAGTATCCGGAATAATTTTATTGTTTATAATAATCCCATACATGGGGTTAGTTTTACTTATCCTGCTGCATGGGATAGCAGCTGGGTAATGAAAAACAGAAAAATGTACCGGTTAGATTTTGGCGCTTTGATTTATCCCGGTTTTAAAAACAATAAAACGGGGGGAATGTTTACCCTTAAATATACCCGGTACAAAGCTTCTACAATAGATCTTGGACTGGTAGTGACCGAAAATGCCCTTGCCTTGAAATCTGTATATCCGGAAGCCACTATTATTGATTCAGGTAAAACAGTGGCTGATAATGAACTGCATTATGCCTTTTTACTATCAAGCATGAAACAGTCGGGCATCCGGAGAACTTCGTATACAGCCTTTTTCACCAGAGGGAGTATGCTGGTTACCTTAAGCCTGTTTTGCCCCTCTGATGGATTTGAAATTCTGAAACCCGATTATGCAAAAATCCTCAATCATTTTATACTGAAAGAACCCGAAATGCTTATTAGTAATCCTGCAAAAAAATAATCATTGCCAGGCATTTCTTAAAAACCGCAACCAGTTACCCTGCAGGATCAGTTCAATATCCTGCTTAGTGTATCCTCTTTTCAACAGAATAGCAGGTAGTTTCTGCAGTTCAGCAATGGTATCCAGATCATACGGGCATTGCTCCTTTCCAAAAGCCCCATCCAGGTCTGTGCCAATTGCAACATGTAATACATTACCGGCCAGCTGGCAAATATGGTCGATATGATCTGCCATTATTTCCAGGCTGCAATGCATAGTTTCAGGATCAGATACCCCTCTTATCCAATGCGGCACCATCATCCAGGCATCTAATGCCATTCCTATCACCGCCTTTTTATCAATCAGTATTTTAATCATTGCATCACTTAACTGCCTGTTATGGTTTACCAGGGTCCGGCAGTTATGATGACTGGCCCATACAGGCCCGTTAAACAGGTCCATGGCATCCCAAAAAGCATCATCACATAAATGGGTAGCATCCAGTATCAGGTGTAAACGCTCCATTTCACGTAATAAGCTTTTTCCCATTGGGGATAATCTACCTGAAGCATCTGTTCCGTTGGCATATCGCCCCGGTCCATAATGAGCAGGGCCCAGCGCACGTAGCCCATAGTGATAAGCTGTTTGCAGGTGTTCAAGGGTAACGATAGAATCTGCACCTTCCAGGCTAAGGATATAGCCAATTGGTTTATGGGTATCCGGTTCATCGTTATTCCAAAGGCTGATATGATTTTCCAGGGAAGGCAGGTCATATATCTGCACCATTTCGCCACATCTTTCCATTTCCCGGTACCAGGCTAACTGGCATTGGGTTTGAGCCCATGCCTGTTCAGGACTATTCCATCCGGGCAATGGATTATCCGGATCAGTATATCTGGCTATCTGAGTAGCCACTACCAATCCCACCCTGCCCTTTCTTAATGCAGGCAGGGAAACAGTACCCTTGCCACGGTCCGGCTTATCTGTCATGCCAGCTTCTGATTTCCGTATTTCAGGCACAGGCAAACGAAGATCACGGTTCCATTCCATGGCATTCATACTTAAATCAAGATGGGCATCTATTATGAACATAATTGAATTTTAGATATGAATAGTACGGTCACGGGCTACAACTTTCCAACTGGTAAGGACAGTTTGATTCCTGACAATCCCTGCCTGATCATATAAAGCCACTGTAGGACAAATATGTACAGGTACTCCATACAACACATCCCCTACCTTGTAATTTGCAGCATCAGGTACTTTTAGCACCAGGTGTTCCTCACTTTGAGTAACAGGAACTGCATCTGGTGCATTTAAGAAATGAACCCTTGGCAAGGGGTTTTCTGCGGCAACTGATTTATGACCGAGGTCCGTACAAACAGTTTGTGCATCTACAATAGAAATAACACGGGAAATAACCAGTGCAGCATAGTCAAACGGTTCATCCGGAAACTGGTGTTTATAACCCCAGTCCCAGAATATAAAAGTACCCGGACTGCATTCAATTCCCTTCCTTAAAGCATGGGTAGGAAACGAGGGAGAACCTCCTATGACTAAAGAAAGTTTTCCGGGATATTTTAGACTAATCTCATTTCTCAGCTGTACCACCTGGCTAAACCCATCATCACTTTTTTGCTGCCTTTCAGTAAGATTAGTATCCCGTAAATGACCATCATACCCATGCAAGCCAGCCAGATTTAGTTGCGGCAATTGCTGAATACAATCCACCAGCTTCATTGCATTTGCAGGTTTAATACCGGTTCGGTTCATGCCTACATTCAGGTCGATAAATACATTTGCAAAAATGGAAGCTTTTCCCGCTTTTTCAGCGAGTAACAGCGCATTTGGGGTATTATCTATCAGGCAGGCAAACTGTGTAGCCGGGTAAGCCCGTATTAACTGAATGAACCGGTTTATTTTTGGTCCAACAGGCTGATAAGCCAGTAACACATCCTTTGCACCAGTAATCGCCAGCATTTCTGCCTCGGCAATAGTGGCACATTTAAACCTGCTGATTCCCGCTTCCATCATGAGTGCGCATACTTCTGCCATTTTATTGGTCTTCACATGGGGCCGCAGGTGTGTGGTATCTGCAACCATCCCAATTAGTAACCGGATATTTTCTTTTACCCTTTCCTCATATACCAATAAAGCAGGGGAATCAATATCTGCTATATTTTTTACCTCCCACCAGGGATCTGTCGTTTCCTTCATATTGTTACTATTCATTTATTTCAGTTCAAACACCGCTTCAATTTCAACAGGAATATTATCCGGCAGGGAACCCACTCCAACAGCGCTGCGTACACCCACACCATTTTCGTTACCCCAAATAGCAGCAAACAATTCACTGCAGCCATTAATCACAAAGGGATGATGTTCAAATTCTGCAGAAGCACTTACCATACCTAATACTTTTATTACCCGCTTAATCTGATTGATGCCTACATTTTTTTCAATGGTAGCCAGCATACATAAACCCACTTGCCTGGCAGCCAGTTTAGCCATATCTGCATCCATATCTATGCCCACCCTTCCTTTGATAAAACTGCCATCCTGCTGCAAAGGCCCATGCCCGGAGAGGTATAAGATATTACCAACGATAAGACAGGGTTTATACACACCCAGCGGAGCGGGTGCGGGTGGCAAACTCAGTTGCAGGGATTGAAGCTTTTCAAGTGCTGTAAGATTTTCCATTTTATTGTATTTAAAAGTTGATCAGATCCAAAGATTTAAAAGCAGAACGCCTGCCAGTCCTACCAGCCCGATAATAATTTCCATGAGCGACCAGGACCGGAAAGTATCTTTCATACTCAGGTTAAAATATTCTTTAAATAACCAGAATCCCCCGTCATTCACATGACTGAACATGAGGCTGCCTGCACCTACAGCCAGCACCATTAAATTAGGATTGGTATGTGTTTGTATCATTAATGGCAGTATGATTCCTGCAGTGGTTAACCCGGCTACCGTTGCCGATCCGATACTTGCCCTGATGGCTGCAGCCATCAGCCAGCCCAAAACCAGCGGATGAATAGGTACCGTTTGCAAAGCAGTAGCTATCACCTGACTCACGCCACTATCAGACAATACCTGTTTTAAAGCACCTGCACCCGTAATAATCAGCAGGATCATGGCAATATCTTTTACTGCATCTCCGTAAATATTCATCACTTCAATTATCTTTTTCCCTCTGGCTATTCCAAGCGTATTACTGGCAACCAACAATGAAATAAGCATAATAATCAGTGGTTCAGAAATAAAATGAGCCATGTTCTGAATCCAAACAGATTGTCCTTTTAAAAAATATTGTAAAAGGGTGGTACTAATCAGTAAAAAAACAGGCAGTAAAGCAGTCCCCACACTGCTGAATGTACCCGGCAACTCTGCTTCCATTAAATGGTGGGGCTGAAAAACAGTCAGAGGATGAGAAGGTATTTTTTTTAAGGTCAGGGAAAATAAGGGCCCAGCAATCAGGATAGCCGGAATGGCGAGTATCAACCCATACAATAAGGTAATTCCCATATTAGCATGAAACTGCATCACCAATGCGGTTGGCGAAGGATGCGGGGGCAGGAACCCATGGGTAACGGATAATGCAGCCAGCATGGGCAATCCAATATAAATAGCGGGAATTTTAAATTCGTAGGATACAGATAAGATCAGAGGAACCATTAAAACAAATCCAACCGTATAAAACATTGGAATACCGATTATAAAACCGGTACATACCAGGGCCCACTGTATATTTTTCTGTCCAAAGTTTTTCATGAGCACCCGGGTAATCTGTTGGGCAGCTCCACTATCTGCCACCAGTTTACCCAACATAGCACCCAGTACTATAATACCGGCAAGAGATCCAAAAGTGTCCCCCATACCTGTTTGAACAGACTGAACAATACGGTTAAAAGGAAGCCCGAATATAAAACCTGCCAGCAGGGATACAATCAGGAAAGCCAGAAAAGGATTCAGCTTAGCCCAGGCAATCAGCAGAATCAACAAAAGGATGCATATAGGTACAAGTATAAAAATCATAATAATGGGCACCAATATTAATCATTTTTTTATACGGATGAAATGAATATTTTATTCTGCCATGGCCGCCAGTGAAAGCGCAGCCATATCACCAATACTTTCACCTAATCCCGCAGGTACAATTTTACAGGCCCTGCCGGAATCCGGAATAGCTTCTGCTTTTATCACTTCCATCATTGCAGGTTCTATAATGGATTGTGCCCTTCCGTAAATACTGCCCAAAATAATCAGTTCAGGGTTTAAGATATCAATCAGCAAAGAAAGCCCCCTGCCTAAATAAAAAGCAGATTCCCTGTAAATAGCCAAAGCCAGGGGATCATTCTTATAAGCTGCTTCTGCCACAATTTTGGCAGTCAGCAATGGCAATTCCTCCATTGAGGCACAAAAAGAAACTTTCTGTCCCAATTGCAATTTCTCCCGTACTTTTATCTGTGCCAGCTGTGCAATACCTCCCCCACTGCAAAACCCTTCAAAAGAACCAGATTTACCAAAACCTACTGGTCCCATTTCTGCCAACCGTAAATGCCCCACTTCTCCGGCAAGATCGGTGGTGCCGGAATAAAGTTTTCCATTCAGTATCAGTCCGGCTCCCATACCTGTTCCAAATGTTAGAAATATTAAATTCTCATAACCTCTTCCCGCTCCGTATCTCCATTCTGCTACTGCACAGGCATTCGCATCATTTTGTAAAATGGCCTTTTTATGAAACCTGTTCTCTGTCATTTCCACAATAGGGATATTATCCCAACCCGGTAAATTGGGTGGTGATAAAACAATACCCAGTTTACTGCTTAATGGCCCGCCACAACTAATGCCAATACCTGCAATGTCATCTACTGCAAAACTGTTTTTTATCAGTAATTCTTCTGCTTGCACAAACAGCCATTCTATCATTTCAAAAGCTGGTTTACTGGTAGGTAATACCAGTTTATCAATGATCAGCATTTCACCTGTTGTACCGGATGCACCCAGTATCACAGCAGATTTTGTTCCTCCTATATCAAAACCCATATACATAAGCAGTTATTTTAGTAATGAAGTTACAACGCTTTGCTAATTTATCTAAAAACCTATACTTTAGCACCCTTTAACCATTTTAATCCTATGGCCAGAAATATTTTGATCGCTCCCTGTGGTAATCATTCCGTTTTGTTTAAAAATTCCTGGCTTAAGTATTCAAATGAAAAACAGTTTGATATCTGTTTACTTTTTTATCATGAACAAATTGAACAACCTGAGTTATACAAGGATATTGACCATTTCTATCACCTGAAGCATTTCAAATATCATATGATTCATGAATTGCTGACAGTCATCCATCCGGAATGGTTACAGCAATATGATTATTTCTACTTTCCGGATGATGATATTGAAATGGATACCCGCCAGATAAATACACTTTTTCAATTAAGCCAGGCACATGATACCTGGATCAGTCAGGCATCCCTGACCGCAGACAGCTTTTGCAGCTGGCCTTTTTTTAAAACAAGAAAGGGGTCTTTTTGCCGGTATGTTGGACAAATTGAAGTGATGGCTCCTTTGTTCAACAGTAAAATTTTAATACAATGCCTGCCAACATTCAAACTGAATAAATCCAGCTGGGGATTGGATGCAGTATGGCCTAAAATATTACAGTACCCGGAAACAAAACTCGTAATATTTGATGCAGTTGTTATGAAACATACCAAAAGAGTAGGTATGGGAGAATTATACCAGATAAAGGGAGTTGACCCCTTAAAAGACTGGGAAGAAATTACCAATGCATATCTGGCTAAGAAAGACAATCTGCAGGAATATGGCAGCCTGCAACTCGTTAATAAAGAACACTTACAACTGCAATTTACCCTAGTGCAATGGCGACTTTATATTGCAAGGAAGAAACAGAAAATCCGGGATTATGATCTGCTTTCACGCATTACCAATAAAAAAATATTCTCTTTTCTAAAACCCCGCTAACTATTTTTCTTTTTTCAGTATTTCGAAATGCCTGCTGATACTATTGCCATTTTCATCTACAATGGTTATTGTATGTTTACCAGGCAGGGGATTAAATGCCAATTGATGAAAATGCTCAGTCGTGCCTATAAAATCTTCATCCAGGTGCCAGTATATTTTTGCATTGCTGTTTTTATGGGTAGCAGAAAACACCACCCTGCCTTTTTCACCGGTTATTTCTACGGGTATGTATATGCTGGCTTCTTCATCCGGGTAAATGAAATCCATGACGCGACCGGTCTCCATACTGCAATTACTTTTAAAAGGGGGTAACTCTTTATAATCAGGATGCTTTTGTTTATAATAATATTCAATAGTAGGTGGTAATACAAACCAGGACTGGTGCTGCATATCCATGGGGGATTCGCAACTTTCATTTACCCGATAGGCTCCAGTTTTATCCAACTGTATTTTACGGCAATAAGGACAGTTCAGTGCATTTTTTGCTTGTATACTTACTAAAACTGTATCTGTGGCTACACAATCTGCAGTCGCTTTAAAACCGGAATAATGGCAAACCGGCATATAGGTAAACCCAAAAGCCGGAGGATCAAACCAGGGTGATACCGGCAATACCCTGAAAATATCGAACAATACCGGTGCTGCTGTACTAATACCTGTTAATTCCGGCCTGCCCTCTCCGGTTGCATTACCTATCCAGACCAGCACACAATACTTTGGTGTAAATCCAATGGCCCATCCGTCACGGAAACCAAAACTGGTACCTGTTTTCCAGGCAACCCGCTGGGAAGAACTAAATAAATTCCACAAGCCCTCTTCTCCGGGGCGCATTACTTCATTCATGGCATTAAAGGTTTGCCAGAGAGACGGATAATCAAATAAAGGAAAAGCTGGTGATTGCCTGTTATCAGACAATTTATGAACTATTTTCCCTGGCAGATAAGCAGGCAGGTGCCAGTCGGCATTGTTCCATTCCCCTTTATTTATTTGCTGGTGATTATACATACGAGCCATACTACTGTATACCCCAGCCATTTCAAAAGGATTGATTTCACAGCCTCCTAAAATCAGGCTCATCCCATAAAAATCTGCCGGGTTGTTTAATGTAGTAAAACCACACTGTTTCAGTACATCATAAAAGCGCTGGTATTTAAACTGCTGCAACATTTTTACAGCAGGTATATTCAGACTTCTGGCAAGGGCCCGGTGCGCAGGTACGGCACCATCATAACCCAGGTCAAAATTCTGTGGTGTATATCCCCCTATCTGTGTTGGGATATCCGGTATCAACTGTCCGGGCAGCAGGCTGCCTTCTGATAAAAGGGAAGCATATAATAAAGGTTTTAAAGTACTGCCCGGGCTTCGTTGCGAAGCCAGTATATCAACATTGCTTTCAGAAGTTGTATCAGCAGCATTGTAAATATTGCCCACATAGGACAAAACATGGCCTGTTTCAATATCCAGCACCAGGGCTGCTGCATTTTTTATCAGGTTCCCTTTTAACCGGTTATAGTGCATTTCCAGAATAGCGTTTACCTGCTTTTGTAAATTTCCATCCAGGGTGGTTTCAACTGCCGTTGATAATTTTGAATCATGTTCCTTTAATAAGGAATATTCTTTTTTAAACCGGTTTAGTAAGTGAGGTGCCCATTGGGGTAATGACTGAGGCTCACCAGGCAGGGGTTCCAGTTTTGCCAGGGAACAGGTGCCTGCATCTATTTTTTTACGTGCCTGCAGTTTATCCAGTAATTCATTTCTTTTTCTCAACAATACAGCCCTGTTTTTACCAGGATGAACAAGGGAGGGTGCATTGGGCAAAACAGCCAGTGCCGCCATTTCTCCCCAGGAAAGCATGGATGCCGGCCTTCCGAAATAACGCCATGCAGCTGCATCCAGTCCCACTACATTACTCCCGAAAGGAGCATTGGAAGCATAAAGTGCCAGGATGGATTTTTTACTGTAACTGCATTCCAGTCGCACTGCCAGCAAACTTTCTGTTAGCTTATGCCATAGCGTGCGTTTGTTATTTTGTTTATGCAGTCGGATAACCTGCATGGTAAGCGTACTGCCCCCACTGATGGTTTTGTGATTACTGAAATTTTGTTTGATGGCACGTAAGATGGCTATGGGGTCAACACCCGGATGAAAGTAAAATCGTTTATCTTCAAATGTGGTAATACAATCTGCAAATTTCTCCGGTACATTTTTATCATACGGAAACCGCCATTGCCCATCCGCTGCAATGGATGCATTCAACAGGTTGCCCTCTTTATCGGAAATAACGAAACTAGTAGGACTGGTAAACAGCTGCTCCGGTAAAGAAAACCAGAACAGGAGCAATAAAAGGGCAATGATTGCCAGACTGATTTTGCTCCTGTTTGTCAGATGCTGAAAGTAATATAATATCCTTTTAATAAAAGTATTTCCCAAACTGATTATTCTGTTATTTCTACCCATTTCCCGTTAATACCTCCACTCACTGCATTATTGTACATGGCTTCGCAATATACACCGGGCCAGTAATATTTGCCAGTATATGCTGCATTCAACTGTACAAAATAAGTGAGTGTTTCTCCTGCTTTCATATTAAAAAAATGATATACCCTGTCGTCCCGGATATCCATATACTCACTGGCAGATGATTTAAAAGCCCCCTCACTGTTAAATAAGCGGGTATTTAGTATTTCCCATCCACTGGGGAATATCTGTGTTAAAGCCATCTGGTTATATGCCCCTCTGGAACCCGGGTTTTTGATAGTTATTTTAGCTACAAAATCTGTTCCCTGTTTTATTTTACTTACATCTATCAGTTCCCCTTTTATATTGCTGTACACAGCAGTTACCTGCAGTACTGCAGGATTATTGATAATGGGGACTGTCTGGCTCACCAGCGGTTTGCCCTGGTTAATAATCCTTGCATACAATACTGTACTTCCATTATTTTTTAACTGGATATCAGCTTTTCCGTTTTGCCAGGCAACAGCTGATTGGGCAAAAGTATTGGTACTGCTGACACTGATATTTTGTGTACCTGCCTTACCACTGGCTTCAATTTTACTATTTCCTTTACTGAAACCACTGAAACGGGCAATAGCAATCAGACTGTATGCTGTTGTCTGGGTGCTGTACCAGGTTTCACCGGATAATCTTGCGGCTATATTTTTAACCAATGGTTCTGCTTCTGCCCTGCGGTTCATAATAACCAGTGTTTCCAGTGCCATGGCCTGATCCCGCAGGTCGCTTCCATAACTCATGCCCCAGGTAACCCTTACCGGGAAATTTGCAGAAAGCCCGCTGATCATTTGCAGGGCCACTTGCGGCTGCCCTGCCAGCTGATAGGCAGCAGCTAGTCGCCATTTGGCTTCCGGTGTAATGAATTTAAATTCTTTTAACCGGTTCATGGCACCTATCTCCGGTGCTTTCGCCAATGCTAAAAGGAATAAACGGTATGCCTGTGATAAATCTGTTCCATACCAGGGTGCAGAAGTTACATTCCATGCCAGTGCTTTTGCTTTTTCATAACCTCTCCACTGCTGCATTAATGCAGATGGAACGGAATACCCCCTTGCGGTAGCTTCCAGTAAAAAATGACCGGCATAGTTTGTACCCCATTCATCGCTTTTCCCCCCTTCCTGCCAGTAACTGAATCCACCGTCTGACTGCTGAAAGTTGGGTATTTTTTGAATGGCAGCCTGTATGTTTTTCTCCATAGCAGCTTTTTGCTGTGCTGTGAGGTCCATCATATCATTCAATACCAGTTGCGGAAAGGCTGCAGAAGTGGTTTGCTCAATACAACCATAGGGGTATTGAATCAGGTAATCCAGCCTTTTCTGCAGGTTAATACCCGGAATATTCGATAGTTCCACTACAGCTTTACCTGCCCCTATTTCTCCAATAGCATTTATGGAACCGGTATAATTCTGTCCGGGTTGTAAAGTAATTTCCGTAACCTTGGTAATGGGCGGATTGGGATTTCTGATATCCAGTTCCACTTCTGTAACTGATTGTTCTTTGCCTGATGCGGCAGTGAGTTTTATTTTTCCTATCCCTGTTCCTGCTTTCACTTTTCCACTTAAATAAACAGTCTGTTCTCCCGCGCCGTTAAAACTAAGTTCCGGTGAACCGGTAATCTCCAATAAAGCAGAGGACTGTGCAGAAAGCTTTACCGTTTTTATGGCATTATCGGTTGCAAATACGGTTACAGGAATCCTGAATTCCTCACCAGGGCCCAATACCCTTGGAACCGTTGCCAACAGCATTACTGGTTTCTTAACAGCTACAGATTTCTCGGTAAACCCATAAGCACCGTTTCCGGCTGCAATTACCATGGCACGGACACTACCCATATACGGTGGCAGGGTAAAATGATGGGTACGGCTACTGCCATTGGATTTAAATGGCCCCAGGAAACTGACCACCGGTTTAAAGCGGTTGGCTTTTCTGGTTTTGGAAGAAAGTTCTCCCTCTGCATCGCCCCCAATGGTTAAAATACGTTCCAGTTCACCACCCCAGGCTCCAATTACATAATCATACATATCCCAGCTCTTTACACCCAATGCTTCTTTGGCATAAAAAGCATCATAAGGGTTGGGGGTTTTAAAATGAGTAAGGTCCAGCAAGCCTTCATCCACAATGGCAATCACATAATTAAATGGTTTGCCATTTTCTTCAGATACCGTTACTGCGGTGCTTTGTTCCGGTTTAATAACATCTGCCATTTTAATCACCGGATTCAGGATATTATTTTTATCCTCCACCAGTACCGGCAATACGCCATACATACGGATGGGCAGATCGTTAAAAGTCTGGGCATGAGGTTGAATCAGGCTAACATTTACATATACATTCGGACTCATTTCTTTTTCTGCCTTAAAGCTGAATTTTGTTTCGCCCTGGTTGGTATGGATCCAGAATGTTTTTAATACTTTAGTCCCGGTTTCAATACTGATTAATGCCTTACCATTTTTGCCGGAAGGAATGGTTAATTTTACCTCATCCCCAACCAGGTATTTGGTTTTATCTGCTGTAAAACTAAGCATTGCAGCGGCACTTGCATTGTTATCGTCTTTCCGGCTTTGCCAGCTGTCATCATCCACATAAAATACCTTTCCGGTTTTATGGCCACTGCGCAGGTCCTTTACCAATATCAGGTAACGACCATAATCTTTTTGTTTAAACTGGTAATCAAATGTTCCCTTACCATTATTCAGTTTTACGGTTTGTTTCTTTACCAGCTTATTGTATTCATCATCTGTATAATTACTGATATTACCACCGCTATTGTCCCACCACCAACGCCATTGCACTTTATATAATTCAACTTCAGTTTCAGCTACACCACTGGTTAACTGCCCGGCTGTATTCACATCCACAATACTAAACATCTGATTCTTACCACTTAATATATAGCCCCATGGCCCATTTACTTCCGGTATTTTAATACCGGCATAAGAGGAATACGGATGATAAGGCATGGTTGTATTGTCAATACTGAAAGCTCCTCCCGGTTCAAATACCTTCACTGTCATATTAGCGAGTAACATACCAGGTGCATCTTCACCGGCATCAAAGGATGGGTTTACAATAGCAGTACCTGTGGCACTCAGGCTGCCATCAAATATTGTTTTGGATAAAGGGGTAAAGGAAGCGGCAGGATTATCAAAACTATACTCTTTAAAGCCATCAAATTTGGTAGCTTTTTTATACAACTGTACATCTACCCTGGCTTTTAAACTTTGTGCCGTAGCACCAAACAACCATTTTGCAGATAATATACCATTGGTATTGGCCCCTTTGCCCAGGGCAGTAAGTCCGCCAAAATTCAAATCTATTTTTAAACGGTTGGGCATTACGGTTTCAATCTTCAGCCTCTTTTCAAAAACTGCACCGCCCAGCTTAACCCGGCAAATCCAGTTGCCCGTAGGGGCTGCAGCATCTGTAGCAGTGCGGAAAACATTAAAACCATCCGCATTATTTTTCACCACCATTCGTTTATACAATTGCCCCTTGGGAGAGATCAGCTGCATTTCCAACGGATGGTCAGGCGGTAATTTCTTATCCTTATCCTCAATAATACAACCCAGGAAAAGACTATCGCCTGGTCGCCATACTCCCCTTTCTCCAAAAATATATCCTTTAATACCATTCTTAACATCCACTCCATCCACTTCAAAGCGGGATAAAGGCAGGGAACTGCCATCATCCAGTTTCAGATAGCTTTTTTCATTTCCCTTTTTGGCTACCAGCAGATAAGGTTTGCGTTTAATATCCAGTAAAGCAGTGCCATCAGTACCAGTTTTGCCGGTACCTATAATTTGCTGCTGATAATCCAGCACCTGCAACTCCACATCCGCCAGGTTTTCTGTATTAATCAGGTTATTGGCAATAACCAGCAATTGGTTTTCATTTCCTTTTTTGGCTGTGAGGCCAATATTGGAAGCCAGTATATTTCGGAAAGCAAATTTTTCCCTGTTATAATAAGATTTGGAGCAGGGGTCATTTCTTTTCTCCCAATTATATCCAAAGGGGTAATAACTATCGTACCGTTGCCAGAAATCTTCAAAATCATCCAGTTTATTATCAGATTGGTCATTATCATATTCGTCATCTTCCTCCCCTTCAGTTTTAGCATTGGCAATACCCCCGGAACAGGGATATAATGAATATTCGGGCCTGAAACCAATACTCACCCGGTAAATAGCACCTGGTTCAGTTTTGATATACTGGTCCAGATCCAGCGAAAACTTATTCCGTTTATGCAGGTTAAGCGTTTTATCCTCATCCAGTTTCAGGGTAGCCTGTACCATTGGCCGGGAGACCCGCCTTAGTTCTTCTCCTCCATCCAGGTTATTGTATTGTAAAAACTGCGGAATATTGTTTTCATAAATCCTGATCACCGATACATCAATGGCTTTCAGGTTTACTGATTCAAAGGGTAATACAATTTTACCCCCGCTACCTGGTAATATCACTCCCCGTCCATGTATTTTAACTTCGGGTAAATTGTTTTCAAAAAACAGGTTTCCGGTATAAGATTTTTGGAGTTTATCTCCCCATGTATTTTCAATTCCTTCGTGTATTGCTATATTGAAGGCTCCATCCAGCTTGGTGCCGGTATAAACTTTTACTTCATTGCCATTAATGGAATAACTGATATCTTCCTGATTACTGATGGCAATCAATCCGTTTAATTGCTGGTTAAGGGCAACCGGGTCACTGAACTGGACGGAAATATATTGTGCGGGGTCCTGAACAGCACGCACATTCAACACTTTAAAATCCCCGATGGCCGGAATAGGCAATTCTTTACTGTCCTTACTACTGATATGCAATGGAGCACCATCCCATTCCAGTTTCAGTATGCTTTCCCTATTTTGCCTTTGAATGCCATCAATTACAAAACCATGGGTTTTGGCAGTTTCATTGTGCTGCCATTTTATGGAAAGCATCGCATTATTCAGGGAAGCTTTTACTATTTTTTCCACTTCACGGGAATCTTCCACATCAGCAGTTTTAATTTCCCCGCTGAAAGACATGGTTTCCTTTCCGGCACTTCTGATGCCATTGTCTGCAACGAGGAAAGAAGGTTTAGCAGTGGCTACATTAAATTTAAAGGTTTTAAACTTAGCCGGCACATGGGTTACTTTATCCAGTTTAAAGGACACTTCATATAACTCATCCGGATGTAAATCCCTGTCCGGTTTAAACTCAATTGTCCTTGCATCTACCCAATAAGCTTTCCCTTCAACGGAAGGAGAAAATGTAAATAAAGCTTCTTTAATATTTTCATTGATACTATGAATGGTATTATCATCTGCTGCGAGCTTTATCCGGATGGTATTTCTTTTGGAAATAACCCCTGCCGTATATCCGTCTACATATTTACTGAATCCGGGGTCTACATAAATAATTCTTTTTTTGTGTTTACAGGATGGTGCAATCATCAGTATCAGCAGGAGTAAACAGCTAACCCTGCATGTTTTGGAAAGACTCGATAACATAGAAATAAGTTTAAAATTCCGGAGTTTGGATTTCTAAACTAAATATAGCTATTAATTTGTAATATGATCAAATACCAGAAAGGGATAATAGAAATTATCCCTTTTTTAACCTATAGAAGACTGACACTAACGATTGCCTGCTTTAATCAGATACAATCCGTTTAAAAAACAGATTCATATTGTTTTCATTATCATCATACAACAGTAATTTCCTATCCCTGGAATAGAGGAATAGGGACGGATATTTTCTGGGTGTAAATTTTTTAATAAATTCATAATTAACATCCTGTAGCAGTAATACATTTTCAGATTTGATCAGATTGGGGGCATTGGCTGCCAGAAATGCATGTATCGTTTGCTCATTATCCATTGATATCAGGTACACAGCAATTTTATTCAACTCTTTATAATGAAGGTTCGCCTGCTGCAAAGCATGTTGACAATGATCGCAGGTAACATCAAAAAAGATAAAAAACAATAATTTTCCCTTTATAAGCTGCTTATCAGTAAATACCTTTTTATTCATTTGATAGAAAGTAAAAGCCGGCACTTTAGGTGCAGGCACCTGTGCTTTTGCGGACAAAACCGGGAAAAGGTTTATCAAAGTGATCAATATTAAAACTTTACGGCTAAGCATCTTATCAATTTAATTTTTCCAAATACTTTTAAGGCTGCTCCATGATGATTTATCGATTGTAAACCCAGCTGGTGTTTTCAACTGTATATGATTAAAGGGCTGATTAGGAAAAAAGATCTCAGTCATTTCAGTAAGTCCATTATCAGCAAATAATTCAACTGAAGCCTTATCAAAAATCAGGGTAATATCCAGCCCGTCTTTTTCAGCAATCCTGGGAGCAATAGCTTTCCCGCCAAAGCTTTTTTCAAAATCAGTTTTACCGGAATGGGTACGGTCAATATAATACTGATGCTGGCCTTCATCATATCCAATTACCACATTTTCACCGGCATCATTTGATAAGATCACAGAAAAACCGGTTAATTTCATAGCACTGAAAGATAACCTTCCAGGTGAAGAGAAACCACCTGTTTTTTGATTCAGGTTAAGCTGATCAGCTTTTATATTTTCAAGAACCAGTTCCTTATTATTCAGTATTTCCAGTTCTTTAACCGGCTTTGCTGTGAGATAATAATCATTGTTCAGTTTAACTATATTTATTTCTCTGGGAACCGTGTTGGCACTCCTCCAGTTTTCAGTTGGTACTGCTTCTGCATATTGCCAGTTAGTCATCCAGCCCAAAGAAATCACTCTTTTACCGGTATTGGACCAGGTTACCCCTGCATAATTATCCCTGCCATAATCCATCCACTTTGTAATTTTCTGATCAGTAACAAACTGATGCCCATCAAATTTACCGGTAAAATATTGTGTACCGGACCCTCCGTTTGGTGCGCCAGGATTGATACTTACTGTTAACACCCAGATAGGTTTGCCATTATATTCCAGTTGAAAAAGGTCCGGGCATTCCCATACCCCACCATGGCTTCCCAATTCTTTGCCGAATTCAGATTCTTTAACCCATTCTTTCAGATTTTTTGAAGCATAAAATGTAATATGGTCCTGTGTTGCCAGAGTCATAATCCATTTTTTACCTGCTTCAAACCAGTACACTTTGGGATCTCTGAAATCCCTGATTCCCGGATTTTTCACTACCGGATTATTCGCATATTTTGTCCAGGTTTTCCCTTCATCCAGGCTAAACGCAATACTTTGATTTTGGAAATCATTTCTTCCTGCCTGTTCTCCTTTTGAATTATGACTGGTAAAAATAGCAACCAGAGGTACCTGTCCATTTTTACCAAAACCAGAAGTATTATGTATATCTGCAACCGCACTCCCGGAAAATATAAAGCCTAAACTATCCGGATATAAAGCAATGGGCTGATGTGTCCAGTGTACCAGATCCTTACTGGTAGCATGGCCCCAATGCATAGGCCCCCAATGAGATGACCCCGGAAAATACTGATAACACAAATGATAAACACCCTTATAATACACCATCCCGTTCGGATCATTCATCCAGTGTGCTGACGGTGAAAAATGTACCTGTGGCCTGTATGGTTCCTGATAAGCTGATTGCGCTTTTAAATTTGAGCTGTAAATAATTATCATCAGCATAGTCAATACTAAGCCAACTATATTTCTCTTCATATAACTAATTTGTCGTTGTGATTAATTACTAAAAACAGTATAAAATAATTTCCGCAGGTTAAAATATGAAAATAAAGATTACAGGATTCATATTAAAACTTAATTGTTTTATTTCACTGGGTTTAACCCTATAAATCAAATGGTATACACCATAAATAGTTAAGGCCATTTGATTCAGGCTTACAGCGAACAATAAATACTATTCTATTCCTCTTTATTTGGATATTTCAAGTTGCAATCAATTAAAAAAATTTTAAAAGTGCAGGTATTTTCATGCCTGCACTTTTAAAACTCATACTACTACCAGCCCGGATTTTGCTGATACACTCCCTTGCTGAAATTAATCTGGTTTTGAGAAATAGGCAGGTATTCATCCCTGTGAGGGGTAAATGAAGCGCCTACCAAATGTGGAGTACGGGTAGCTTCCACAGCAAAATAGCTGTTCAGGTAAGAACCGGCAATTCCCCATCTTACCAGGTCAAAATAACGATACCCTTCCATGGCAAATTCCAGTCTGCGTTCAAATTGCAATGCCTGTAATGCATAGGACTGATTCCAGGTACAATTCACACCATCCTGGTAAATACCAATTTTATAATTAGAAGTTGGTTTGCCATTAGCCATCACCAAAAGAGCCGTACTATTTCCTGCACGTTGCCTGATTTGGTTAATCAGTGGCAAAGCTTTAGCCGGTTGTCCGATCTGAATTAAAGCTTCAGCTTTCCATAACAGTACTTCAGCATAGCGGATAATGGGCCAGTTTTTAGAACTGGACATAAACGGTGCAAAACGTGTAAAACTTGGATCCCTGTAATTCACCACTTCTTTCAGGCTCAAATTATAACCATAAGATTGAGGCTGGCGAGCCCAGGAACCATCATACAGTAAATCTGTCTGGTATTTGTAAGGGTGACCAGGTATTGCACAGGTATGATCCAGTCGCGGATCAAATGTATTTGTTTTAAAATCATTTGCAGGTACTACATCATTATTATTAAATGTTGCAAACATAGGCAACCCGTTTGCATCTGTTTTATAAGCATTTATGAGGTTATTGCTGGGAACATGAAAACCGCAACAGCCATATTGCACATTCATAGGATAATTCAGACAATGTCCTGCATCTAAACGCCCCTGTACAGTTCCATCACTATTGGAATATTGAATAGAAAATACAGATTCTGCATTGTTCCTGAATTGTGGTAAAAAATTATCCCCTACATCCGGCAGCAGGCTGTATACATTGGAATTGATTACACTGTCGCACACAGTATTAACCCTGGTCATTTTGGCCTGGTCTATCCCTGTAACATTATAACTGGCATCCTGAGTATACGCATGATAGATCAATGCTTTGGCCAGGTAAGCCTGTGCAGCCCCTTTCGTTGCCCTGCCCAGATCGGTTTGGGTTACAGGTAAATTGGCTTCTGCATATCCGAAATCATTTTCAATATTGGTCCATAACTGGTCACTGCTTAATGCTGTATTGGAGATATTACCATAATTAGCTTTTGCTACAGTTTCATCAATCCAGGGGATACGGTTAAACATGATTTTCAACAAAAAATAGAAATGTCCTCTTAAAAACCTCACTTCTGCGGTTCTTTCCAATTTATTGGGATATTGCGCATCAGTCAATCCATTGATCAGTTGAAGGGTTGAATTACAATAGGCAATTCCAACATATAACTGGTACCAGGCCTGGTCAATAGTTCCCCAGGTTGGGTTTACCTGATTAAAAACTTCCAGTGCATTAAAATCACTGATATCGCCTGGTCCGCCACCACCCTTATACGCATCACCACTGCGGATACTGCCATAAGCCCACATACTGCTCCATGGTGTATAATAATGGTCATTACCCAACGATGAATAACAGGCTATAACCTGTGCATCTGTATTAGTAGGCGTTTCAAGGTCCTGTGAGGAAATTACGCCCTGTGGTGTTTCATTCAGATACTTACTGCAGGAAACAGTCAGCATAGAAAAAAACAGTATAGCTAAATATTTTATACTTTTCATAATATTTATTTTTTTTAGAATGATAAATTAATACCACCGGTAATCACAACAGGAATAGGATAGGCATCAGCAGGGTTTTCAGGGTCAGCAATCGGATTGGATTTATTTTTAAATCTCAACAGATTACTGGCTTGTATATAAATCTTAGCCCTTTGCATTTTCTTAAAAGTGGAAATATTCTTCAGGTTATATGCCAACTGAATATTTCTCAGTTTCAGGTAGGATGCTTTTTCCAGGAAATAGCTGGAATACCTGCCTTCATTATTTGCATTGGTTAATGTCAATGCCGGAATAGTTGATTTGGTATTCTGTGGTGTCCATGCCTGTAAAGTTCTTGGTCCCCAGTTTGAACCCGGTGCCAATGAAGTAAAATCACTCAGGTATTTGTAATTATTATACTCCAGTCCGCCTTTAATACCCTGAAAAAAGAAACTCAGGTCGAAGCTTTTATAACTGATTGTTGTATTTAATCCATATGTAAAATCAGGATCTGTTTTACCTAAAAACCGTTGATCAGTAGCATCAATAACACCATCATGATTCAGGTCTTTATACCTGATTCGGCCTACACCATCACCAGGTTGTGTTGGAGCAGCATTTACTTCTGCCTGGCTTTGAAAAATGCCCTGTACATCATAACCATATAATGAATTAATAGAGCGACCGAGTACAGTTTGTGTAGTTCCGTTTCCTGCATACGCTGTAAGCACAGATGAAGGCAGGCTTAGTACTTTATTCTGATATGTAGCAACATTGCCAGTAAAAGTTAATGAAAGGTCTTTCCCTACTTTGGCATTATAAGTTACGATGCCTTCAAAACCTTTATTACGCATCTTTGCACCATTATACCAGGTACCGCCACCTTGTCCTAATACTGCTAAGTAAGGAGGTTGAATTAGGATATCTGTGGTTGTTTTGGTAAAATAATCCAAAGAACCGAATACCTTGTTATTTAACAAGCCGAAATCAATACCAAAATTTGACTGTGTAGTAGTTTCCCATTTCAGATTAGGATTCCCCTGTTGTATAGGTGTATAACCGGAAGGCATAGTACCTGTTCCTGTTCCTGAAATATTATACGCAGTACCCTGATTAAAGTTCCAGGTAATATCAGTACCGTAAATAGACTGGTATAAAGTCTGTGTAGCATTATTGGCAATATTCTGATTACCGGTCTGCCCCCAGCCATATCTTAATTTAAGGTCAGAGAATATGGGTAACGTTTTTCTTACAAAGTCTTCCTGACTTGCACGCCAACCTAATGAGAAGGCTGGAAACTGACCCCATTGATTGTTCACACCAAACTTGGAAGAACCATCATCTCTTAATGTTACAGAAGCAAGGTATTTTCCATCATAGGAATAGTTGATTTTACCAAAATAGGACAACAAGGCATCACCACTACCTCCTCCAGCTACCAGTATATTACTGGTGGAGGAAGAAAGATAGGCATAATTGATATCAGCCAAAGCCAGGCCTTGTCCATATCCGTTAAAATTCTGATTAGCATCCTTCACCTGTTCTTCCCCTAAGAGAAAATTAAACCGGTTCTTTTTATAGTTCAGGTCATAGGTTAAAGTATTGTGCCAGCTGAATGTTCCTTCATAATCAGCAGTCTGATATGCGGAAGTAATCGGACTGGATAAGAATCCGGATACATAAGGTTTCTGTAATAACCTGGCATAATTACCTGCCAGATCAACACCAACACTGGATCTGAAATGCAGATTAGGCAATATTGCCAGATCAATATAAGTATTTCCAAATACCCTTCCGAAATTATTATGATTCTGATTAAAATCATAGATCAGCCTAACAGGATTCTGACGGTCATCCATACCAGCAACAGGTCCGCCCCATCCACCGGTTACAGTGTGTACCGGAATGATTGGGTTTTCTATCTGTGCAAGTTGAAATAATCCTGATCCACCTGTATAACCTGGTAATCCATTAATTGGAGTAACCGGTAATAATACATCATTCATATAGGTCACAGAAAGGTTTTCCCCTACTTTTAACCTGCCATTGAAAAAGTTGAAATCACTGTTAAAGCGTGCAGTAACTTTTGTATCATTGGTGGTTTTGATGATACCATTATTATCAAAAAAGCCAACTGAAAACAGGTAACTTCCCCGTTCGCCTCCACTGGACATGGTTAAGTTATAGGCTTGTAAAAAAGATGTCTGGGAAATTTCTTTATACCAGTTGGTATTGGCAGATAACATAGTCTGTGCCGCATCCACATATTTTGGAATATTTACAGCACTTAAACTTGGACTGGCAAAATTATTATTCCAGTTATAGGTATAGATACCATTCAGGTTAGGATCCTGTCCGTCATTAACTGCTGCCTGCCAGTATGCCTTGCCATGATCAACTGTATTAAGCGTAGGAGGAAGGCTGTTGAAATACTGTAAAGAAGTGCTGGCATCAAAGTCAATCCTGGTCTTTCCTTTTTTACCCGTTTTTGTGGTAATGATAATAACGCCGGCAGCCGCTCTGGAACCATAAATACTGGCTGCAGAAGCATCTCTCAATACCTGAATGGATTCAATATCATTCTGGTTGATTTCCTGCAAGCCTCTTTCTGTTGGAATACCATCGATAATATACAAAGGATTGTTACTGTTAAGAGTAGTAATACCACGCATCATAACTCCTACAGCACCATTTGGAGAACCATCCTGGCTGATATTCAAACCAGGAACCCTTCCTGCCAGTGATTTCATTACATTGCCCTGAGGAATGTCTTTTACTTCGCTCACATTCACTACTGTTACAGCACCAATCATATCTTTCTTCTTTTCAGAAGTATATCCGGTAATAACCACCTGTTCCAGGTTATTTTCACCTGGAACCAATGCCAGTTTTAAATTTTGGGTAGTTT
>Ga0364873_10273_pt1 | contig 30232 bp, 11 predicted proteins | sample ExccelAu500001D3_2_FD_206928 | JGI IMG/M metagenome (GOLD analysis project Ga0364873, IMG submission 206928) | Enriched cells from Trout Bog Lake Hypolimnion, Wisconsin, USA - BchlTB.Aug07.5000.01.D3 | ecosystem: Environmental > Aquatic > Freshwater > Lake > Hypolimnion/Profundal zone | place... | reverse complement strand
GTCTAACTGGGTTTATCAGACCAACGGCAGCCTGGTAAGCATAGTGACGACGAATTCGTGGTCCTTCATCTTCTATTCGGGCGGCCCGAGCGTAGCCGACCAGATCAGTTATAGCATCAATGACGGCCAGGGCGGGACGAACATTGGGTATATTAATATTGTGCTGGATACGAACAGCGTGGTGGGAACTAACTCGATTGCGAGCATCACGGTTGGCACGTCGAATGTGATTACGGCGTATGGCATCCCGGGCTACACCTACATCCTGGAGCGGGCGACGAATCTGGCTGGGCCGGTCTGGGTAAACGTGGCGACGAATGTGGCCGCGACGAACGGGGTGATTAACGCGGTGGACACGTTCTGGGACTTGAGCGGTGTGCCGCCCAGTCCGTCGGCGTTCTATCAGTTGAAATGGCCGTCACCATAAACGAGCTTAGTGATGAGTTTGGGTTCTCGTCACTGGGACAGGTGGGTGGTGACGCTAATTGGGTTGGCGTCACCACCTTTAACCCAAAAAGAAGAATCAAACTGGAAGCAATATTTAAAATTTACCGACTAATGTGGCGCTCGCCGTAAAAAGAACTTGGTGCCGGGTTTGGGTTCCCGGCACCGGGGTTAGGTGGGTGGTGGCGCTATTGGGTTGGCGTCACCACCTTTAACCCATCAAACAAAAAGAAACAACATGAAACCGATTCTCACAGCCTTATTAATCGTGCTAGCGGCTTCCTTGGCGAAGGCGACCATGGTGGATACGCAGAGTTTTACCACGACCTATAACAACGGGGGAATCGTGCCGGTGGGCAGTCCGGTGGGAACGGTGTTCACGGGCGATTTCACGGCGGCAGCCACCGGCAATCAGGTTTTGGGAATCACGGTAAACTTGAGCGTGAGCGGGGGCTACAACGGGAATTTGTATGCGTATCTGGTGGCACCGAACGGAACGATGGTGCTGCTGTTGAACCGGCCGGGAGCAGTCGGCAATTCGATGGGCTATGCGGGCAGTGGATTCAACGGCATTACACTGTCAGACGCGGGCACGCAAAACATCCAGACGACGTGGGAGACGCCGGGAGCACAGGTGACGGGGACTTACAATGCGGCGGGGGGATCGAGTGCATTGAATGCATTTAATGGAAGTTCAGCCAACGGGAATTGGGAGCTGTTTTTTGCGGACATGGTGAAAGGTGGAGGAACGAGCACGGTGACGGGTTGGTCTTTAAATATCACGGTGGTGCCGGAACCGGTGACGCTGGCACTGGGGATGTTTGCCGCCCTGTTGCTGGTGCTGACCGGCGTGCGCCATTTCCGGCGGGCGTAGTCGGATTGGCTCGTGGCAATACGCTTTGTGCCGTTTGTATGTTGAAAGAAAACAATCCTCGTCACAACGATGACATTAACATAGCGTTCACCCTGATTGAACTGCTGGTGGTCATTGCCATCATTGCTATTCTCGCGGCGATGTTACTGCCCGCCTTGGCCAGCGCCAAGCAGCGTGCCGTGCGTATCCAGTGCTTGAACAATCTCAAGCAATTGGGCCTGACTACTTTTATTTATGCCAATGATTGGGAGGACAAACTTCCGGTAGCCCGAATGCAGAACACCACGGGAACGCCTTGGGAAGCTTACATACTGCAGATGAACGGTCCCGCTTGGAACCATGGGGTTTTTATCACGAATGGGCTGCTGACCAGTGGCAAAGTGTATTATTGTCCCGGGGTTCCAATAGCGGCAGCTAGTTGGGCCTATGAATCCTATCTTGATTCCCATGGTAACAATTGGCCGTATCCGCCCGGAGGATGGATTCGCGGTTCCTATAATTATTTTCCTCAAACCATTACGCCAATCAATCCCCTGAATTCATCGGCTGGAAACAAAACCGCACAAAGAGCGAGTGATTTGAACGCGCAAGCGGCGCTGATGACTGATTTGATTCAAGGTTATGCCTATATTCCTCACACTTCGGTCAATGTCCCCAGCGCCCTGAACGTCCTTTGGGGTGATGGACACGTCAAGGCGTCCACTACCAAAGCGGCGTTTGATCCGATACTTTGGAAAGCTGCCAATCCCGACCCAAATACTTGGCCCGGAAATGACGCCGTTAGTTTCCGCAAGATAGTCTACCTGCTTCAACCCTAATAGGGAAGTTTCAGCAATGTTACTTCAACCTTCCTCGCTCCTCTCTGGCAGTGGACGTGTGTTAGCTCTCTCTTCCAATCCGCGAAACAGAATCTGGCGTTTGGCGGTAATCTCGTTGCATCGTGGCATAGGAACCTTGGCGCTGGGGTTGGTTTTCTGGGGATTTTCTTCTACGGCAGCGGACTCCTCAACTCAGGACGAAGTTTCTTTCCTGCTGGCCCGCAACCTTTCTGTGCTGACCAACCCGGTTTCCTATAAAGCCGGGCAGCAGGTTGAAGTGATGAACCGGTGTCTGTTGCTGGGCAATGGTGGATTGGAATCCTCAATCTCGGCGGTCGAGGGACGGCCGGAGCAACTTCGCTTTACCCTTAACAAGAACGATTACTGGCGCGACCATCTGACCCATGGAAAAGACTCCGCCAAAGCCAAAGGGCAATATGCGCCGGGTCGAACCGTCAATGTGAATCCCGGATATGTGGATTTGCGATTCCCAGACTTTGCCGACGCCGGGTTCCAACAGGTGCAGGACATGGCTGTGGCCGAGGTTCGCACGGTATTAACTGTGGGCGGTCGCCGGGCGCAAATTACCAGCACTATTCCCAAGACGGCAACCAATCTGCTGGTTCACAGCATTCTGAACCAAGGAACCAACTCAATTCGGTTGGAGGTCAGCACCTTTGCCCAGCAAGCCCCTCAGCCTACGCCCTACCCATACGATCTGAACGCGGGTGTCGAAGCCGAATCAGAACCTATTGTCTGGGTGACGCGGCGCACACCATTAGGAGATGCCGTTGTGGTTAAACCCGAGGAATGTCCACAGCCACAGTTCCGCATGTGGGCTGCTGTAGCCACCCGGGTGTTGAGTGCGGCTCAGGTCCGCACTGTGGTTGAACCGTCCACCGATGAAAAAACAAATGCCGCAGCCACAGTAATGCAAACCTGTGAGTTGGCTCCCGGCCAGCAGGTCTATGTGGTTACCAAAGTGAATAGCACTGGAATTCCTCTGACCGCGCAACCCGCCGACCCGCTTCCCGGGGCTTTGAATGATTTGAAAGGAATCAACACGGCTGCGCTCGAAGAGTATGCAACCGCCCACCGTGGCTGGTGGGATCAGTTTTGGCATCGTTCCTATGTGCGGTTGGACGACGAACCCGCAGTGGAACGGGTTTATTACGGTTCGCTTTATGTGTTTGGGATGGTTAACAAACCCGGCGAATATACCTCCGGCTGCAATTCTTTTGGGGTGGAGGATGCCCCAATGTGGACGGGTGACTATCATTGGAACTACAACATTGAAGCACCCTATTACTCGACCTGGTCAAGTGATCGGGTGGAGCTTTCCGAGCCGTATGATCGTGCTGTTCAGGAACACGACCGGTTGGGGCGGGTCATGGCCAAAAACCAAAAAATGCCCGGCACATTTTTTTGCATTGGAACAGCTCCTGGCGGACAGGTGAACGAAAACACCTCGGGTTATGGGCATCGTAGCAACGCCATCGAAGCGGCGCTCAATCAAATTGACCATTATCTTTTCACCTACGACCTCAACTGGCTCAAGACCAATTACACCTTTCTCCAGGCGGTGGCGGATTACTGGGACAGCGATCTGCTGAAGCACAAAGAGCTACGGCCGGATGGCTCCTACCGGTATGTGGTGGTCAACAGCGCGGCATTGGAAGGCTGCGGAGGTTCTTTCAACGCCACTCCCGTCCTCGGGTTTCTGCGGCGCTTTTATCAGGGGATGATTATTGCCGCGTCTGATCTGAATGCGGCGGGTTATCCTACGGCGTGCGACGCGGCCAGACTGACCCAGTGGCGGGATTTTCTCGCGAACTTGGCAGATTATCCAGTTGCCGAAACCTTAGGACGAAAAGTATTTCGCTGGAGCGAAGATGATCACGACCCCTTCGCAGTGGGCGGGTGGCATTGGAATCTCTTACAGGTTTATCCCTCCCACCAGATTAGTTTAAGCTCGCCGCCGGACTTGGTGCAGACGGCCGACAACTCTTTAATACTTCGACCCGAGGTGCTCGGTCGCGGCAGTCCCTATTGTGAATACTTTGCCATCTTCGCCCGTCTCGGCCATTACTCACCCGAGATTTTGGAACGGCTCAATTGGTATTTACTGGAAAGTCCCTATCGGATGGGCACCGGCAATTTTGCCGTCCAAGGTGGCAATGTGGAATGTGTCGCCATCGTGGATGAAATCCATAACTTCCTATTGCAAAGCCAGGAAGGCTTTTTAAGGCTGTTCCCCGCCTGGTATCATGAAAATGGAAAATTTTGCGGACTCCGAGCCGAAGGCGCTTTCTTGGTCAGTGCAGAGAAGCGCGGCGGGATCTGCCGTGAGATACAAGTGTTCAGCGAAAAAGGCAAGCCGTTGAGCATTCTCAATCCCTGGGCTGGCAGAACCTTGGCCGTGCGAAAGGATTCCGGAAGCCCGACACCAGTCTCTGTGGAGACGCAATCCTACGGGCAGGTCTGTTCTTTTCAGACCGAGGTTGGGCAGCACTATTCAATCTATCCGCAAGAAGGATTTTCAGCCACAACGCCCTTTGAAAACTTGGCGCTACACCGGCCGGTCACGGTCTCCAGCACCCATGATCCCCGCAGTCTCGCGGAGAAGCCCGTCTGGGCTCACCCCACCCATGTGGTGGATAACTTTCCCCGCACTTGGCAAGCGGCCAACCTGACTGATGGCAACCGTTCCCTGAGTTCATTGCTTTGCCAGAATATGGGTTGGTGCAGCGTGCCGACCGATAACCCCACGCAGGGCGAATGGGTAATGGTTGATTTGGGTCAACCCTGCAAAATCCGGCAGGTGAACCTGTGGCCCATTGGCAGAGGTGATGTCAAATACGGCCGCTACGATAAACAGATTGTCGCCATGGACCATTCCTTTGAAGGCTTTCCGCTTGATTTTGACATTTTGGTTTCACCCGACGGCGTGCATTGGCAAACCGTGGCGTCGCGGAAAGACTATTTAAAAATGCCCAAGCCCGACCAGAAGCCAAAGGAGGTTTTGGGGCCGGAGACTTTTGCCTTTGCGCCACAACAAGCGCGCTTTGTCAAAGTGTCGGCCTCCAAACTGCGCAAGTCCCGTTACCTTGGCCGTTACACGATGCAATTGGCCGAAATTGAGATCCTGCTCCAGGTTCCCGCGTCCGTCCCCGCAGCGCCGCCGAACCGATTGAACCTTGGAATTATCAACTAGGAATAGCACCGATTATTTAAACTCTGATTTATGCTTCCAACCCCATCTTTTCTTGCAGTCATGGTTGCGACGGTCGTCGTGTTGACTCCGTCCGCGCACGCCGAAACATTCACGCCCGATGCTTTACGCTGCGAATATCGTGTCAATCCGCAGGGCATTGACGAGGCGCAGCCGCGTTTGACCTGGCGTATCGAATCGTCCGTGCGCGGTGCGCGTCAGACGGCTTATCAAATCCTCGTCGCCTCCAGCGCGGCGTTGCTGAAAGCCAACACCGGCGATTTGTGGGACAGCGGAAAAATTTCCGGCCGCGGCACGGTCAACATCGTTTACGCCGGCAAGACGCTCGTGTCCGGCGAACCATGTTTCTGGAAAGTTTGTGTCTGGAATGAAGCCGGCGAATCTCGTTGGAGCGAGCCGGCTACATGGACGATGGGCTTGCTTCAAGCCGATGATTGGAAGGGTGATTACATTTCGTTTCGCGATGCCACGCCCGTTTGGAAGGACAAGGAGAAATTATTCCTCCCGCCCGCGCATCAATTTCGCAAGGAGTTTTCCACCGCCAAAACCGTCAAGCGCGCCACAATTTATTCCACCGCTCTCGGCATCTACGAACTCTACCTGAACGGCCAGCGCGTCGGCGATGCACGCTTCGCACCGGGCTGGACGGATTATCACCAGCGCGCTTACTACAATACTTACGATGTCACTTTCATGGTGCAGTCCGGCGGCAACGCACTCGGCGCGTGGGTCGCGGACGGCTGGTATTCCGGCTACATCGGTTTCGGCTTGCTGACCGGCATCGGCACCGAAGGAATCGGGCGTTACACCTACGGAAGAACGCCCGCGCTGATGGCGCAGTTGGAAATTGAATACACTGACGGCTCGCGCGAAATCATTCCGACCGACAAATCGTGGAAAGTCACCGGCTACGGGCCGATTCGCGAAGGCGATTTTTTGATGGGCGAAACTTACGATGCGCGGCAGGAAACCGCCGGCTGGACCATGCCGGGTTTTGATGATGCCAAATGGGAGGCGGCGATTCTTGCTGTGGAAAACGGCAGTGTGCCGGCGACTTTTTATGAATATCACAATGCCGAAACGAACGGCGGGTCGGTAGAAATCAAAGGCCGTCCGGTTGACCTCGGTTTTCAGCGTCCACCGAAACTCGAAGCTTTTCCCGGTCTGCCGGTGCGGCCGATTGAAGAAATTAAACCGGTGGCCATCACCTCGCCGACGAATGGCGTTTATATTTTTAATCTCGGTCAGAATTTTGCCGGCGATGTCCGCCTGAAAGTGAAGGGCGCGGCGGGAACGAAAATTCAGTTGCGTTACGGCGAAATGCTTTATCCCGATGGCCGGCTGATGACGGAAAATCTGCGCAAAGCCCGCGCGGTGGACACCTACATTTTGCGCGGCGATAAGCACGGCGAGGAATGGACGCCGCGCTTCACCTTCCACGGTTTTCAGTATGTCGAAGTCACCGGTTATCCCGGCAAGCCCAGCAAAGATGCCATCACCGGCATCGTGTTGCACAGCGACACGCCATTGACGAGCGGATTCGAGTGCAGTGATCCGATGGCGAACCGGCTGTTCAAAAATGTTGTGTGGACGCAGCGGGCGAATTTTCTGGATTTGCCGACGGACTGCCCGCAGCGCGACGAGCGTTTCGGCTGGATGGGCGACGCGCAGATTTACGCGCACTGCGCCACGCTGAATGCCGATGTCGCCGCGTTCTACACGAAGTGGCTGCGCGAAGTGATGGAATCGCAGCGTCCCAGCGGCACATTTCCCGGCTACGCGCCGTATCCGTTTCAGCACGGCTGGGATTTCGGCACGGCGTGGTGCGACGCGGGCGTGATTTGTCCGTGGACGGTCTGGCAGGCCTACGGCGACACACGGATCATTGAGCGCTGCTGGCCGTTCATGGTGAAATTCATGGACTGGCGCAAAAGCACAAGCACGAATTATCTTGGCATTGTGCATGGCAACTATTGGGGCGACTGGCTATCGTTCGCGCACACGCCCTTCGATTATGTGGACACGGTTTATTTTGCTTACTCCGCAAATCTTATGTCGCAGATGGCCGCCGCCATCGGTAAAACGGACGAGGCCACCGCGTATCAGGATTTGTTCCAAAACATCAAAAAGGCTTTTGATAAAAAGTATCTGAACCCCGACGGCTTGCTGGCCGTGGATACGCAAACAGCTTACGCCTTGGCGCTTTACATGGATTTAATCCCTTCCGATTTGCGGGGAAGATCGGGAAAAATTCTGGCGGACAAATTGCGCGCCGGAGAAACGGCCGACAACTCCGGCATGACGACAGGTTTTCTCGGCACGCGCCCGCTGCTGCCGGTGCTGACGAGCGTGGGCGAGAACGATCTGGCGGTGAAACATTTTCAGAGCCGCAAATTTCCGTCGTGGGGCTACGAGGTTGAGCAGGGCGCGACGACGATTTGGGAACACTGGGACAGCTACACGAAGGCCAACGGCTTTGGCGGCATGGACGGCAAACAAAACGCCGGGATGAATTCCTTCGCGCACTATTCGTTCGGCGCGGTGTGCGAATGGATGATCAACGACCTCGCCGGCATCCAGAGCGACGGCGCGGGCTACGACAAAATCATCATCCATCCGCATCCGCCGGCGCCCGGCAGCAATCCCGAGCGCCAGCCGATTGACTGGGTGAAGGCGCATTACGATTCAATTCACGGCCGCATCACGAGCAACTGGAAGCTGGCGAAAAACAAATTTGAACTCGAAGTGGAAATTCCCGCGAACACGACGGCTACCGTCTATCTGCCGGCGAGCAGCGCGGAAAAAATCACCGAAGGCGGCAAGGCGCTCACCAAAGTTGTCGGTATAAAATTCCTCCGCATGGAGAATGGTTGCGCCGCGCTGGCCGTCGAACCGGGAAAATATATTTTTAAATCAAAGACAGAGTTGCTACACGCGGGTGGACAGTTCTGAATTTCAACATCATAAACTTGTCATTGGTTTTCGGGCTTCAAAGCCAACACCAAGGGTTGTTTAATGGCACTTACACACCTACAACATATCCCGATGGCATCAATACCGGGCAACCGTGGTAAAGACGCAACCCATTAAAACATGAACGAAAAATCAAAAAACTCGTTTGAATGAATATTGTGACTGTGGTTGCCGTTCACCTCGCGCACGCTGGCTCCATGAGCAAAGCGAACTCCGGCACTGACCTTGCAATCGGTGTAAGCTAGCAGAGGATCAGGGTTGCTGCCGCGCTTACTGGCATAAATATCACAGGCGCGGGAACTCTGATCTGGTTGCCGCCGAACCGATTGAACCTTGGATTTATCAAACTAGGACTAGATCGGATTTAACCTCAAAAAACTAAAGGCCATGACTCAATTCATAACAAGATGGTGTGTGTGCGGCTTGGCAATGGCACTGCTGGGATCGCTGCAAGCGGCACCGCTGCGAATTCTCGTTATCGGCTCGACCAACTCCTACAGCACAAGCCTCGAAGCGGCCTTCCTGCCGAACGCCCTTGGCACCAACTTGCAGCAAATCATCGCGGGCGATGCCAACATTACCCAGGGAGTGTCCGTGGTGGTGCAGACTATCAATACGAACAACACGGTCTCGACGCTAATTGGCCAGACCGGGACATCGTATCAGGTTCCTTACCAGTTGTTTTCTCTGGCGCAATACTATTACTGGCCTGATCAGCGCACCAACCGCCTCGCATTACTGCAACAGGGCTGGGATTACGTGGTCTTGATGGATGATCCTTACGTCGTGGCGCGGCAACCGGGGTTTTACGTCGAAGGGGTGCGCAAACTCGCCGCCACGGTGAGCGCGGGGGGTTCGAAGCCGCTCCTGTTGATGCAATGGCCTTCAACCGGGGCGACCGACACCGTGGGCCAATTTGGCGAAGTGACTTACCGGGTGGGAGATGGTTGCAATGTTCCTGTGGTTCCTGCCGGCTACGCTTGGGGAACCATGGTGAGTAATTATCCCGCACTGGTAGATACGAATTCGGCGGCGACACAGCCCACGCCGAATGGGTCATATTTGGCCGCCGCCACCATTTACAGCACTCTCTTCAACCGCAGCGCCAAGGTTTCCTCCAGCCCGCCACCGTCGGGGATGACCACGACCCAGCGGGATACCTTGGCCGATGTGGCGCTGAACACGGTTCAGGCTCAAGTGGGCGCAACCCATTATTCCGGCCAATACACCAACCAGAATTACCCGATGGGTTTCTGCGGCAATCACAAGCGCCGCATCAGCTACGCCAACATCGGCAGCAGCTCGGAAGGCGGTATTTCCGACGGACTCGGCGCGGTTATTCCACAAGCCAACGTGATGGTGGTTAGCGCATCGGGGCAGGCTGATTTTTTGGAAGGCCGCCTTGGCCAATACTATGTCGTAAATACCAATTCGTATCAACGCTCCTTTGGCTTCGACTTACAGGATAATAACGGCGGGCTTTCGATGTTATACGGGATAGATACCGGTTATTACAATCCTTGGTATAGTGACTTGGGTGGGGCACAGACGGTTTCTGGGGATGTTGCGCCTTATGGGAGCCGGTTTGTGCCGCAGAAACTTCTGTTTACCGAGCTTCGGTATGCCGCGCCGGGCATGCAAATGTATTGGGACGGCTGGCACCTGTATGGTCCGATGAACGAATGCTCTGGCGCGTTTATCTACACGCTGTTGAGCGGCCGTTGCCCGGTGGGAGACCAACCGGCCAGCGACCCCCGCAATAGCGCCTGGCAAAACTGGCTGGGCCGAAAGGTCGGTTATGAAACGGCTTGGCGCATGGCCAGCTTGTCGGCTCGCGTGCCGGGGTTTGAGGTTTTGTCCAGTTCCGCCACGGCCACTAATATTCCTTTGGGAACCGCGCAAAGCCTTACGGTTCGTTTTCTCTATCCGCCTGTGACCAATGTGACGGTGCTGGTTTCATTTGACGCCACCAACTCGGCGGTGCTCAATCCCGCGACCTTGGTCTTCACTCCTCAAAACTATAACACGCGCCAAACCGTCACCCTGCAGACGCTTCCCGGGGCGCTGACCAGCGAGACCGCAACGGTGCGCTTGAGCACAGTTTCGGGCGATGTCGCTTTTAACGGACTTTATGATGAATGGGCCTACACCCTGACCCGCGCGCAGACGCAGTCGGTGACCGTGACCAACGCGGGTGCGCAAACGGTCGCAACGACTCAAGATGTGCCAGTAGCCTTCTCCCTAAATGCACCGGCGGCTTCCGCCGGCAACACTACTTTTATCGGCCCCGTCAACGGGAGTGTCGCTTGGCAGGGAAGCCAAGTGAATTACACTCCTAATTACCATTTTTCAGGGAGTGACAGCCTGACTTACTTTTGCACCAATGCCGGAACCATTAGCGTCGGTTCGGTGACGGTGACCATTTCCAATGTCTATCTGCCCCCGCAGATTTCACTGACCTCGCCATCTTCCGGGACCACTTTGCCCGCGCCCGCCCAATTCAGTCTGGCCAGCACCGGCTATTGGCAGGGGAATGGCACGATAAGCTATTACGCCAACAATACTTTGATCGCAACCGTCACTAACGCAACCTCGAGTTCATCCGCTTCGTGGCTGACCGGAACATCGGGAGCCTACTCTTTGCAAGCCGTCGTGCAGGATGGTTTCGGCGGCTCGGCGACTTCGTCCGTGGTTTTGGTGTCCGTTTCCGCTCCCACCAACGCGGACTGGTGGACACCTGCGTCCGGCAATTGGAGTGGCGGCACTAATTGGCTGTTTTCGCAGATTGCGGACGGAGGTCTGCAAGCTTCATTCGCGCAAACGGACATTACCAACATTACCACGGTGCTTCTCGACAGTCCGCGTTCTGTCAGCGGGATGGTGTTTGGTGATGTTAACCTGGTGCTTCCCAATTGGCTGATCGGTTCAGACCAATATGGTTCACCGGTGGTAAACCCCAACGGCCCGCAGTTGGTTGGATGGGTGGTGGATAATGGTGGCATTAACGCGAACAACTTGACCATGACTGGCTCGTCACCTGGCATCTATGTGGCGGATTTGGGCGGCGGGCTTACTAATCCGCCAACTCCAAGCTATGTGGTGCAGATTGGGGCGGGCACTTATCCGCCGGCTCCCAGCCTGCAAGCTTATCGGGCGACCGTGCGTGCGCGCCTCAGTGGCAGTTCCCAAATCTTGAAAACCGGACCGGGTGAACTGGTGCTGGCGACAAACAACGACTTTACCGGCGGCTTTAACATCCAGAGCGGCATCGTCACGCTATCGGCGAATGCCGCCTCGGGTTTTGGGCCAATTCAACTTTCTGCGGGAGCCACCCTGCGCTGCGATGACATCACGGGGCTGACCGTGACGATTCCCAACGACATCACTTTGACCGGCTCCTCGTCGGCAACCTTCTTGCTCGGTCCCGGTAACGGTTCAACGGCGAATTTCAACGGCCAAATCATTGGCACCAACGCCAACTCCGCCAGCGCGCTGCAATTGGGATACACCGCGCCATACTCTGCGACTGTCAATGGCTGCACGCTGAATATGCGTGGGAACATTTTGATGGGAAACCGCACAATCAGCTTCATCTGCAATCAAGGCATGACCAACAGCATCCTGGGCGGAACGGTGACGGCCGGGCAACTCACGCTGGGCCGTCCTTATCTGGTCATTGGTGGCAATGCCAATGTGGTGGTCAGTGGCACCGTTGCCGGCAGCGACGCGTGGGAAACGATAACCCTGCAAGATCAAGCCAGCCTCCAAGCCGATACCCTGTCCCAAAGCGCCAATCCCAATCCCATCTGGTTGAACAGCGGCACTCTGACGGTGAACCGAATTGTCCGCGACCGTAGCGACCTCGGCCCCATCAATTTTAATGGCACCAGAGTTAGGGCTAATTCCACCACCGGCAATTTCTTGCAAGGCGCATCACCAATGACCATCGTCGCCGGAGGGGCGCTGCTGGACACTTTGGCCAACGATGTGACCATAACCAATTCCTTTACCAATGGCGTTTCCAGCGACGGCGGATTGGCGAAGTTCGGCATGGGAGCGCTGCACCTTGCGGCGGGCAGTTCGTTTAATGGGCCAGTGCGTATCGAGGCTGGCACGCTGGAAGCACAGGTGGCGACTGCTCTGGGAAATTCCGTCTCCGCCGGTGTCTATCCCACCGCCGTGCTTCGATTGCCGGTAAACTCAGCCTTGAGTAATGGTGCCAGTCTCTATCTTCTGGGTAATGGAAGCGTGGACACCGGTTCTTCAGCGAGCACTCGTAATGTAAAAGCGCTTTACTTAAATGGTGTGCCTCAAGCTGCCGGCACTTGGGGCGCAGCGGGCAGCGGCGCTACATATATTGACTCGCACTTCGCCGGCTCCGGCACGGTCACGGTGGCCACCAAGCTGAGCACCACGAATCTGCCGCCGACGGCCGCCGCCATTAGTGTGAAATTTGGCCCGGCGGGTGGAATCATTAATGTCCTGCTAAGTTGCAGCGATCCAAATAGTGACCCGCTGTATGTTGAAGGGGCAACTACTCCGGCTAACGGCACGGCCTTGGTCAGCGGCAATCTCGTTTATTATACGCCTAACTCGGGCTTTACCGGCGGCGACAGCTTCCAGTATGTCGTTGGCGACGGCAGGTCTGGCTTTGCTACCAACACAATCACGCTGGTGGTCTCGTCCGCACAACTGACATGGGATGCGGACGCGACCACTGCTGGTATCCAGGACGGTAACGGTTCGTGGACCAGTGCGGCGACAAACTGGTGGAATGGCAGTAATGATGTCACATGGACTAATGGCGCGGACGCGACTTTTGGCGCAAGCGGTGGCGGCGTGGTAACGGTGTCTGGATTCGTGCCGGTCGTCAACAGTTTGAACTTTCAGCAATCCTACGCGCTCACCGGCAGCCGAATCGATCTGGGCGGTTTGCCCACCAGCGTAACGGTTGCCAGCGGCAAGACCGGGTTTATCGCTTCCAGCTTGACCAACGGCGGTATCAATATGCAGGGACCCGGCAACTTAGTCTTGAGTAATGCCAACTCGCTTCCCCAAGGTCTCGTCCTCGGTGCCGGCAAAGTGGTGGCAGCCTTGAGCGGAGCGGTTGGCGGGTCGGTTACATTCAGTGGCGGCAGTTTGAGTTTCGCGGGATCTGATACGACCCATGTGGTAAGTCAGCCGTTATGGCTGAATACGGCTGCGCCCACGATTGCCCTGGAGACGAACAATCTGACGGTGGTATTTAGCGGCAACATATCTAATAATTACAGCAGTGCCGGCACCTTCAACATTGGTGAAACAGGTTCTTTCTCTCTTGGCACTGGCAAGTTTATGTTTGCCAACAATCAGGTGAATCTGGGGAACGACAGCCTGTCTGTCAACGGCTGGAATGTCAGCGGGGTGTTCGTGGTGTCCAACTGCAACCTAACCACCAGCGGAAATATCACCGGCAGCCAACTCAGTGGCGTCGGCATTACGATCAATGGCACGAGTGTGGTGAGCGCCGCCAGCGGCTACATCGGCGGTTCCTCTCCGAATTTTTACCTAAACATTGCTGATCAAGCCCAGTTGACCGCCGCGAGCGCATACTTTGCCGGGAGCGGTAGTTGCACGATGAGTTTAAATGGCGGAGGAATGACCGTCGGGGCAATCCAGTTCAACAAAAAATCCACGCTCAACCTCAACGGGGGCGTGTTGCGGGCGGGATTGGGGGCGAGCAACAATTTCGTCGTGATTCCCACGAACACGATTTTGAACGTGCAGAACGGCGGTGCGTTTATTGACACCCAGACCAACAGCATCACGCTGGCGGCAGGATTGACCAATGGCGGCAGCGGCGGCCTGACCAAGCTGGGCACAGGCTTGCTGACCCTGACGGCGACGAATACCTATGTGGGCAACACCACTACCTCTAACGGCACGCTGGCCTTGAGTTGTCCCGCCGGTGCGGTTTCGCTGGTTTCCAACAGTCCGGCTTTGTCCGTCAGTGGCGGGGCGGTGCTGGATGTTGGTGCTGTGGCCAGCGGTTTTCATGTGCTGAATGGCCAGACCTTGAGCGGCCTCGGCAGCGTGAAAGGCGGCATCACGGTGGATGCCGGGGGCGTGCTGACCGTGGGTGGCACGAGTGGCACTCCGGGAACAATTACCTTTAGCAACAACCTGACGCTGGGCGGGACGACCCGCCTGCGGCTCAACAAGGGCGGCAGGCCGACCTGCGACCTAGTTCAGCTTGGCTCGGGCGCCCTGACCTGTGGCGGCAGTTTGGTCATCAGCAGCGTGGGCGGGACGCTGGCAGGCGGGGACAGTTTCAAGCTGTTCAACGCCGGCAGTTACGCTGGCGGATTTGGCAGTCTTTCACTGCCGGCCCTTGGAACGGGATTGTCTTGGAACACGAATCAACTTATGACCGCAGGAGTTTTGGCGGTGGTGCCGCCGTATTCGACGACGCCGACCAATCTCACCTATGCCATGACTGCCACCAACAGCCTGGTGTTGAACTGGCCCGCCGACCACATCGGCTGGCGACTGCAATACCAGTCCAATTCGCTGGCGACCGGTCTGGGAAAGAACTGGATTAACTGGCCCGGGTCTACGGCGACGAATATCGTGGTCGTTCCCATTGGTGTTGACCTCTACAGCGTTTTCTTCCGCTTGGTGTTTCCGTGAAGCGCGCAGCGTCATAGACTTGTCAGTAGATTGCCGGTTGGCCTGACATTGCCGAGTGGAGTAAGGTAAATCGCTATTTCCAATTGTTTATGTTAAATCACAAGTTCAAAGGCGTTTGGCTGGCTTTGTGGCTCGCGTTCGGCAGCCTTTTACCCTGCATAATCGCAGGCCAGACCGTGGTGCCGGTCGGTTGTCCGGCATTTCCGGACCCGCCGCGGACCAACGGCACGTATTTCAATCGCATTTATGCTCCGTTTCCAGAGTTGGATTTGGGGATGCAAACCGAAGCCTACAAGACGCTGGTGGCACCAGCCTTGGTTCCTCTGGCGCCCGCGCTGGTGACCGGTGAGGGCTCCGACCCGGCCAATCACACTTTGGTGCGGGTCTTCAACCGGTATCAAGCCATGACCGCCCAATTCTTGGCTTATCCAGCCAGCGTCCTAGGTGGGGTGCAAGTGGCGGCGGGCAACAACGGCATTCAGACCGTGATTGCCACGGCACCCATTTCGGCACCTGGCACTGCTGAAGTTCGCATTTTTGACGCCCAAGGAGCTCTACAATACACGATTATTCCTGGGTTGCGGCCGCCATATGCCATCGCTACAGGACGGTTCTTGAGCGAGACCGCCGGCAACTTTGAACAACTGGTGGTGGTGTCGCAAACCCTCGGCGCCAGTAACGCCGCCGTGGAGGTCTATTCGCTGGCGACCGGCGCATTGTTGAAGCAAGCGGTTTTGACCGCCATGGGCAGCCCCGGCGATTCGCTGCAAATTTCCGGTTTCCAAGGCAGCCCGCTTTCCAAACTTCTGGTTTTTAATCAGGCCAGCCAAAGGGCGATGCTGGCGGACTTGGAGTTGAACACCAACCAGACCTATGCCTTGAGCGGGATCGGTGCGCAGGCCTCCGTCCACCAATCCGCCTTTACGAATCAGTTTCTGGCCGCGACCTATCCGGAGCCAACCCTGTCCCATGTCACAGGCATCAGTCCTTCGCTGGCCACTACTACCACCGACGTGGGCCATCGTGAAAACATGTTTTGGGCTCCGACCTGTCACCGCACCTACAGCCTAACCAATTACACCCAAAATGGAGGGCTGCTTCATTTTAGACCGGAAAGCGTCCAAGTAACTCAAGGGAAAAACAACTGGCCCAGCGTCCTGATGTCCACTAATCCGGCTGACTGGGCTTATTCGTATTTTGCGGTGCGGGATAACGGGTTTTTCAACATGGCGCGCTTTTTCACTGTCGCCAATGCTGCTAAAGCAGTGTGCCCGGCCCAATGGGGAACCAAGGGATATTTGTATATGCCGTTTAGCTTCCAATACGCTTACATTGGCTGGGCTTTTACCAAGATTTGGAATCCGACGGACTATATTGACGCGCAAACGAGGCTGCCGGCATTCGACGTGCTGGAGACCAACAACGCGGTTCATAATACCAAGCACACCTCCTACTCCATGGCGCCGCGGTGTCAACCGATGGAGGCGTTTATTTTTGGGCGCCTCCGCAGTTTGGCAGCGAACATGGCGGTGGACACGTTCGCGCTAACCAACGTGAATATGAGTCCGGAGACGCGCGTGCTTGGTTTCGCCAACGGACATGAGCTCACGACCCGGGGCAACGATTACAATCCCTACATGGTTCGGGCATTTCAAAATTATTTGACCAATCAATATCAAACCGTTGCGAATTTGAATCTCATCTTTGGCACGGCGTTCACATCCGTGACCAACATAGATCCCCCGCGCGGAATGGGCCGCGGTGCGTGGGATGTAATGGAATTAACCGATAACAAGCCAACGCGCAACTCCTACTGGAACGCCTGGCTAATGTTCAAACAATATGCCCTCGATTACTGGTTAGTGTCGGCCTGGCGCGAATGTCTCATGCAGGGCTGGTCGCCGGAATTGTTGCAAGGCCACCAAATGGACGGGTCACAGGAAGCGGTTCGCTACACCTCCGGCAAGGCCGAAGGCTTCGACCTTTACGGTTATGTCGCAGACCGTCCGAACAACATTTTCAGCCGTTCCCACACTTCGGGGCAAAATATGATTATGCTGGGCGAATACGGGGCCGTGACGCCGCCATTGCGACAGCGCGCTCAAGCCGGTTATATGTGGTCGAACGGCGTGATGTTGGTATGCGGCTCCGGCGGCGGTTCGGATAAGAACTGCCTCGACAAGGACTATTTCAATATCGAGCATCAAAATCGGCCCCGACCTGGCATCACCGGTGGAACGGGACCATTGGTTCCCGTGGTTTATCCCGCCGCCGAAGGGCCGTTCAACTACCGAATCAAAACCGTGGGTTCGCCGAACAATCAGGTTTATGACATCAACGGCTCCAGCGGCCAGACCTTGCGCTACAATATTGTGCAGTTGGGCACTGGCTCCGGCCGCAATGGTCTACTCAAGTCGGTCACCGCCAACGGCACTTTCCAAGGCAGCGTGTATTTGGTTCCGTTCCACGGGCATGTGGACGTGGATGCGCTGCTGATCAACGCCAACGGAATTCTGACGCAAGATGGGATCGTGGAAGTTCCGCTGCTGTCGGTGGGGGATCAAATTGAGATCCAGTTTATGGCGCAGGCTACTAATGGTGGTATTGTTCAAGTGTGGGCACTCAATGATACCAACAGTTCCACTTTGGGTGGCGTCTTTAGCTTGGGCTCCATGGCTCTGCTTGATCGGGGCATGACCAATAACAGTCTCGCGCAAGATAGCTTTCATTGGCGTGTGCCGGCCAATCCTACTAAACGCGGCGTGGCGCTGACGGATGGAATGGTTTCCTGGACGCTGCCTGCCAGCAACACGAACATGGTTTGTCGTTATGTCTTCCGCAACCAAACGCCCGGCGCGCAAATCATGCTGGTGCTCAAAAATGCCGGCGTAACCACCGTGAACTACCGGCAGTTGAACGTTTCGGTGCAGCGGGAGCTGGTGTCCGTCAGCGGCTTTCGTCCCTTCGGAACTCCGCATCGCGGCGGGGTGACGGTTGACCTTTTGTCGCGACAACTCATCCCCGCCTCCTGCCTGACTAATTCAATTTATTCCAACTCCAAGTCTTTGTCGGCAACCCTGACGATTGGAAACAGCCTTTAGATTATTTCACCATGAATGCACGATATCTGACTTATACCTACTTAATCCTTGCCGCAGCGACAGCCCATTTGTTCAGCGCTCCGCTGCGAGCAGAGGTAATTTCTCTGGCCGGCCAGTGGCAGGCCGGCCTCGGTGCAAAAGAGGAAGTCAAAGCTTTCCAAGCCGTCAGCCTTCCCGGCAGCGTCGCCGAACAGGGCTTGGGCAGCACCAACTCCCGGCTCGAAATGGGAACCTGGAGTCCCAAGCTGGCGCAGGAGGGACCGGTCGTTTACCGGCGCGATATTCAAATCCCCGCGTCGGCTCAAGGCCAACGACTCACGCTGTTTCTGGAGCGAACCAAGGTGACGCGGGTGTGGCTGGATGACCGGTTCTTGGGCGGTTGCGACAGTCTAATTAATCCCCATCGTTACGACCTGACCGGCATCTCACCGGGGCGTCACAGCCTGACGATTGAAGTTAATAATGACCGACGATTGCTCCCGCCGGAGATGACCAAGGGCATTCTGGAAGCCCACCAGATTTCTTCCCAAACCATGGGAAACTGGAATGGAATCGTTGGTCGGATTGAGTTGCAGATTGACGCCGCCGTGTCGCTTTCCCGCGTGAATCTCTATCCCGATTTGCCGGGCGGCACGCTCGGCGTTCGCCTGGAAGTGGTCAATGTGACCGGACAGTCGCAGACGGGCTGCCTCGCACTCGCTATTCAACCCGCGAAAGGAGCCGCGTTGAAGCCGGCGCTGATACCTTTCACCGTTTCCGCCACAAATACGGCCGCTTTTCCCGAAGTGATCAGAACCTCGATTCCGGTTGTTCCAGATCGGCTGACGCAATGGAGTGAATTCACGCCGGTTGTTCACGGTTTTACCGTCAGGCTTGACGCGCCCGCCTGCCGCGTCTCAGTGGAAAAGTCGGTTCGCTTTGGGTGGCGCACCTTCGGCACGGACAAATCGCAGTTCACCATCAATGGACAGAAAACCCTCTTACGGGGAGAAACCGACAATGCCGTTTTTCCGCTCACGGGCTATGCGCCCATGCAGCAGACTTATCATGAGCGCGAATTCAAGGTCTATCGGCATTTCGGGCTAAACCATCTCCGCTTTCATTCCTGGTCGCCTCCCGAGGCGATGTTTGCCGCTGCCGACGAAACGGGGCTTTATTTGCAACCGGAACTCCCGGCTTGGACGCAGATTCACGGCAATTGGCTCGGAACGCCCGAGAGCCGGGAATACTACACGCGGGAGGCGCGCGGTTATCTTTTGGAAAATGGCAACCACCCTTCCTTCGTCATGCTCTCGTTGGGCAACGAACTTATTGTCAATACTAACCATGACCTTTACGACAAAGAGAAAGATCGTTTATATGACTTTCTTGACGGGTTGAGGAAGATAGACCCAACCCGCCTTTACACGGAGCAGACGGGGTGGTCTGCTCCGAACCCAAGGAACGACTACTTTTGCAGCTTTGGCCTCTACAATGTCGGCATGATTCGTTCTTACTACCAACAAAACACGACCTTTAACCTGGAGTCAAAGGTGTTGGTCAATTCAAACCTGCCCTTGGTTGTGGCGGAGGTGGGACAGTATAATATGTTTCCTGACGCCGGGCGCGAAGCGAAGAAATACACCGGAGTTCTGGACATCCGCAACATCGTCGAGTTTAACCGCAAGGCCGCCGAAAAAGGGCTGGGGCCGTTTATCCCGGCTTTCGAACGCGCCGGGTGCGCCAATGCGGCCAACCTTTACGCTTACGAATCAGCCTATTACTTGCGAACGATTGGTCTCGGGGGCTTTCAAATTCTCAATCTCAAGGATTTCCCCGGCCAAGGCACGGCTCTCTGCGGCTTGCTTGATCCTTTTGGTGACCTCAAACCGGGAGTGGATCCCGACTTATACCGCATGAGCGCCGGGCCGGTGACGCTGCAGGTGTCGCTCACCAATCTGGTTTGGACCACCGACCAGACGCTTACGGGCGAGTTACTGGTGGCTAACTATGGCCCAAGCCGATTGGATGGACAAAGGATTAGATGGCGGCTGGAAGATAAGTTGAAACATACAGTGGTGGCTTCGGGCGAGTTCGTCCCCGATGCTTTACCTCAAGGGACAGTGACCAGCGCCGGCAATTTTAATATCCCGCTTCAAAAGGTTGCCGCGCCGGTGCAACTGACGCTCGAATCCGAGGCGGTGGGCTTGAAGGTCGCCGGTTATCCGGTGCGCGGTGCGCAGAAAATCTGGGTTTATGAGCCGCAACCGGCTTGCACGATTCCGGCAGGCGTGGTCGTGGCTGAGAGCCTCACCGAAGAAACGGTGGCGGCGCTTCAAGCCGGCCAATCGGTGTTGCTGCTGCCGAAAATTGATGAGCGGATTCTCCCCCGTGGCATCAACGGTCACTTTCGGTTTGGATTTTGGTGGGGCGGCGAGCCGATGGGAACGCTGATTGATGACACGCATCCGCTCTTTAAGAAGTTTCCCACAGCCTATCACAACGACTTGCAGTGGATGAATCTGCTGGGACTTAAAAACAGTCCAAGCGGACTCAAATCACGCGGCGTCATCTTGACGGGTTTGTTGCCCCCCGGCCAAAAGCCCATCATGACCATGATTCCCAGTTACAAACGACCGGAACTGCTGGGGCTGATTTGGGAGGCCAAAGTTAGCCGTGGCCGCCTGTTGATGGTTTCGATGGATATTCTTGGCCAATTAGACAAGCCGGAAGTGCGGCAGTTATACAGCGCTTTGTTGGCGTATGTTGGTTCGGCGGAGTTCCGGCCGGCTGCCACGTTGAGCTTGGATCAGCTCCGCAGCTTGGTGGTAGATGGCAACGCGCAAGTTACCACCGTCAAATCCGATTCTCCCTCCGTCCGCTATACCGGCCAATGGTTGCCCGAGGTTGACCCGAAAAAACATCAAGAGGTGGGCCGCTTCAGCGCGGAGGTGGGCGCAATGGTGGAGTGGGACTTCGTCGGCACGGGGGTCGCCGTCACCGCCCGCAAAGACAAGATGGGCAGTTCTTATGATGTGTATCTCGATGGAAAATCCATGGGCAACGCCGGCATTTATGAAGACGACAACAACGGCGTGCTGGAAGTTGTTTGGTCCAAGTTCGATTTGCCCCCGGGCCACCACACGCTCAAGCTCGTATTGAGCGGACAGCGGCATCCGGGTTCGATGGGGCCGCGCGGCTGGTTAAACCGGCTCGAAAGCTTTGCTCCTGCGAAATAAGGACTAAAATATTTCTAAATTTTTGTCATTAACTTGTCATTGGACTGACGGATTGGCCGGCGCGCGGGTTTTTCTTAAAATTTACTCCATAAAGCATGATATGGAGCGAAAAGTGAAATGGTGTCTTCTCGTCTGCCTCGCATTGTGGATTGCCACTACTTTGCGGGCGGAAGTGGTTCCTGTCTGCCTTCAGTGCGAATACCGGGAGAATCCGCTGGGCGTTTCCGCGCCCCATCCGCATTTTAGCTGGCAATTGGAATCTTCCGAACGCGGTATCCGCCAAACCGCTTATCGCCTGCAAGTTACCTCCGAGGCGACGAAAGGAGTGCTTTGGGACTCTGACAAAGTGAACTCCGGCGAGCAAAATGGGATTACTTATCGGGGGCCGTCGTTGGCGGGCAAGTCAGCTTATTCATGGCGGGTAAAAGTGTGGGATCAGGACGGGCGGGAATCCCCTTGGAGCAAAGATGCCGCGTTTGAAACTGGCATTGTGAATCCGCAAACCGATTGGGTGAATAACTGGGTTGGCGGACAGCCAGTAAAAGGGGACAGCGAAAGCATGTCTCCGAACAGTCAATACAACCTGATCCGCAGGCGCTTTGAACTACCAGCTGGGAAGCGCGTACAACGCGCCCGCGCCTATGTCGCGGTGCAGCAATATCCGCTGTCATTTTTTGTTTTCCATGTCAACGGGCAAGCGCCGGGCAATCTCTTTCCGCTGCGTCGTGGAGTTTACACTTTGGATGTCACGGAACTGCTAAAGCCCGGTGAAAATGTTTTTGGTGCAAGCTTTGGCAATCCCGGCAACGCTCAACACGATGCAAATCCGCAGCGGTTGCTCTGCGACTTGGAGATTTGGTTCATGGATGGCAGCCATATGACAGTTGGAACCGACGCCCAATGCCGGGGCTCGGCCGGCGGGCCAGTGCTCTGCGCCGACATGTATGACGGCGAGAGTTATGATGCGCGGCTGGAAACGGCTTGGGATCAGCCTGGCTTTGACGACAGCGGCTGGAAGCCCTGTCTTATCGCCGATACGGCGGAGAGGCCTCAAGATTCCGTGCTTAATTTGGTTCGGGTGGTTGAGACGATTGCGCCTGTCAAGCTGACCGAACCCCGGCCCGGCTTTTTCATTTTGGATGCCGGAACGCAAATGAGTGGCTGGCTGCACTTGAGGGTCAAGGGAAAGGCGGGCGACCGCCTGCGTCTCCGCTTCGCCGAACGGTTGCATTCGGATGGCACGCTCGACATGTCCACCGTGACCAACGGCTTGCCAGCCCAGCAGACGGATAATTACATTCTCAAAGGCGGTCAGGAAGAAGCGTGGGAACCTAACTTGACTTATCACGGCTTTCGCTATGTGGAAATAGTTGGTTGGCCGGGCACGCCCAGCCTGGATAACTTTCAACTGCGTCGGCTGGCTGCGGATGTGTTGAGCCGCACCGCCGAGTTTGCGTGTTCCGATCCCGACCTGAACCGGTTATATCGCGCGTTTTATGAGACGGAATTGGATAACTTGATGTTTGATCACACCACCTGCAACCAGCGCGCGGAGCGTTCTCCCTGGTCGGCCGATGTGATGTGTATTTCGCAAGCCGCCATGACCTATTTTGATTTGGCGCAATTTTTTCAGGAAAAGTGGCTCGACCAGTGCCTTTATCGGACGGGGCCGCACGGAGAAGCGGGCAATCTCGTCTATGAAACCGGAGGCTATGCGCTCATCTGGCAGGCGCAATGCGCCTCGGTATCTTGGGATTACTGGCAGGCATACGGAGACGCGACTTATCTGGCTCCTTGCTATGAGCGGGTCAAGAAATTTACTGATTGCTGCGCCAATTGGTTTGATCAGCTCGATTCAGTGGTTTATGACCCCAAGCAAAAGCGCGTTGTTTCGCACAGCAGCAAAAACGACCTTCTGATTGATGCCGAGACGCCCTGGCGTGACCCCGATGGCAAGCCCTGTGATAACTTGCTCAAGTATTGGGGAGATTGGTTGCGTCCCGATCGTAATTGGACCAAGAATGCCAGCTTCCTGACCAGCGCCTATTATTTTCACTGCGCCGATGTGGCCGCCCAAATGGCGGCTGCGCTGGGCAAAACCGAGGACGCCGCGCATTATCGGCAGCTTGCAAATCAAGTTCGCGCTGCTATCAATGACCGCTGGCTCAAGCAAAACCGTTTCTATTGCGACAATGACCAGACAGTGAATGCGGTTAGCTTGGCGTTCAATATTGTTCCTGATTCTGCGCGGACTTCGGTTGCGGAAAGCTTGGCCAAGGACATTTTGGCACGCACCAATCACCTAGCGACCGGCTGCATTGGCACGCTGGCGCTTATTCCGGCTTTGGCTGAAAACGGCCGCGAAGACCTTGTTCTGTCACTAGCCCGACAGCATACATATCCAAGCTGGCAATATATGCTGGATGTGGGGCCGGGAACCTTTTGGGAACATTGGAACGACGAGGCGATGTCCAAGTGCCACATGTTTATGGGCGGCTCCATTTCGGACTGGCTCTTCCGTGATGTGGCCGGGATCAAGCCGGTTGCCCCAGGTTACGCCGACTTGGAGTTGCGCCCCGGGCTGCTGAACGGTGTAACTTTTACCAAGGCGACCGTGCCAACTATCCGCGGCCTGGTCACATCGGATTGGCGGTGGGAGTCGGATGATTTCTTCTGGAACATCACCATTCCGCCGAACTCTGCCGCTGCTGTGTATATTCCCGCCAAGAGTGCTGAGAGCGTGGAAGAGTCCGGACAACCAGCCGCCAAGTCTCCCCAAGTGAAATTCCTGCGAATGGAGAAGGACTTCGCTGTGTTTGCCGTTGGGTCTGGCAGCTATCAGTTTATTAGCCGACAGTGCCCCGCCCGAAGCAAAGAGTTGTCCTTCGGGAGCGTGAAAAATTAACCCGGCAATTCAGAGAAACAGAACATCGTGCGATCCTTAAAACTAGGCTTGGCTTCCGGCGCGTTGCTGCTGGCACTGTGCTTGCAATCGGCTTGTGCAGGCACCACTTTTCAAGTTGATACCAATCAGGGCTTCTGGAGCATTGTCTCGGGCGGTAACTGCCTCACAAATTTGAGCATCCGCCTGGATGGCGAACCGCTGCTGGCCGGAGCCACGGAATCCGGTGCGGCGTGGGAGAAGACGGTAAAAGGCTTGCGGGTCATTTGCGCTTTCAAGGTCATCAGCAACGCCTGGGTCGAAGTCCGCGTTGGCATAACCAACCCCGGCAATCAACCTGTCAACATTAGCTCCTTGGAATACTTCTCCACGGATTGCAGTCACGCTTTGGCCGGCATTGCTCCCGAGGCTTTGCGTTTTTATCATGAGCACGCGCTGTATGGAGCCGACCGCTCGGTTGATGGTGAAGCCCATTATACCTCCGTCCTATATGACGCTCAGAACCGGCCGGCATGGGTCATTGCCTATCGGCCTCCGCAGCTCTGGACTTCCATGATTAGCAAGCGGGGAACCAGGCTTCGGGCTTTCGTTGATTTCTATGGCCGCCCCTTTCCGCTGGCGCCGGGGGACTCGGTGGAGTTTGACCCCTTGCTCTTGAGCGCGGAATTCAAAGCGACTCAGGGATTGCTGGCTTACGGGCAATTTTATCAGAGCAGAATTTCGCCCCAAGCGGCGACCGGATATGGAGGCTTCAATACTTGGGATTATTATCGGGGTGAGATTGGCGCTCAACGACTGACCAGCACCTTGGATGCTTTGTCTGCTTGGAATCAGGATCGCCACTTGCTCAAATACTTTATCCTGGATGACGGCTGGGCTCCGGATCGGGGTGACTGGAGATTCAACCTGAAAAAATTTCCGCAAGGGCAGACGGGGTGGGCCACGCAGGTCGAAAAAGCCGGCATGATTCCCGGAGTCTGGCTTTCACCCTTCTGGGGCAACAAGCAAGTCATTCAAGAAAAAGGACTGACGCTATATCGAGATGACCCGCAAGTGGCGTTCCGTTACCAGTTGGATCCTAGTTGCCCGAAGGTGCGCGAGTATGTCTTCGAGCGCTGCCGCGACCTGCGTCGCTCCGGCTATCGCTACTTCAAGCTCGATTTCCTCAACATCGCCTTTGATCACTACCGCGAAAAACCGTTCGCGTATTCCAAGTTCCCGCCGGAACGGGTGGTGCGGGACTTCCTGCTCGGCATCCGTGAGGCGGTGGGAGAAGATTCCTTTCTTCTGGGTTGCAGCACCACGATTGCCCCGTGCGCTGGCGTGTGCGACGGCGCTCGGCTATACAGTGACATTACTGAAAATTGGGATGTCGCCACGGAAATTTATCGAATGCTGTGCCACCGGTTTTGGATGAACGGGACGCTATTTCTTGCCGACCCGGACTTTTTTGTGGGACGGGGGCCGAACCTTTTGCTGCCGGGAGCAAGCCCGGGCTTTGCCTTGGAAATCGGAGCGCGCCAGTATCAGGGGTTTGATGCCCGCCTGGCCCATAGCTGGGCGTGCATGATCTTTGCATTAGGCGGTCAAGTCGTTTGGGGCGACGAACCCCGCGCCGTCAAACCCGAAGTGTGGCACCTGCTGGAAGTGCTGCTGCGCGAAGCTCCGGGGCAGCCGGGGATTCCGCTGGACTGGACCAGCGAATCGCTCTGCACGAAATGGGTGAGGCGCAATGCGGGGCAGGTCTATGTCATCCTGATCAACGCCAGCCGCCAGCCGCGTGTCATCACGGTCAACAAGGCGGAGGTTCCCGAATTGGAACAGGCAACCGGTGCCACCGAGATTTTTACAGGTGAAACGATTGCGCTGAAGACCGGTGAAATTCAGGTTTCACTTCCCGCTGGTGCCTCGTTATGCTACCGAATTGAACCTCATCCATGAGGTCAGGACGAAGTGAGCGAAGAATGAACATGAGTTCCTTTTGGCGAGCCGCCGGGCGTTGTTGCCCTTGGCTGACGCTGGTCTTGTGTCTGAATGTCACCCGTCTGCAAGCCCAACTGCCTAGACTGTTGAAGGACTATACCATCCGCCAGTGGGGCATCGAACAAGGCTTGCCGGAATCCGTGGTTACGGCCTTGCACCAGTCTGAAGATGGTTACTTGTGGTGTATCGGTCTGCATAAGGCGGCGCGATTTGACGGTTTACAGTTCTCCACCATCGCCCCCAAGCCGTTGCCTCCGAATTTTCCGCAACCGCTGTTGGGCATGTTGGATAGGGGTCGAGAAGGCCTGTGGTTCTACGGCGGGCACGGAGCCGCCCGGTTCGATGGCCAGCATTGGCAAGTGTGTCCAACACCCGGCAGTGTTTGGAAAATGTTCTTTGGCTCAACGGGACGACTTTGGGCCGCCACCGAACAGGGTTTTTGCGAGGTTCGGGGGACTAATTTCACGCAGGTTCCTTTTCCGCTCACCAATACCGTTACCAGATATTATAGCGCTGCATTCCAGGCCGATGGTAGTTGCTGGATGGCTTGCGGCGGAGGCGTTCTCCGGTTCCGGGATGGTGACTTTCAATATGTGAAGATTCCTCCCGATTTGGCGGGGGCGATTTACACTTACACTATTTCCGTTTCGGCTGCCGGCACGGTGTGGATCGCAAGTGGGGACCGGTTGTTTTGCCGCCGCGACGACCGCTGGAGTGAAGTGGCTCGGCTGCCGGAGATTTCTCGTTCCCAGCCCGTGATTAGCGCAATTCTGGAAGGTGCCGAGGGCGACCTATGGGTCGGGACAGAGGTGGGCGTCTTTCGTTGGTCTCATGGCCAGTGGTCCACGCTGACGGCGCGCGATGGGGTTTGCCCGCCGGAGGTGCGATGTCTGGCGGAGGACCGCGACGGGCAAATCTGGATTGGCACGGCCGGCGGGCTGGTGCGTTTGCACCCAAAAACTGTGCGGTTTTTTGAGGTCGGCGCTTCGCCCGAGGCAACCTGGGTGACGGCCGTTGCTCCTAATCAAGGCACCAATTTACTCGTTGGCCTGACCGGCGGCGGCCTGTGGGAGAAATCCGATGATTCCTTCCGCCACTTGGATCAGGAATTTCAGCCGCTCAAAGCCTCGACCGTTTCGGCCTTGTTGCACGCCGGTGATGGCTCGTGGTGGATCGGCACCCAAGGGGAACACCTCTGGCATTTTTATGAGGGCAAAGCCACCAAGATCAGCGAGGCGCCCGGGGTTGGAATCTCCTCTCGCAACATTACCGCCCTGTTTGAGGATCATCAAGGGACGCTTTGGGCGGGAACCTGGGACGGCCTCATGGTGCAGGATGAAGAGGAAGAGAACCGCCTGCGTGCGGTTCTGCCTTACTTAAACCCGGTTTGCGCCCTCATGGGAGACGGCAAGGGCGGAGTCTGGGTTGGGCATCAGGGTATCGGCTTGGTCAATGTAAATGGCAAAAAATTTTCCCGGCCCGCCGGGTTGAATGAGGGGTTAATCAACAAGGATGTGCGCGCGCTCTTGCGGGATGCGGATAATGTCATTTGGCTCGGCACATTGGCGGGGTTGGTGCGCTGGGATGGAGACCAAGTCACGACCTTCGCCACGGCACAGGGGCTGCCGGATCAGGACATTCGCCAAATTCTCGAAGATTCACTCGGATACCTTTGGCTGGGGACGGCTCACGGTCTGGTGCGAGTCAGCAAAGCGGATTGCGCCAAAGTAGTCCGCCAACAAGCCACCCGCCTGGAAGTGCAGGTCTTCGGCCGCAATGAGGGTATGAATACTGAAGAATGCACTGGTGGTTTCGGTTCACTGGCTGCGCGCACTGAAGACGGACGCCTGTGGTTTGCCACCCACGGCGGCTTGGCGATGGTGGAACCAGACCGTTTGCCGCCGACCCGCCAGTCCACCTTGCCAGTTTATGTGGAAGAAATTTGCGCTAATGGCCACACCCTCTGGACACGCCCGCTCCTGAACACGGCAAATGCCGAGGCGAACCGGGAGTTGGTGATTCCGCCAGGTTCGGGCGGATTGGAATTTCACTTTACTTCTCCCAGTTTTGCTCAACCCGAAAGCGTGCAATTTCGCTACCGCATTCTCGGTTATGTTGACGAATGGTCCGCCCCGACCCCCAATCGGTCCCTCACGGGCGTATGGCCCCGACCGGGCCGATATGTCTTCGAAGTCGAAGCTCGGCTGCGGAATGGCGAGTGGGGCACCGCTGCCCGTTCCGTGCCGTTGGTGGTGCAACCCTTCTTCTGGCAAACTGCTTGGTTTTCAGGACTGCTGGTGTTGGCGGGTTCCATTGTGGTGTTCCTAGTGGGCCGGCAAGCTGCTCGCCGGCGTTACAAACGCCGCATGGAGCGCTTGGAATTGTTGCGGGCGGTAGAGCGCGAACGCGCCCGTATCGCCCAAGACCTCCACGACGATCTGGGCACAGACCTCAGTCGGCTGGCCATGTTGAGCGACCTCGCCCAAGTGGATGCCGACCGGCCCGCCAATGTGCGCCGACACCTCGATGAGATTTTTCAATCCGCCGACGACATGGTTCATAAAGTGGATGAAATCGTCTGGGCGGTGAATCCGGCCAATGATGCCTTGGAGAACTTTAATTCATACCTGGTGGAGACGGCGCAGCAGGTGTTCAATGCGGCCGGCGTCCGTCTGCGGTTGGATGTCGCAGTGCCACCGCTGGCGGTTAAGTTGAACTCCACACTTCGGCACCATGTATTCTTGGTGTTGAAAGAGGCAATGAACAATGTTGTCAAACACGCCGGAGCCGCCGAAGTGCATCTGACCGTTCGGCTCGAAGGCACCCGGTTGCGCTTGGAACTTGCCGATAACGGGCGTGGCTTTGTGCTGTCCCAGATCCCCGGTTCCGAGAGCGGGCACGATGGTTTGCAAAATATGCGCGCGCGCGTGGCGGAAGTGGGGGGCACTCTGGTGATTGACAGCGCTCCAAGTCAGGGGACAATGGTGCGTGTTGAGGTGCCCTTGAAGTAGTTATGGAAGCGAAGAAAAAAGATAACGCGGTCACAGTGGCCATCGTTGAAGACGATGCTGGCCTGCGCTCCAGCCTGATTAGAATGCTCGCGCTAACAGGCGAATTTCGTTGTGTTGGTCAGTTCCCCACGGCCGAATCTGCATTGGAACGGATTCCGGATCTCCGGCCCAAGGTAGTGCTGATGGATATAAACCTTCCCGGCATGGATGGAGTCGAGTGTGTGCGTCGGCTTTCCCAAGAAGCTCCGGCCAGTCATATACTGATGCTAACGGTCTATCAAGATACGGTATCGATCTTCCGCGCGCTGGCTGCGGGCGCGGTGGGCTATCTGCTAAAACCCGTTCGTTCAGCCGAGTTGCTCCAAGCGGTGAAAGATGCCGCCGCTGGCGGTGCGCCGATGACCAGCAACATCGCGCGGTTGGTAGTCGAGTCCTTTCGCGCTGGACCGTCTTCCGATTCCGAAATGGAGCAATTGACCGAGCGCGAGGCTGAAGTTCTAAAACTGCTGGCTAGTGGCTATCTCTACAAAGAAATCTCCAACGAACTAAAAGTTAGCATGGGGACTATCAACACGCTGGTTCATCGCATCTACAAGAAACTCCACGTCCATTCCCGCCATCAGGCGATTGCCTTGTATAAGGAACGCCATTAAACGCAAGATGCGGGTTCCCGGTTCGGCCATTTATGATAATCTGAGGTGTTTATGATCCAGCCAGTCATGACGGTGATATTGCACACCGCCATGACTGGGTCGGGTTTATTTCCCCGGTGTCTGGCTTCCTTTCTTGGCGTAGTGCTCCCGGTTCAGTTGGTCCCACCGCGCTTTGCGGTGCGGGCATTTGGGCGCCACGTTGTTCCAGCGGTAGTTGCCTTTGGCATCGGCACGGTTTAACGCCGCCAGGTGCCGGGCAACTTCCTGGTGCGTCATGACGACTTCCACGCCGTCACCGTGTTTTTGGACGCGGGTTCCCGCCTGCGGTGTGAAGCGCAGGCAGACGACGGGGTA
>Ga0364873_10266_pt1 | contig 30236 bp, 16 predicted proteins | sample ExccelAu500001D3_2_FD_206928 | JGI IMG/M metagenome (GOLD analysis project Ga0364873, IMG submission 206928) | Enriched cells from Trout Bog Lake Hypolimnion, Wisconsin, USA - BchlTB.Aug07.5000.01.D3 | ecosystem: Environmental > Aquatic > Freshwater > Lake > Hypolimnion/Profundal zone | place... | reverse complement strand
AATCTCGAAATACAGCGAAAGCCCGCAGAAGGCGAGGCAGGATGGGAAAACAAATTCGAGGTCAAAATCCGGCTGAAGTCGGCATCTCATTCCATCCGCCAGAATCAGTTCAAGTTCTGGAATGACGGCATTGACAAGATCAAGCTGAACGGCGGAGGCAAGGATGAACTGGTCGTGACGCTGTACATTCCCAAACGAGTCGCTACGCAGGATCTGTGGAACATGGGATGGCAGAATACCTACGTATTCCTGACCGCGCTCAACATCGGCACGCTGGGCTTTTTCTGGTGGTACTTGCCGGAGTACATCTCGCGCTATTTCGAGAAGATTCGGGACGTGGAGCACGATAGCGAAGTGCTAATCGACCGTGTGCCCATGCTGAAAGTCGTGTGGCCACACCAAGCGCTAAAGGCAGCTGACCTCAACGATGTGACCATAGTCTTCGCCTTTATTGGACAGGCGAACCAGAAGCAGTTTGAGTCTACGCATCGTTACTTCCGGAACCTTGCGCTGCTGGCAAAGAACGACATCTTCTTCCAATTTGAAGGCACTCTCTTCATCGAGTTCATTTTCTCCCTCAAAGACGCGATGCTCGCCTATGGTGATTGGGACGGCAAGCCCGAAACGGCTGAAGCCTCAATTGTCGGCTTCTACGACACGACTGCAAGTTCGCCTGAGTTCACGGCGATGGTGAAGGATTTCCTCCAGATCGCCGACCACATGATTGCGAACAAGATGGCGCCGCGCGCGCTCACCCTCGACGACGTAATTCGCGCGAAGATGGTCTTCGATGTCTACATTCGCGTGAAGGCACAACGCGCCTATATGGAAGAGGTCGCGAAGATGAAGGGCGCAAAACCAGAGATGCCGATTGAAGCGGTCGAAGCCGTGGACAGATCCTAGTGTGGCAACACTCAGCGGGTGCCTATTGACAGAGCGAAAAAACGCCCGCGCCGATTGTTGCTGGCGCGGGCGACCCAGCTAATACTCGCTGGGCAGGTGGATGACCTTGTTGGCGAAGTAGAGCTTCACTTCGTCCAGCGGGAAATCGGTGAACGGAATCTCCTGCGTGTAAACGACGTTGCCGTTGCCATCGTCGCAGTGAACGGTTGCGCTGCGGTCGGGACGAACCTGCAACTTCCAGACCTGGAACTCTTCCTGAGCAACGCGCGATTCATGTTGCTGAGCGATTGCGATGATGTCGAGCAACCAGTAGGCGCCGCCCTGCTCGGCAAGGAACTGAGCGCCATCGGTATAGAGCACGGAGCGATTGATGCCGTGGCGATACCAGTTTTCAGAGCCGGTGAATTGCCGGAGTTGCGATTCGGAGAGTGTAGCTGCGTTCGTCATGTTGTGCCTCTTTCGTTGAAGTGTCCCCCGCGGCGGGGGCGAGAGCAGGCACAGTGCAGCCGTGACAAGCGTGGCAGTCATAGCTTTTTGGGGGTACCGCGACAAAGGAGTGGGGGAGCCAAAACAGCGTCATTGACGGCAAGCGACGGCGCTATAGTGACAGCTCCCCGCCGGCGAAATGGGACACGCGAAAGAGGCTGACGCAGAGCACTCAACTCAACCTGCACCTGTGGAGATTCAAACGCGGAAACCGCAAGCCATTTCCCGTAACTCAGGCAGTCGGGGTGGAGTCCCAACTCAGACCAGTGCTCTCAGTGGGGCGCGGGTGAGCGTCCCGTAGCTGCTGGAGGGTAGGAAAACCTGACGTATCGGGCTGCTGAGCCAACACAACCGAGTCGAGGGCTGCCCGGATAATATGTGCAGGCTCCGCAAGGCTGATATTGGTGTTTAGTGTGTACATCAGGCTCGCATCTTCCGATTGCGCAAACCGGGTTTCCGGCAAGCCGCCCCACATCATGCCAACCACCTTTGGACTGTCGGCGGCGAAGATTGGCGAGCCACTGGAGCCGCCCTGTTGCATGATGTCGATGGTGAAACCGTGCGGCCTGGGAGTGGTGAAGGGATACACGCTGCTGACGATGCCCCGGCGGATGAAGGGGCCAAGTTGAGTGATCTTCCGATAGACGGTTAACGGCGCCGTGCCGAGGGGGTAACCAATGGTGGCAATCTCCATGCCGGGGCGCAGATAGAAGTCCTCATCGGCGAGTTCCAGGAAGGGCGTTTCACGGACCTCAAGCTGCACGAAGCCGATGTCCGGCACGGGCTGGCCATACCAATCGGTAGCAGAGGAAAAACTGTCAATGGCTCCCCAACTTTTGACGCCGATATTCAGCATCTGGCAACCATGCTTGTCGGCCTCCACCAAGAACATGAGCGTCGCGCCCGCAAACTCGCCCGTCTTGGGGTTGCGCCCAAGCTGGTCGAAGACCTCCACGACGTGCCGGTTGGTAGCCACCAGCCCGCTGTCGTTGACGAGGAAGCCCGTGCCGAATATCTCAGGAAAGACAGGTTGCTGACCTGCTGGAAGGGGCAGCATCTTTGAGATGAAGGCCACAACGCAGGGACTCACAGCATCGTAGAGTTCGGTAAGAATCATCGTCCCCCCAGTTTTGATAGTCGCCCAAACCGACAGCTAATTACCCACTTCAACTTCGTATTGGTATATATCGTTTCTTAGTTAGAGGTCAGGACCTTCAGAGCTTCTTCACCCTCTCGCCGTTTACGACCCATCGTCTTCTCAACCAATTCAATCTCATCTTGGCTAAGTCGAAAAAGCCGATAAACCAAGTCGTCAATCTCCTTTTCCAAAGCTACCGTGCTTGAACTCTTATGTTTAGTTTGTGTATCCATTATCTTGCGAACACACTCTATGATCGGCTGCTGTTCCTTGCCGTTCGCCTTGGGAATTGGAACCCTTCGCAGCAATTCGATCTTGATCTGCGCAAACACCTTACCTTCTTCGTCAGTATTCGATCGGTAGTACCATGTTGTAAACCTACTATTCAATACGCCAAGAACATAGTACGGATGGTAGGTGCTGTCGGTGATAGTTGTCCCGTGCAACGTGTTCGCGTAGTAGTAGAAAGTATCTTCATCATAAGCGCCGATGATCTCATCAGCAGTCTGCCTGGTGAGAATCTTGGGGCGTTCAAAAATTTGGGGATCACGCATCCGCAAACCTGGTCCCGTTCCCTTCTTTACCCGAGTCATTTCAAGCGCCATCATTTCACTTGGCTTGTAGCTAACCCAGTCACCAGCATACGAAATCCTATAGCGTTGGATGTTTCTTCCTACCAGAAGTCTCTTTGAGTAGTTATCTAGTTTGCTTGTCGCGAATAGCCTATCTTCGACTTTTCCTTGAATAATTCCATCTCGTGTTTCTGATATGCTTCCCAGTTCGACACCATTCTCACGAATTTTCTGCATCACGCTGAGTTTCTCGAAGTCATAATTCAAATCGAACTGCGAAGACGGTGACAGTTCGAAATACTCAATTGGAATAATGGTCTCTGGGGACTTGCGAACATCCGTTTGCGCGACTTTTCTGCGGGCCTTGATAGAACTAATCTCTCGCGTCTTCTTTTGAAAAAAGAGAAGGATCGAGTCAACGACAGCGGTTTCGAATACCTGATCTTCGAAGGATACCAGTCCGCAAATTTCATTGGCGTTGAGTAGCCATCTTCTGATTTCCTTGCATTGTGTATTCAGAAGTAGTCGATCTGGAATAATAAAGGCAGCGATACCCCCACTCTTTAGCAGAACAGTGCAGCGTTCAATAAAGAGGTAGAACAAATTGAAGCGCCCAGTCGCAAACTCATATTGCTGTTCGTAGATTCGTCGATCTGAAGGCTCAATGCCTTTAATCTGGACATAAGGTGGATTCTGTATGACAATATCAAATCCGCCGCCACTATGAAACACTTCGGAAAAGTTGATCTTGAAGTCAAACGTAACCTCGTAGCCCAAATCCTTCTTTGAGGTTTCGAAGCAACCACTGAGAGCGCGTTCAATATCCTGTTTAAACCTGGCCTTGAGGGTATGATCGGTTTCCTCAAAGAAGCGTGCCTTCAGCTTTTCCACGTCGTTCAGGCCCAGCGACTTGAACGGAAAACCCAAAAGCGAATTGCCGATAACAATCTTGAAGTCAAGGTTTGGTAGCGGCTTAATCTGTTTTGCGTCTTCTTCGTCCACGACAAGTGATAACCAGAGACGGAGCTTAGCAATTTCAACTGCACCTGCGTCAATATCAACGCCGTAAAGGCAGTTCTGAATCGCGTGGCGTTTGAAGTGATAAGGTGTACGTTCTCGCACATCATTGAAATAGGGCGTGAGCGAGCAACGTGCGCGGACGATTTCTGTCATCATCCCGACAGGAAAGGCACCTGATCCGACTGCGGGATCGCAGACGGTAATATCTTCCAGCTTTCCGTCAATTAGACGTGCGTGAGACTGTACGTTCCTGGGCATTGTAATTGAGTATTTTGCATCTACCGCTTCATAGTGGGAAATCTGCTCGCCTAAATGAATGAAAGTTTCGATGTCGTTGCGCGAGATTATTTGGCTATCAATGTTAAGTGCAGTGTGAAGATAGTTGATAAGGCTCTCTTGACACATATAGTGAACAATCTCGCGCGGCGTATAGAATGCGCCCAAGCCCTTGCGCCGGTTTTCTTCAATCAAGTTTTCAAAGACCTTGCCGAGCATTTCTGGATCAATGGCAACCTCCTGCTCCAGCGGCTCGGCCTCGTTGACGGTGAAGTTGTAGCGGTCAAATACGTCCAGGACGCCGCTCCCAGTGACGCCCTCTTCGATGAAGTCGTTATTGGTGAATAGCTCGTTGGGTAGGGGAATGTCGATGCTGCGCCAGTCGTAGTCGCCCAGCGGTTCAAAGAGGCCGCCGTTTAGAAACGGGATGCGGCACCTGAAGCGGTCACACCAGGCCTCGTGTCCCCGGTCTGTTGCCAGCGTGTCGTAGAAGAGCGGTTCAAGGATCTCGTTGAAGAAGTTCTTGTACTGGCCATATGTGCCGCTTGCCATCCGGCGCAGCAGATCGTGCGGCCCAGTGCCCCACGGCTTGCCCCGCTCCACGCCGAGCCAGCCCTTCTTCTGGAGGAAGTAGAGGAAGACGATCTGGCCCATCAGCTTCTTGGCGAAGTCAACGGTCTGGATGCCCTTTGCGGCAAACTCATCGCGGATGGCCTTGTTCTTTGCCGCCAGCTTTTCCAGTGCCGCATGAATGTCGCCAAAGAGTTCGGCGTACTTTTCAAAGAATTCCTTGGTGACGGCCTCAACGCTGAAAGCTTCTTCAATCTGCGCCAACGCCGGGTCTGTGCTGTCATTGCCTAGCAGGTTGAGGAAGCGTGATTGCGCGGTGTGGCAGCTTTCGCCCTCGCCGACGATATAGGAGAAGCGCCGCGCCGGGGTGAGACGCGTCTCTACACCAACCTTGCCGCTATCGGCCTGGACAGTCGCGTACTCCATGCGGATATACGAAAAGCGCCAACTACTTTCAGAGGGGGACACGAAGGCAACGAGCGCCGCGTCTTTCTCATCCCGCTGCTTGAGGTGATCGGCAACGAAGTTGCGAATCGAGGTGCGCGCTCGCTCCAACTTGGAATCGCTGGTCAGATGCACAATGAGCACGTCGAGTGTCTCCCGATTCGGGGACGTGTACGTGCCGAGCCGCTCGAACTTCTGCACGTGGTCCTTGAAGGCGTCCTTGACGTATTGCTGGTTCCACTGTGCGGCCTTTGACTCGTCAAAGTGGTTGAGCAAGTTCTGAACGAAGGTACGAAAGCTGGCCTTATCGAAGCCATGCGTAAAGGTGTCACTGACGAAGGCGCGGGCCTGGGAGCGGTTCATTTAGCCTCCAGCAAGCAAGACGAGAGAATGACCTCTCGCGGGCTGAGCGTGTTGTGTGTTAGCTGCGCGCGGGTGGCCTGCAAGAACAGGGTTGATATATCCCGGCGCAAAATGCCCAGGACTTTCAGCGGCTCCACTTCGGTTTTGAGGGCTTCGGCCACCTTCTTTGTCGTCGGGCGTGGCAGAGCGCCGTCGGTCAAGAGTTGAATCACCTGTTGGATGAACTGCTCATCATCCTCGGTAAAGCCCTGATAGCGGCGAATCTCTTTGGCCTTGAGCCTCTTCAGGATATAGGCATCGTTCGCGCCGCCCTTGTGTTTGGCTATGGCTTCATCCAAATCTTCGCTGGTGGCTTCGGTGAATGCGGCCTTGTTTTTTGCCAGCAGGTCGTAGAAGTCGCCGGCGATCTTCTGTAGCTTCTCTGCCGTGTCGGCGGGCTTGAGCAGCTTGACGGTGGCCAGGAAGTCCAATTCAGCCGGACCGGCGGCGCTGCCTGTGAGGAAGAACTTGTCCAGGCGTCCATGACGGAAGTAGGTAAACAGGGCCGGGAAGCTGGGAGCAAGGCCGCTGTCGGCGGCAAGCTGCCGTGTGGAGCGCGCCTTCTTGGGTAGCAACTTAATGCGGGCGAAGAGGTCAGGCTGCTTGTCGCGCACTTCGCGGATTTCGCCCAGGTATTCAAGTTCGCTTTCCTCGTCCTCATCCTCGCCCGTGACAATCTTCTTGGAGTTCAAGCGGGCGAAGAGGTCATGCGATTTGACTTCCTCGCCTTCGGTAAGCAGACGGGCATCGGCACCGAGCATTTCAATGAACGCATGAATCTTGGCCTCTGCGGACTCGCGCAGCTTAATCAGGTCGTTGCCCTCTTCCGTTGGGAAGAAGTTGTATGTGTGTATGCTGGTGAATTTTGTATCCACGCGATTAACGCGGCCAACCCGCTGAATCAGCCGTGTTGGGTTCCAGGGAATGTCATAGTTGATGACCACGTTGGAGCGATGCAGGTTCACGCCTTCGGAAAGCACTTCCGTACAAACCAGAATCCGGTAATCGTCGCGCGGGTGGAACGCGTTCGCGTCAAAGTTAGCGATCACGGCCTTATGCGCAGATTCGTCCGACTGCCCTGAATAGCAAAGGACTTGCGAATCAACCTGCTTAGCAATTTGAGCGGTCAGATAGACTGCTGTTTCCTGCGATTCCGTAAAGATGATGAGCTTGTTCTTTTTCAGCAACGCTTGGCTGGTGAGAATATCGTGGAAAGCCTCCCACTTGGGATCACGATGGACGGCCTTCCAAATCGTCTGAATGCGCTTCAGCGTCTTCAGGTCAGCAGCCAAATCTTTAATGAATTCGGGCGTGAAATCCTCAGCGTCCAACCGCTCGGCTTTATCTTCGGCAAGCAGAGTTTCAATGGCGTCCTGACAGTCCTCATCCAGTAGTTCAAAAATCTTATTGATATGCTTCTTGCTGATGTAGACGTGGCCTTTGTGGAACTCGCCAATGACCCGCTCGTAAGAATGTATGAAGCGGTCAAGCGTCAGGCGAAACGCATGGAAGCTGCTCTCAAGGCGTTTCACCATGAGAATCTTCATAAACTTTGCAAGGTTGTGCTGACCCTGAATTTCGCCGCCAGTATCCCCACCCTCGTAGTAGGTCAAGGGGCGATAACGGGCGAATTTGAATTCGGATGCAATGAGCCGGGTTGTTTCGTCAAACACCTGGCTCTCAACTGCATTGAATTTGTAGAACAGAGGCTGCGGGTCTTCAACAGCGGGGAAGCTAAGTCCCTGCTGGAGCATATCCTCACCGTAATACTTCTGAATTTCGGTTCTGGTGCGCCGGATCATCAGGTACTTGAGCACCCGCTCGCGGGTTGCCTTTGCGTTTGCCTGCACGACCTGAAAGTAGCGTTCCCTGTCGTTTTGCCGGTCCAGCCCTTCGAGCTTTCTCTCCAGCGCGGAAAAGAATGCTTCAAGGTTGCGCAGATTCGGTATCGTGCTGTTTTTGCCGTTTTGAAAGAGTTTGATTTGGCTGAGAATATCTCGCGGGCGGTTGTTCAGCGGCGTGGCGGAAATCAGGATCACACGCTTTCCACGGCAGATTTGGGCCAGTGTTTCGTAGGTTGTATTCGTTTCCGTGCGAAACCTGTGCGACTCGTCAATAAAGACATTCGTGTACCGGGACAGATCGCGCGTAAGTAGATCGTCAATTTTGCCGATGGACACGAAATCCGTTTGGCGCACCTGGAAATCGCCAAATACATTGGGCCAAGATCCGCGCTTGTCCCGGTCCAATAGTTGCGGCGGGGCAATGACCAGATTGCGGCCATCTAGCTGTTGAGCAAGCAGCGCCGACATATAGGTTTTGCCCAGGCCGACAACGTCGGACAGGAATACGCCGCCATACTCATCAAGCACCTTCCGCGCATTCAGAACAGCTTCCTCTTGGTACTTGAGTTTCTTGAAGCCAACCGGAACATAGATGTCATCAAGCTCAGATGGGCGATTCAGTTCATTGCGGAAGTATTCGTACAGCAGTTTCAGGTAAAGCTCATATGGGCTGAACTCCGCATAAGGAGATCGGGTGACGATAGCCTCTTCGTAGGGCTTCGTTACTTCAACCGCTATATCCCAAAGTTCATTAAACTTGGCAATGGCGAAATCGTAGTCCGACCGATTCTTCAGTTCGACATTGAACTCAAGGTTTTCTGCGAGACCAGACTGAGTAAGATTGCTCGACCCCGTGATGACGCGCCCTTTATCCCTATCGCCCTCAATGAAAGTCATGATGTAGACCTTTGCATGAAGGTTCTTTGCGGGATGCGCTTTAATTTCGAGCTTTCCACTGCGAATCCATTCGACAAACTTGTGGACGCCCGTTTCTATATCAAGGGCATCGGGAGATTTTTCAAGTTCATGGAGCACGTCGTTGGCGACACGTTCTTTCGCAACCGCATGAGAGACGAAAGATAGTTCTCCCTGATCTTTGGCCTGCTCCATAAGCTGGTATGCAGCACCATCTGTATTTAGCCCGATAAGGATGCGAATCTTCTCAACCTTTTCTAGCGCGGGATAAAGTTTGTAGAAACCGCTCACGAAGAAGTAGCCGACCAAACAGTCGAAATGGCGAGTATCCTTCTTTAGCAAAACCGCGAAGCGGTCTTGCAGCGTGTTACCTGACTCATTTGTCAAGAAGGTAAGATCAGATGAACTGTGGGTCATTTAACTCTTCTCCTGAGATGAACAAATCGTCGCCAAGTAGATCACGCAATTTGCATAGCATTTGCAACGGTTGTTGATCACTTGAGCGCATACCAAGATCCCTTTTTGCTTCCACGCATCACGAGTTGTTGCATTTCAACGAGTTTGCGGAAATGCTCTTTGAGTGTGTTCCGGCTGGCGCCGGTCAGCCGGATCATATCCGCCATTGTCACGCGACCGTGCTCACGGGCGTATTCGAGGACGCCGACGGCCAATTCAGGCAACACGGCCAGAACCAGCCGTTCGCGCTCCACTTTCACTGATAACCGCCTCTTCTGCTGCTGCAGGGCTCGCAAAAAGAAAAGCAACCAGGGCTGCCAGTTTGGATCGCCGGTCAGGATGGTGGACTGCGTTTGCCGCAGCGCCAGGTAATAGCCTTCTTTGCTGTTCTCGATCACGCTTTCCAGCGAGCTGAAGGGAACGTAGGCATAACCGGCTTTGAGCAGCAACAGCGTTGTGAGAACGCGGCTCAAGCGGCCATTCCCATCCTGGAAGGGATGGATGGCAAGGAAGACGACTGTGAAGATGGAGATGATGAGAAGGGGATGAAGTCGTTTAAGCTCCTCTTCCGTTTGCAGCCAATCAACCAACTCCGCCATGCGTCGCGGGGTATCGAACGGCGTTGCCGTCTCAAAAATAATCGCGATCTGCTTCCCGTAGTCATCGAACGCCGCGACATTATTGGGGAGCTTCTTGTACTCGCCCCGGTGGCGGTCATCTTTCAGGCTGTATTGGAGCAGGTCGCGGTGAAACTGCTTGATGTGGTTTTCGGTAAACGGTATATCCTGCCACGCATGGAAGATTGTTTCCATGACGGCGGCGTAGCCGGCGACCTCCTGCTCGTCGCGGCTGGCAAAGGATTGGATTTCCAAATTGGCAAGAAGGCGCTCAACTTCGCGGTCGGAAAGTTGACTACCCTCGATGCGTGTCGAAGAGCCGATGCTCTCGATTGTCGCAACGCGGCGCAAGGCGCTGAGCCGTTCCGGGGCAAGCGTTCCGAGCGCCCGCCATGCTCCCTTAAACTCGTCGATCTCTCCGATCAGGGAGAGGACCTCGGGCGAAATCTGGATTTTGGCTGAATCGAACATTGTGGGCTTAAACATATATACACCCACACACACCCATATAGCCAGCAAATTACATCCCCATATAGACACCCATAATCGCCTATATATGAAAAGATACGTCGATGCCCCGAAGGCACGGACAATTCGCCATGAGGCTGCTTTAGGACACAACGTCCTCGTCAGGCGTTGTGATCAATGTCTGGCTTGGCATCCTTTCGTTGAATTCTTCGTAACGAAAGGATAGTGCGTTATCGTTTCGCTAAAAATCCCAAAAAAATGCTGGAGGGTATAGATTATGGTATAGATTCGAATCCAAATTTTAGCATTATGTTCATTCTATTTAACTTAGCTGTGTATTCGAATCCCCCTCTCCCGCCAGTACCCCTTCAAATTCATTAAAATCAATAAGTTATTGCTAAAAATGCAAGCAGCAACTGGCACTTCTTGACACAAAACTGGCTCCAAAATCAAGAAATCAGCTGCGGTCGACTCGCCGCTGCAAAATCACGCACCTGCGCATGGGTTCCATAAGGCCTTGAATGCAAGGCGGTTACGTAGTACGGTTTCAGCTCTGCGTATTGCATTGCAGCGAATAGGTCTGGGAATCTCACCGTGCAAATAAGTCAGGAGTCATCGCCTTCCTGATTCGGTACCTGCCTCCGCACTCGCGTACTGCACAATGTCCGGGTAAACTGGCAGTGTAATCCCTAGAGCCGAGTAACTCACGCCATTCCCCTGCGCAGAAGACCGGAGCTACGCAAGTGTTTCGTTCAAGATTGAATTGGTTGCGCATTTGCCTTCTGTTGGCGGTGTGCGCCGCATACTCAAATCATTTTCATAACTCGTTCCACTTCGACGATTCGCACACCGTCGCCGATAACCCGTATGTTCGCAGCCTGGCATATCTTCCCCGCTTCTTTACCGACGCAACGACGTTCAGCGTGCTGCCGGCCAATCGTACCTACCGCCCGTTCGTCTCGGCCTCGCTGGCTCTGGACTACGCACTGGGTCACGGCTACAGCGTCTTCTGGTTTCACCTCTCCACATTTCTTGTGTTCCTGCTGCAACTGGCGGCGATGGATGCGCTCTTCACGGCCATTTTGAATGCAACCCGGCCGGCCGCGGAGGCAGCGGCAGCCAATCGTAATATGTCGCTGCTGGCGGTGGCCTGGTATGGGCTGCATCCGGCCATGGCCGAGACCGTGAACTACATTATTCAGCGCGGAGACATCTACAGCACGATCGGTGTGGTTGCCGCACTGGCTCTGTATGCGCGACTTCCAATGCTGCGCAAGTTCGGGTTGTATCTGCTTCCGCTGGCGTTTGCATTGCTCAGCAAGCCTCCGGCAGTGGTGTTTCCGCTGCTCTTGTTTCTTTACCTCGCAATGTTTGAACGGAAGTGCGGAGACAAAGTAGGCAAGATAGCGCTTGCGACAGTGCCGTCGATCGCGATGTGCGTCGTGCTGATGAAGCTGCAGTCGGCAATGACGCCCAAGACATTCTTGCCGTCCACGGTTTCCACCTATTCCTACTGCATCACCCAACCGTTTGTACTGATGCGGTACTTTGGCACGCTGTTTCTGCCACTGCACCTCAACGTGGACACGGACCTGCAACCATTCGCGGCATTCAACGCGCAGGCATTTGCAGGGTTCGCCTTTGTCGCCCTGCTCCTGACCGCGGCCTGGTTCACGTTTGGAAAGCGGACGCTGAGGCCTATCTCGTATGGGTTGCTATGGTTTCTAATTGCCTCGCTGCCCACATCGCTTTATCGGCTATCTGAGGTGGAGAACGACCACCGCATGTACCTGCCCTTTGTTGGACTGGTGCTGGCGGTAACGTGGGCCGCTTATCTGGGCCTGGAGCGCTTGGCAGCCTGCACAGACGGCAGAATGGTGTGGCGCGCAGCCTGTGCGGCTGGGTTGGTTCTGCTCGCACTGTATGCATACGGAACGATTGTCCGCAATCGGGTTTGGCGCACGGAAGAGTCGCTCTGGCTCGACGATGTGCAGAAGTCGCCAAGCAATGGCCGCGGCCTTATGAACTATGGATTGTCCCTGATGGCCAGGGGCGACTATTCCGATGCGCTCGACTACTTTCAACGCGCGTTGCCTTTCACGCCGAACTATTCAACCCTCGAAATCAATCTTGGCATCGCAAATGGAGGCTTGAATCGCAGCTATGACGCGGAATCGCACTTCCTGCGTGCAATTGCGCTTGCTCCGGGAGACGATTCCTCGCACTATTTCTACGGTCGTTGGCTCTACCAATCCGGGCGGATCGTAGATGCGCTCCGGGAGTTGGAGACTGCGGTGCGGCTGAATCCCACCAAACTGGCCGCGCGCGACCTGCTGGCCTCCGCCTTTGGTATGGCCGGCGACGAGCAGGATGCGCGGGCCACGGCAGCCGAAACATTGCGCCTGGCACCAGACGACGCGCAGGCTCGAAATGCGCTGGATCAACCCGTCATCCAGAACTCGGATTACTGGATCAACGCATCGCTTTATCAATATCAAAGCGGTCATTATGACGTGTGCATCGAGGATGCAAAACAGGCATTGCGCATCAAGCCAGACAACGAACTGGCCTACAACAACATTGGAGCGGCCTATGCGGGCCTCAAGCAATGGGACCAGGCAATCGAAAGTGAGCGTCAGGCTCTGCGCATCAGGCCGGACTTTCAACGCGCAAAAAACAATCTAGCTCTCTATCTGCAAGCCAAATCCGGCGCATTGCCTCAGCCTTCCGCCAATCGCACTCCAGAGGATTGGCTCAACGCTTCGCTTGTCGATGAGCAATCCGGCCAGCACCAGAAGTGCATTGAAGACGCGCAACGGGCCCTGAAGCTTCGCCCCGATTATGCAGAGGCCTACAACAACATGGCTGCAGCCTATTCCTCAATGCGCCAGTGGGACCAGGCCATCTCCGCGGCACAGACGGCGATACGCCTGAGGCCCGACTTTCAATTGGCCAAAAACAATCTCGCATGGGCACTTTCGCAAAAGAAGCGTGAAATTCGCTAGCATAGCGCATACGCTTCAAGACGTTTCTGTGTTTCGTAACTGCAATAAGCAAGGAGAGATCGCGAGATGAGCGCCGACAAAACCATAGGCAAGGATTTGAACAGGGTGGCCGTTCTCATCCCCGCGTGGAAGCCGGATGAGAAGCTCATCGCTCTCGTTGACTCTTTGCTACAACATCCTTTTGCGGCAATTGTTGTGGTCAATGACGGGAGCGGCCCGGAATACGATTCAGTGTTCGAGGTTCTGCGTGTGCATGGCAGGGTGCGGATCCTGCGCCATGAAGTCAACTGCGGCCAGGGACGCGCGCAGAAGACGGCTTTTCGTTATGCCCTCACAGAGTTACAGGGATTGGTTGGAGTGGTAACTGCAGACGCCGATGGACAGCACGCCCCTGGTGATATTGTTCGTGTTGCTGAGTTGCTTGTCTGCTCGAAAGGCAGTCCAGTACTGGGGTCGAGGAACTTCGCTAAGGGTGTGCCATTCCGAAGCAAATTTGGCAACATCATTACTCGGCATTTCTTCCGGTTGTTGTCAGGCCGCTCTCTCGGAGATACACAATGCGGGTTGCGCGGCTTTTCTCTCGAAAGCCTGCATGAATTGCTGAAGGTCCGCGGCGAGCGCTACGAATACACCTCAAGCGTATTGGGTTATCTGTGCAGGGATGGGAAGCCTCCGATCGAATCTCCGATTGCAACCATTTATCTGGACCATAATCGCTCTTCGCACTTCAGGCCGTTACGGGACTCGATAAGAATTTACTCGCTACTCCTCTCCCTCTATGCCGCATCGATCATGGCCATATGCACTGACGTTGCAGGATTCGCAATGGTATTCGCATGGACGGGAAGCATCGCGAGTGCGATAGCGGCAGGGCGTTTGCTCCTATTGGCTGGGTACGCAATCAACCGGCGATTTGCCATTCAGCCCTGGATGCCGCCAGGCAAATCATTCCTCGGGTACGGCCTTGCGCTGCTGGGAACGGGCCTGGCTTCACTGGCCTTAACAGTATGCCTTCACCGCTACCTGGGATGGAACGCTTTGGCTGCAAAGATTGCGGCAGAGACGATACTCACTCTGGCCATCCTCGGCAGGAGTTGAAAGACCTTATCCTCTACGATTGTGCGTTGCCAAAATGCCGATCAGCAGCCGAACAAAAAGAGAGTGTAGCTGCCCGCCGTCATCCTCAAGATCCATATTCCCGTCAATCTCGTTGCAGTTGCCTTTGGTCCGCGCGATACGAGGAAGGCACCGATGCACGGTATGCACTCGTTGGAGCTATTCGGTCATGGCTCATCGGCGAGGTACGTTCGGTATTGAGGGCAAATCTGCCCGGCAGGCTAAGAATGCTCTTCCTCCGGGTGGGTAGATTCCGCGTCACACAGCATCGTCGGGAAGCACAGTGTAGCGACGCCGGGCGATCCAGAGCAGGATGCCAATGACGGCCCAGGTTGTGCCGGCCATGCGCGCCAAGGGCCCGAGATTGATCCACAGGATGAAGCAGGTGATCAAGCCGGCGAGAGACATGAGCATGGGGATCGTCTGTTGCCAGCGGCCATGACGCCATCCACGCAGGATGGAAGAGAGATTGACGCCCATAAAAGCAAGCAGTGCGCCATAGTTCAGCAGCTCCGCGCCGAGATCGTAACTGAATACCAGCGCGCCGACGAGGCAGATGGCGCCGATGAGCAGCACGTTGTTGCGGGGAATGCGGTTCTTGGAATCCACCGCGCCGAAGAAGCGGCGAGGCAGAGCGCCGTCCTGGCCCATGGCGTAGAGCAGCCGGGCCGCGCCCAGTTGCGAGGCCATGCCGGAACCCATATTGGCCAGCATCAGAGATGCATTGACGATGAGCAGGAGTATGGGACCGCCGAGGCGTCCGGATACGAAGACATAGGCGGTAGTGATGTCGGGGAATTCCGTGCCGCGCGTCCAGGCAAGCTGGGCGACGTAGACCTCGATGCTGGCGAGGACGCCGGTGATGAAGCAGGTGAGGACGATGGCGCGGGGAATGCTGTGAGATGGGTCTTTTGCTTCGTCCGTCAAAGTGGAGATGCCATCGAAGCCAATGTAGGTGAGAACGGCGATGGAGGTTCCGCGCAGCAGGCCACCGGTGTTGAAGGCTGCGGGATTGTAGAAGGGATCGAGGAAGAATCCGACGGTGGGGTGCTGCAGATGTATGATCCACCGCACTGCAGCGACAAGTACCAACACGATGACTACGCCGAGGGCGGCGGCCATGCCGGCATTGATGCGGGCAGAGGTCTCGACGCCGTTGCAATTCAGCGCGGTAAAGAGCAGGGCGAAGAAGATAACCAGGACCCAATAGGGAACGCCGGGCAAAAAGACCATGGCGGAGCGGCTGCACCAGATGGTGCAGATGAGGGGATTGAGAACATAGTCCATCACCAGGCACCAGCCGGTGAGATAACCGAGGCTGGGATGAATCTCTTTGCCGACATAGAGGAAGGCCGAACCGCCGTGAGGATAGGCGCGCGCCATGCGGCCGTAGCTGATGGAGGTAAACATCATGGCCACCAGGGCCAGCAGGATGACAGTGACCACATGGCCGTTCGACGCTTGATAGAGAACACCAAAGGACGGCATGGGCGCCGTAGGCTGGATGAGGATGATGCCGTAAAGGACGAGGTCCCAGAAGCGCAGACTGCGCTTGAGGCCGACACTTTCGAGCTGGGTGGTTCCGGATGCAGCGGCCATGAGTGTCCTTGGTTTCCTCAGATGTTACTACTCCACGACGGCCTTGGAGAGATTGCGGGGTTTGTCGACATCCACGCCGTGCTCAAGAGCCATGAAATAGGCGAACAGTTGCAGGGGAACGACCTCGAGGATAGGCAGCAGGTGCTCCGGGGCGGCGGGCACGGGAATGAAGTCGTCGGCCAAGGCGGCAACTTGTTCATCCCCCGCGTTTCCTAACGCAATGACCCTGGCCCCCTGGAGCTTCATATCGCGCAGCAGTTGGACGGTTTTTTCATAGCGCACTACAGAGGCTTCGAGGCTGCGATCAACGGTGGCGAGTACGACCAGCGGTACGCGGTCGCTAAGCAAGGCATTGGGTCCGTGCTTCAACTCGCCCGCCGGATAGCCCTCGGCGTGAACATAGGAAGCTTCCTTCAGCTTCAGCGCGCCCTCGCGCGCAATGGCATAGTGAATGCCGCGGCCGAGATAAAGAAACGATGCGGCGGACTTGTACTTGGCGGCCAGCGCGGCTGTTTGTTGCCGCCAGGTGTCGAGTTGCGCTTCCATCTTGCCGGGCAGGGATTGCAATTCTTCGATGTGCCGGGAGCGTGCGGCGTTGTCCATCGTCTTGAGCCGCGCGGCTTCGTAAAGCGCAAGCAGATACAACACGGCTAACTGGCAGGTGAAGCTCTTGGTGGCGGGAATGGCCTTTTCGATGCCGGCTGCCAGGGGCATCGAGACGTCTGCCTCGCACGCCATGGTAGAAGCAACGGCATTGGTGATGGCCAGCGTCTTCTGTCCGCGGCGGCGCGCCTCGTCGAGAGCGGCAAGCGTGTCAGAAGTTTCGCCGGATTGAGAAAGTACCAACACGCTCGGATGGCGCAGGTCTGTGCCGCCGCGACAACTGTATTCGCTGGCATACTCGACATCGACGGCGAGGCCGCAGAGGTCTTCCAGCAGAATCTCCCCGGCAAGGCCGCTGTGGCGGCTGGAGCCCGAGGCCGCGATGAGGATCTCGCCTCCTGGAACGGACCACTCGGCGAGCCGCAGCGCCACTTCAGGTTTGAGTGCATTGCCCGCGAGATAGATCGCCAAGGTGCGACGTAGCGCATCGGGTTGTTCGTAGATCTCGCGCAACATCTCATGAGCGAATTTCGGCATTGTGAAACTCCAGTGGCGTGCATCGTTGCTTCTGTGGTTTGAACAGGAGCGGTGGCTGTCCCTGGCGGATCCAGGGACAGCCTATGGCATTGTTGTTGCACTCTGTGGCAGAGTGATTGCCACACGCTCCAGTTTTCAGCATCGAGGCCTGAAGCGTGCGAACTGTGCCGGCGTGCTTACAGAAGCAGAATGCCGGCCTGCGTATTCACGGAGTCACCGGCACCAGAACTCTTCAGTTATTGCCCCCTGTGGAAGCCGGGGTTTTTTCCGGTGCTCAGCAAATTTGCCATGATGCGAAACGCGCCGGGTACACCCTCGGGCATCTGACGGAAAAATGCATAGGACATATAGATATATGTTCCCTTTCCGTACGAGGCATAAAGGAGTCCCCCCTTTTGGGGGTCCTGGCCGACATCGTGCATTTCTGTTGGGGCAATATAGCGTGGGTCCCAGGTCCTGATGAAGCCGTGACCGCGCTCTTCGATCCAGTTGTTGAAGTCCGCTGCGGTGATCTTGTTGGGCCAGCTCAGCAATGGATCGTCGGGAGCGAGAATGCTGAGTTCACCGTCCTCTTCAACCACCTTTTCCGGGTCTGAGGAAAGGGCAAGCGGATAGGGAGCGTAGTTGTGATCGTACTCGCCAGTCTGATACTGGACGATGACAGTTCCTCCGTTTTTGGTGTAGTCAAGCAGGCGGTTGTTGTAGGTCTTGAGTTCAGGCCGGGCCGCGTAGGCACGGATGCCGAGCACAATGGCGTCGAAGGAAGACAGGTTCCCGGTAGCAATATCTTCCGCCGAGAGGAAGGCGGCATCAATGCCAATATCGTGCAGGGAGCGAGCAACGTCGTCGCCGGTGCCGGCGATGTAGGCGACCTTGAGATGCGGTGCAACTTGCAGATCGACCCCTGTGGTTTGAAAGACCGCATCGCGATAGGAAGGATAAGGGCGCAAACCCACATAGCCCGTCGTTTGGAATCCCTGCTTATACTGCTTGCCGTTATATTCAGCCACCGCGGTAATGGAATACGGTTGCGCGCGAAGCGACTTGGGAACGATGTCAAAGGTGACGATCTGCTCGTCGCCGTCATTAGCCGTGGCAAAGGGGGCAGACTCCGGCGTCGCATGCCAGTTCTCCGGTAACTGCAAGTGGACCGCCCCCTGGGCAGGGCCTTTGACGCTGCTGTGGACGGTGACTTGAAGGTGCAGCGAAGCGCCGGTAAGGGGCACGATTCCAGCCTGCGGTGAAACGGTAACCGAAATGGCAGGAGCTACAAGGAGAGGCTCCAGCACAGGGCCGGGTCCCGAGTAGCTATGAACCGATTGCACAACATCTTTGAGTGTTGCTTGAACGCCGTTGTAGCTGTACTTAACCTCCGCAGTCAGCGGGTAAGGCGTGGTGGGGAGGCTCAGGTCGTTCGGTTGATGGATATCGTAATAGGACTGTTCAAGGGTGGGACGTGAAAAGTAAGGGCGCGTAATGTCCGCTGTGTCGGGTGCTGTAACGGCGACGAGTCCATCGCGGGCCTGCCCGGCTCCAAGCGCACCGGTCAGCGGCGTCGTTGCCGCAAAGCCCCAGCCGTCTCCGGCGTTCGAGACGAGTTCTGACTGGTCGACGGTGATGGATTCGCTGCTCTGGTTTGCAACGTGGATATTGACGTTGAAGGACTGTCCTGGAATCACGGTCTGCGTGGTCGGTTCATTGGCCAGATCGCCGAATGGACCTTGCATCACAGTCCCGCCTTTGGAAGTGAGCGTGGCCACAATGTTGAGTCCAAGCGCCTGTCCCAGAGCGTTGTTGAACTGTGCCTGCTTGATGAGCAGTTCGTGGCTCATGTTGTAGCGGGCTTCGGCAGGAAGACTGCTCTTGTTGATATCCGCAATCAGTGAATTGACCTGAGAAAGTCCTTGTGCGAGAGCAGGTGCAGTCTTTGCCGGGTCGATTGCATTGAATGCCGCGATGGCGCTCTCGACGCTGGCATTCAACTGGTTCAAGCGCGTGCGCCATACACCCTGCTGATCCGTGGGCGCATAGTCAGCGATTGCGGCAAGCGTTGTGTCGACGCCGTCAAAGAAGTTTTCTTCATGCGCAGGCAGCGCGGTGGAAGTGCGGGATGCATACAGGTGATACGGAGAGTTGAAGGGGCGAACGGAAGGAGCGCCGACGCCGCCATTTTGCGTCTTCTGCTGGGCAAGTCCTTCGCGGCCGACGGTCATATACGACCGGCCAAAGAGTGCGTTGTAGCTCCCCTCGGGAATAGTCAAGGTGGTCGAGGGAATCCCCTCGATCCAGGTGCCATCTACATAATTACGAAAGCGCACTGGCTCCCAGTGGCCGGTGGCGTAGTCGTAGATACCTTTCTCTGTAACCCTCGCGAATGGGACTCGCGCATAAACCTTCAGGGGCTTCCAGGGAAGCAGTCCCGCGGCAATCTGGTCGGGAAACACGGTGGGATCAGCTGCTGCCTTGAAGACTTCCTGAGCCATCTCGCCGGCGACCTGATGGTGACCGTGGCCGTCGGAAACATTACCGGCGAAAGACGAGGTGATGATGAGGGGGCGGGTCATGCGAACCACACGCACTACATCGTAGAGGACGCGGTCATGTCCCCACGTCTTCGTAGCTTCTTCAATCGTCTTGGAGAATCCAAAGTCGGCAACACGCGTGAAGTACTGATGAACACCATAGTGGTTGCCCGCGGAAAGCAACTCCTGAGTACGAACGAGGCCAAGTTGGTCCCAATAGTCCGAGGACATTACATTTTGGCCACCCTCGCCGCGGTTGAGTGTGAGCAGCGTGGCATCGACTCCTTGGCCGCGGCTCTCATAGGTGAGCATGCCACCGTCTTCATCGTCTGGATGGGCAACGATCATGATCAGGCTGGCTCGGGAGTGCAGCTTTTGAAGCGTTTGCCATAGGCCTGCTGCCCCCTGATCGATGGGAAGGGGAGTGGCGAACCCAGGCAAATAGTCAGCAGGCGCTTGAGCACCCGCTGCCACCGATGTGCCAAGGAACGAAGCACAGAAGAACAAGTAAATGCCGGATCGAAGAACGGAACTCATACGCATGAAGGCTCCTTGCTGTGTGAAGGCTTGCGCGTGCACGATGGCCGCGCCACGCTACTTGAATAGCACAGCAAAAGAACTTTGTAAAGATGCCTTACTTAGCTATATACTCTTCTCGGTAGGCCAAAGCGCTACGCAGAAGGACGATATGAAGAGATCCTCTCAGGCAACTTTGCAGTCCAAATCGAGCATGCGAAAGGCTACTGCACTCGGCTTGCTGCGCCTGTTGCGGGAGTATCAACCCTGTTCAAAGGCGGATTTAGTGCGTCACTCGGGTTTGACTGCTCCGACGGTCTCGAGCGGAATTACATTCCTTGAGGGGCTTGGGTTGGTGGAACAAATAGGAGAAGGGAAATCGAATGGTGGGCGGCCTCCAGAGATGCTTCGCTTCAATGCGACTCATGGGTATGTAGCATCTGTTGATATCGGCGGAACCCGGCTGCGCATGGCTCTGGCTAACCTGGATGGGACAATCATCGCGCGATGGTCTGTGCTGCTAGGCGCCAAGCAGAAGGCCCCGGAGGCGGTTTGTTGTCTGATTGCCGAAGGGTTGAAGACCATGTGCAAGCAGAGCCAGGCTTCTCGCGATAAGGTCTTGCTCCTTGTTGCAGGCGCGCCTGGCATTACAAACGTTACGGAAGGCGTAGTACTTTCTGCGCCAAATCTGGTGGGTTGGGAGAACGTGCCTCTGCGCTCCTTACTGGAAGCGCAAACCAATATTGCCTGCGCGATCGAAAATGATACGAATCTGGCCGCGATAGGGGAGCACTGGAAGGGGGTTGCGCAGGGAGTAGATGATTTTATCTTCATCGCGATGGGGACCGGTGTAGGCGCGGGAATTTTTCTAAAAGGGCAAATCTATTACGGCTCTCAGTGGAGCGCCGGCGAGATTGGCTACTTTGGAGTGAACGGGCGGGAGCGCGGCCCGATGCGAGCCAATGAGACAGGCCAGTTGGAACAGGCAATCGGTGGAGTAGGCATCGAAGAAGAGTGGCGGCGGATCCTGGTCGCGAGCGGTTCGCAGGCAAGCGAGGAACTAGCTTCGCTGAAGGCAACGCAAATATTTGACCTGGCCAAAGAGGGGGATAGCAGAGCCATTGAGGTTCTCAACTTTGTGGCACGCATTGTTGCCAACATGATTACTGATATTGCCTTGCTGTTAAACTTGGATATGGTCATCCTCGGCGGCGGTGTGGGTACTCACCCAAGTTTGTGCCGGAAGACAGACACACTCCTGCAGCGCCATGAATTTGCACGTCCAGTATTGCGGTCAAGCGGACTAGGCACAGAAGCCCAGTTACTGGGGGCGATTGCGGCAGGTCTGCGCCAAGTGGAAGCTAAATTGATCCCATGAAGTTCCCCGATCAGATAGCTGTTGCAATTTGCCGGGGCCCGTGGTATACATTTTAGCAACTTACTAAATATAGTTTACTAAGTGGCTGCATCCGTTCAGCGCATAGGGGTACGGAAGAAGAAAAACGAAAACCACAACTTCGAGGAGGTAGTGTTTATGCAATCCCGTATTTGGAAGTCCATCCTCATTGCCGCATTGCTTGCGGCGATTCTCCCGTCAATCTCAATTCAGTACGCATCCGGGCAGTCTCAATCCATCAATGGAACCATCCGTGGAACGGTGATGGACGCGACCGGCGCCGTGCTGCCAGATGTAACCATCACGGTTACGAATTTGGCTACAGGGTTTACGCGCCAGGTGAAGTCAGGAGGCGACGGCGAATATATTGTGCCGAATCTCCCACTTGGCTCCTACTCCGTACTCGCGGAAGCGAATGGATTTGCTCCACTGACCCAGAAGGGCGTGAATGTTGGAGCAGGCAGCAGCGTGACCGTGGACGAGCAACTGAAGACGGGCAGCGTGGCAACCCAGGTGTTGGTTGTGGACGACGCACCAATTCTGGAGGTCTCGCGGCTTGACCTAGGCCGCACGATTTCCGCCGCTGAGACGCAGAGTCTTCCCCTCTCTTCGCGTAATCCGTACAACTTCATTTTGTTTCAGCCCGGCATCAGTGGACACCCCAATCCAGAAAACGGAATCCCACGCACGGTGAACACCAATGGACTCGTGGATCGCGTCAACTATCAGTTGGATGGAATGGTTGACACCGAGACCGATCGTTATGGACTGCGCTTGTTTGCGATTTCCGACTCGTACGTTCGCGAGATCGAGACCATATCAAACAGCTTTGCCCCAGAGTTCGGAAACACCGCTGGCGTCATCTTTAACACCATCACCGGATCAGGCACCAACTCGATTCATGGCACGGCGCAGTACATCTGGCGCCCCAAGGCGGGAAGTTCCTGCCCGATTCTAAGTAATTGCGATCCAACGGTAACGGGCGGTATCGTCAAGCCCAGCCTCCACGTTGATGACTATGTGGGCAATGTCGGCGCTCCGATCATCAAGGACAAGCTCTTCTTCTATGCCGCGTATGAGCACTTGAAGCGCGCTAATCCAAGCGGGAACACGATCAATACAGCCATGCAAAATGCACTGGTGGCTCTTGGCGTCGACAAACTAAGCGACTTTGGAACCGCGGCGCAGGTGCAATATGCGCAATGGTTCGATACCAGGATCGATGCGACTCTCAACAAGAAGAACCAGTTGTTTATCCGCTACAACTATTTCCGCAACAGCTATCCATTCAACACCAACGTGGGCGGCACCTATGCTCTGAGCGCCGCATCCGACTTCCAGGATCGCGCCCACATCATCGGTGCGCAACTGGTTACCACATTCTCCCCAACCATCTTCAATGAGTTCCGCGGCTCGTGGCCGTACCGCAATGAGCATCACGTTGCCGACCCGCTGACCGGGAAGGGCCCCATGATCACGATCGCGGCTGCTACGGTCAATTCCGTTAAATACACAGCCGTGAATTTTGGCGGATCGAATGGCGTAGACGACAAGTTCCAGGAGAAGATACCGAGCTTTAACGATAACGTTACCTGGATCAAGGGCAAGCATAGCGTCAAGGCTGGGTTCGGGATGCAGCAGAATCTGGATACGCAGCTGGCAGACGTCTACACACAATACAGCTTTGCGTCGATTACGGATTACCAGAACGCTTTGAACGGTACAGCCCCGCAGGGATATTCAACCCTGAAAGCAAGCATTGGCCACCCAGGCGCCGCCTACCATTCACTCTTCTTTGACCTTTTCGCGCAGGATGCCTGGCAGCTTCGCAAGAACCTGCTGGTGACCTACGGCGTTCGCTACGATCAGTACCGCGCACCCACTCCTCCGGCAAACGAGCCCTTCAGCTATACGCAGAGCTTCAATACGCCGAAAGGTAATTTCTCTCCTCGCCTGGGCATCTCCTACCAGCCGTTTTCCAAGACAGTCGTTCGTTTGAACGCAGGCATATTCTATGAAGCCACGCCGACGAACACCTGGTATAACCCGCTCTATAACAACGGTGCAGCAGGTACCGGTTCCTTTATCGCAACCATCGCAAGCGGCGGCCCTTGCAGCCCGTCATTTCCGAACAGCCCACAGACAGTAACCGCGGGGTGCCTGCCAACACAAAGCATCTATGCAACCAATCCGAAGTTCAAAAATGAGTATGTCTGGAACATCAATCTACAGATTGCTCAGCAGATCGCGAAGAATGACTCCCTGACTCTTGGCTACATCATGACGAATGGCCGGAATATGCAGTTTCTTCGGAATATGAACCTGATTAACCCAACCAGCTACCTGACAGATGGACGCCCCGTTTACTCCACGACGGTTTCCGCTTCAACGCGCGCATATCCTCAGTTCAACAACATCACGCTCATCGATACCGGATCGAACTCGTCTTACAATGCGCTGACGGCAACCTACGAACATAGGATGTCAGCAGGCCTGACCACGAGCGCCTCTTACACCTGGTCGCATGCCATCTCGAACACGCCTGAAGGAAACTCGTACGAGTTCAGCAGCGCGGTGGAAGATCCATCAAACCCGCGGCGTGACCGCGCAAACAGCGGCATCAACCGGCCGAACGCGTTCACGCTCAGCCTTGTATATACGCCCCTTCCGCATTTTGACAATCACATCCTGAATGGGGTGATTAAGAACAACACCTTTGCCCTGCTCGGAAACATGTCATCAGGCGATCAGCAGACGATCACCGTTAGTCAGTCACTGAATGGAGATGCAATCGCAACCAGCCGTCCGCTTTACGTGGGTCGGAATACGGTTCGCGCGCCAAATATCTACCAGTTTGATATGCGCTACACCCGTGCGTTCCCAACGCTCTTCGAGCGGATTCAGCCGCAGTTGCTGATTGAAGGCAACAACATCCTCAATCACTCCAATGTGACCTCGATCAATACAACAGCGACCGTGGTTACGGCGGCAGGCGACGTGCGTGGGCCGATTGGCACCGTCGTTACGGCCCCAACCTTCGCACCTACCAGCACATTGCTCGAAGCGCGAATCCTGCAGTTTGGCATGAAGTTCGACTTCTAAACCAACCAGCGTTCCTCCCGGCTTTGCCGGGAGGAACGCGCAGTTGTATTCACAGGTAAATCAGTTCTCGCAGTCTTTGCATTCTGGTTACACGCCAAAGGACACGGTCCCTCGGAGAAGCCAGGGAAGTTCAAGCTACGCCTGGCAAATGTTCAGTTCGATGAAAGATTCGCCTCTATATCCTTGTGCGCAAGTGTGTGGTGATTCTGTCAGAGAGCCGCTGAGCGCGGTTGCCCTTCGGCCCAGGATACTGAGTCCTTCCTTCTCCCAGTTCTAAAAACAGGATGATTCCTCGAAAGGAAACCAATGCCGGAATCTGTATCTGGAAAGCTGAAGTCGGTTTTCCCGGCGCCAATCTACCGCGATACGGTTCTTGCCCCGGTCTTTGTGGACGCTCAGCGGTTCTACCTTGAGCCTCTGCTTCAAATCCAGTATGCGCATACATTGATGCTTGGTCGCGTTGGCATTATGGAGCACAACGAAGTTGTGCAGTGCATCAGAGCGCTCGATGGGCTCGACCTTGAGAAGATCCGGAGCGCCAAATATGATGGCAGCTTCGAGGATCTATATTTTTTTGTAGAAAGAGAACTTGCCGGTGTTTGTGGTTATGAGAACGCGGGCAAAATGCATACTGCGCGCAGCAGAAACGACATCGATCTAACCATGTACCGCATGGTCCTGCGCGGACGACTCGCCTCGTTAATGTCGCGGCTACTGGATGTGCGTACATCCCTCGTAAAGCTGGCGTGGGAACATCGAGCCAGCCTGATGCCGGCATATACACACAATCAACCGGCGCAGCCCACGACTCTTGGGCACTATCTAATGGCGATCATCGAGTGCTTCGAGCGGGATTTCGAGCGCCTGGATGCGGCCATTCCGCGGGTGAATCGCTCGCCAATGGGCGCCTGTGCCATTACGACGACCGGATTTGGAATTGATCGGCATTACGTTGCGCAGATGCTGGGCTTCGAAGGTCTGCAGGTAAATTCGTATGGCGCAATTGCAGCGGTGGATTATGTTGCTGAGAGCTGCTCGATGCTCGCCACCTGCATGCTGAATCTGGGTCGGCTGGCGCAGGATCTGCTGCAATGGTGCAGCGTGGAGTTTGGCTATCTGCGCTTGAGCGATGGGTATGTTCAGATCAGCAGCATCATGCCGCAAAAGCGCAATCCAGTGCCGCTCGAGCATGTGCGGATTCTTGCCAGCAAAGCGCTGACGCAGTCTCAGGCGCTGCTGGGGTGTTTGCACAACACACCCTTCGCGGATATCAACGATAGCGAAGATGACTTGCAGCCTATGGTCTATTCGGCCTTTGACGATGCGGAGCGAAGCCTGCGGCTATTGGCTGGGGCACTGGAAGAAGTGGAAGTCTGTACAGATAGAATGGCGGCTTGCGCCGATGCAAACTTCTTGACCGTTACGGAATTGGCAGACACGCTTGTCCGCTCCACAGGCATGAGCTTCCATTCTGCCCACGAGATTGTTTCAAAGGCAGTCAAGGTGATGCTTGGCGCCTACGATCCAGTCAAGATAATTGCTTATGTCAGACAGATTCTTGCTGAGCAATACTCCCATTTGCCCACGCCAGAAGCTGGGCTGCTTGAGCGTGCGCTGCTTGCAAAGAATTTTGTCGCGGTGCGTAAGATCGATGGTGGTCCTGCTCCCGAGGCTCTTGAACCGGAGATCGAGAGGGCTCTCCAACTGGTGACCAAAGACAAGCTCAAGTTGCAGGCGCACCTTGAGCGGTTCAGCACCGCTCGAGAGCAATTGCACGACGCCGCTCGATCGCTTCTTGCTTCAAGCGGTGATTAACAGGTACTCCAGTTGGAATATTCGCGACAAACAAAGCTGATTCCCGGGAAGGGAAAAGCGCACTTACACCCTATCGATCTATAAGCCTGGCTTATGCAGAAGGATGTATCAATCCGATGACTCTCGCCACACCTGTCTCTACTGAGAACTCACCTCTCCACCGCAGCATTGGCCTTCGCTCGGCTGTCCTTTTCAATGTTCTGGAGATGATTGGAGTCGGCCCGTTCATTGCACTGCCTTTGGTGATTGCAGCCGCGGGCTATCGACTCTCAGTGTGGGCCTGGGTGATTGGCGCGGTTATTGCTGTGTCGGATGGCCTTGTCTGGGCTGAACTGGGCGCTGCATTTCCGCGCGCGGGAGGCTCATACGCTTTTCTCCGCGAGATCTATGGACCAAAGCGTGCCGGCAACTGGCTTAGTTTTCTGTACGTCTGGCAGGTGAGTTTTACTGCGCCGCTTTCGATTGCCTCCGGCTGCATCGGCTTATCCAGCTTTCTTGCCTGGTTCTGGCCGGCACTCGATCGAACTCCCATTGCAGCATTGCCGGCGCTGCACTATTCAAACTTCGCGGCCGCGGGAACGTGCCTGCTGGTCGTAGTGCTGCTTTACCGCAATCTCAGCTCCGTTACTAGGCTGGCCTGGGTACTCTTTGCAGGAGTTCTTACCGCGATTGCGGGGGTTGTTGTTTCGGGCTTTACACAGGCGGCGTCCACTGGCGGATGGCACATGCCTGCGGCGCCTCCGCTCACGCTTCCTGCAGCAATCGGCGGACTGGCGCAGGCCACGCTGCTCACTACGTACTGCTATTGGGGCTACTACAACATCTGCTTTCTAGGTGGTGAAGTGCGCAAGCCGGAGCGGACGATTCCACGCGCCATTCTGTTCTCAGTGCTCATCGTTGCAGGTTTCTATATCGCCATGAACCTGGCCGCGCTCCCATCCCTGCGCGATGCGGCAGTCCATGCAACTGCCGGTGAGGCAGTTCGCCTGCAACTTGTGGCCGACATTACAAAGTCCGCCTTTGGCAGCATGGCTGGTCGATTGATGGCTGCATTGATCATTTGGACAGCATTCGCTTCAGTGTTTTCCCTGTTGCGCGGATACTCCCGCGTGCCTTATGCTGCTGCTCGCGATGGCAACTACTTTCACTTTCTGGGTGCTGTTCATGTACGTCATGGCATTCCCCATCGTTCGCTCGTCGCGCTGGGAGCGGTGGCCATGGTCTTCTGCATGTTCACGCTCACGCAGGTCATTACGGTATCGGTGATTACCCGCATCTTTATTCAATTCTTTCCGCAACAGGTGGGCGTCATACTGCTGCGGATCAAAAGGCCCGAGATGGTGCGGCCTTTCAAGATTCCGCTCTTCCCGCTTCCTCCGCTAGTCGCGATGGCCGGCTTTTACTTTCTGCTGGTCAATCGCAGCCACGCTCTCGGAGGCCTTGCTATAGCTGCAGCCATTGCCGTCGTGGGCACACTGATTTACATTGTCCGCGCTCGGAGACTGGCGCAATGGCCATTTGCGGATCGCGCAACGACTGACGCTCCCTAAGCGGACCGAACACAGAGAACCAGCAGCAGGCTGGCCCGCATTTGAACATTGTGCCGAGCTACTAACTTCCATCGCGAATGATCCGGCACGAATCGATGTCGAAACTAGCCTCGCCAATCGCCAACCGCGTCTGGTCGCGGAATCCTGCGATAAAACTGACGAAACGCCACACATCCTCAAAGTTGCTTACCAGGCCGGTTGAAGCGCGAATTGCCCCAGCGCTCTTGTGTCCGCGGCCCTGCATCAACCGCAGAAAGCTCATCAGGTTCGCATCGGCTCCGAGTTGCTGCACGGCTTCCATGTCTTCTTCCGTCAGTCCCTCAGCTATCTCTCCTAGTCCAGGATTGCAAAAGCACCCGGTTCGCAATGAAATGCCCTTCTCCCCGGCCAACTCTTCTATGCGCCGGTAATCCAGCAAGTGACCGTTTGGGTCATAGAGATTGAGCGTGACCGTACCGCCTCGCGCCTCGGTCGTAGTGGGCCCGTAGATGCGGACCATTGCGCGTCCGTTCGAGTGGCGCAGTGCCAGAAGTTCGTCCAGCATCCAGCCTGTCAGGCAGCGTACACGCTCGCCGATGATCTCGATCCCAATTGCCTGCAGGTGACGCAGCCCAATCTCCACTGCAGGAATCGCCAGATAGTTCAGCGTGCCGTCTTCAAACGCTGCTTCGCCCTTTGAAAGAATGTGCAACTGGCCCTGGACGGAAACAAAATTCACTGTGCCACCTGCAAACCACGGGCGGTTCAACTTGGTCAATGCCTCCTTCCGGATCAGAAGGGCTCCCACTCCAGTTGGATAGCCAAACATCTTGTAGAAAGAAACTGCCACAAAGTCCGGCTGCACTTCCGTCAGATCCAGCCGGTTGGTCGGTGCAAAGGCGGCTGCATCCAGCAGCACACTCCAGCCTTTCTTCCGCGCCCTTTCAACCAGAGACAAAGGATGCTTCACACCGGAGACGTTGGATTGCGCTGGAAACGCAAACAAGTTAGCCTGTGCAGGGTCAGCCTCATCCAGCAGTTCTTCCAGTCGTTCCTCATCCAGTCTTAGTGAAGGCATCTTCAGCGGTGCATAAGAAACCATGCTTCCCCTGGCCCGCGCAAACTCCCGAATTCCGTTCACTGAGTTGTGATTGTCGAATGTCAGAAGCAGACGTCCGCCCGGAGCAAACGCAAACGATTCCCCCACCAGTTTCAGTGCCCCTGACGCATTCGGGGTGAACACCAGAATGAAATCCCGCGAGCTGGCATTGAAATAATTCAGGATGTATTGTCGGCTTTGCTCCAACAGTTGAGTCATAGCCGTTGAAGTGGGGTTGTTCGAGTGCGGGTTCCCATATACGCCGGACCGCATCTGCATCATGTGCTCTTCAAGCTGACTCTCGCCGTAGAGCGAACCTCCCGTGTAGTCAAGGTAGACTTGGTGTGACTCGTCCAAGCAGCGATGATCGGCTTCTCGCAGACGATCCAGAGAGGCCGTCTTTGCGTATTCGGGATAGCGCTCAAAGAAGTCGGCTTGTGCGGCTTCCAGTTGCTCGTTCCTGCAAGCGGGTGTGGTGGTCATTTTAGCCATCCTATGAGCACAATCTTTCCATCTGTTCGATATCTTTGCCAAGTTTAATGTTAGTCTCCGACCGTTGTCCCTACCAGGAAAAATCATTGATAACGAGCCACATTGCGGATGTCGGGTTCAGGGCTGACAACGGTGTCTAAGCCGTGCGGAACACGAGGCGCAAAGTGAGGTTATGAATTGGTTGGAGAGAAAGAAGAGATGCTAATGATTCTGATGTTCGGCGCATATACCTGCATGGTCGCGATGGCGATCAGAAGGTTAAGTTGGTGTCCTTGCCCGGAGGCATAGCAACAATCCACTGATACAAAATATCTGGCAGGTTACAAACCTTTCGGCGGCAAGAAGGCATCCAGGATTCCTGGGCCCCGGTCTAGTCTCCGTTAGCCAGCTTAAGCCGGACTTGGGCGCGCTGGGCGAGCCATTGTCGAGTCCAATAGGCTAATAAAAAGCTGATCGCTGTAACAAGAAATAGAAGCAGAACGAAATACTTCGCTGCCCACCAGCGCGTCCGGGCGAACCATGAGATATTGCCCACTTCATAAAAGTGATCGTTCATGGAATAGGATTCAAATTTTCCGGTTCGCAAAAGAGCTACGGAGCCGGAAAGATCATGGGATTGAGAACCGTTGAGGAATACGTTTGAAAACGCATCAGAGGTCTTATCCGACCGCAGTGCAACTACAACAAAGGAACGGTCAGAAGCGACCGGCGATTTGATCTCCTCAATCAGAGCGGCCGGAAGGTCGTTTTGGTTTGAGGAATGGAGCCGATTGTCGGAAACGCCCAGCAGTTTG
>Ga0364873_10272_pt1 | contig 30381 bp, 36 predicted proteins | sample ExccelAu500001D3_2_FD_206928 | JGI IMG/M metagenome (GOLD analysis project Ga0364873, IMG submission 206928) | Enriched cells from Trout Bog Lake Hypolimnion, Wisconsin, USA - BchlTB.Aug07.5000.01.D3 | ecosystem: Environmental > Aquatic > Freshwater > Lake > Hypolimnion/Profundal zone | place... | reverse complement strand
CTCAAGGAAGGCTCGGCAGGATACCTAAAAGCGCGCTCTTTCAGATAGAGAAAAGAGCGCGTTTTAACGTCGAACGTATCGGCGAGATCGAGCGCGAGACGAACCACGACGTGATCGCGTTCATAAAGAACGTGTCGGAATACGTCGGCGAGGACGCCAAATTTTTCCACATGGGGCTCACATCGAGCGATGTCCTCGATACGGCGCTCTCGATCCAGATGCGCGAATCGTGCGACATCCTGATAGACGATGTGAAGAAGCTCATGGCGATACTGCGCAGGAAGGCGAGGCGCTATAAGAAGACGGTGATGATCGGCAGGACCCACTCGGTCCACGCCGAGCCGATAACTTTCGGCCTCAAGATGGCGCTATACTTCGACGAGATGAACCGCAATCTCGCCCGGCTTAAAGCGGCGCGGGAAGTGGTGAACTACGGAAAAATATCGGGCGCCGTCGGCACATACGCCAATATAGACCCGTTCGTCGAGGAGTATGTCTGCAAAAAGCTCGGCCTGAAGCCGGCGCGCATATCGACGCAGATACTGCAGCGCGACAGGCACGCGGAGTTTCTGACTGCGATCGCGCTCACCGGCTCGTCGCTCGAGAAGTTCGCGACCGAGTTCCGGAACCTTCAGCATACGGAGATCGGCGAGGTCGAGGAGCACTTCTCGAAGACCCAGAAAGGCTCGAGCGCTATGCCGCACAAGAGAAATCCGATACTCTGCGAGCGCATAGCGGGCCTCGCGCGCGTACTGCGCGCTAACGCGCACGCGGCGATGGACGACATCGTGCTGTGGCACGAGCGTGATATATCGCATTCGTCGGCGGAACGCGTGATACTGCCGGACTCGACGATACTTCTCGATTATATGCTGACCAAATTCAGCGAGATAGTGGCAAACCTTATTGTAAACGAAGAGAGGATGCTCTATAACCTGAACCGTTCCGGCGGCATCGTATTCTCCGGGCGGCTTCTACTCGAACTTATTGAAAAAGGGCTCACGAGGAACGAGGCATACGATAAAATCCAGGAAGTGGCCTTCAGGGCGAAGAAGGCGGATATCGGCTTCAAAGATGCGCTCCTTGCCGACGACGGCATCCGCTCTATTTTGGACGAAGAAGAGGTCGAGGGGATATTTGACCTGAAGTATCATCTGAAGAATGTGGATAGGATATTTAGAAGGGTCGGAGTGTAGTGTTCATTGTGTTTATTGGGTTCGTTGAGTTCATTGAGTTGTTGAACGCTATAAACCCAATAAACGCAACAAACTCAATAAACAAAATAATATAAGGAATTATAAATGGAGAAATTAAAACAGACCTACGAAGGTAAAGCAAAGAAGTTGTATGAGACTAGCGACGCGGATTTATTGATACAGGAATTTAAGGATGACGCGACGGCGTTCGACGCGACAAAGCGCGGCACGATAGTGAATAAAGGTATCATAAATAATAAGCTCTCCGAGAAGATATTCCTGATGCTCGAGAAGGGCGGCATCCCGACCCATTTTGTGAAGCGCCTGAACGACCGCGACATGCTCGTAAAGCGCGTCAAGATAGTGCCGCTCGAGGTCACGATACGCAACATCGTCGCCGGCGGCATGGCGAAGCTTTTGGGGCTCGAGGAAGGGATAGTCCTGAAAGAGCCCGTATTTGAGTACCACTATAAAGAAGATAAGCTCCACGACCCGCTGATAAACGAATCTCACGCGAGGGCCCTCGGGATCGCGACCGACAAAGAGCTCAACACGATAGAGAAGTATTCGTTTAAGATCAACGATATGCTGAAAAAATTTTTCGATTCGAAAGGGCTAACCCTTGTCGATTTCAAACTCGAGTTCGGCAGGTATAAAGACAAAATAATCCTTGCCGATGAGATATCGCCCGATACCTGCAGGCTCTGGGATAAGAAGACGAATGAGAAGCTCGATAAGGACCGTTTCCGCCGCGATCTCGGAGGCGTCGAAGAGGCTTATCAGGAAGTGTTGCGCAGAGTGATGGAGTAGAGATGAGACGAGTGACGTATAAGAGCGCCGGAGTTGATATCGACAAAGCGAACAGGCTTGTCGCGGACTATAAACGGTTCGCGAAGTCGACGGCGATACCCGGAGTTATAGGCGGCATCGGAAGTTTCGGCGCGCTCTTTCGTCCCAATTTCAAAGGTTACAAAGACCCGATCCTCGTATCTTCTACCGACGGAGTCGGGACGAAGCTGAAGATAGCGTTCCTCGCGGACAGGCACGATACGATCGGCATCGATCTAGTCGCTATGAGCGCGAACGATATCCTCTGTTCCGGCGCGAAAGGCCTATTTTTTCTGGACTATATCTCAACGGGTAAGATAAGATCGTCCGTCCTACGCGATATCGTCGGAGGTATTGCACGCGGCTGCCGCGAGGCAGGTTACACGCTTGTCGGCGGCGAGACGGCGGAGATGCCGGGCATCTACAAGGAAGGCGAATACGATCTGGCCGGATTCGGGGTCGGTATTATCGATAGAAGAGATATAATTGACGGAAGCGGTTCTAAGCCGGGCGACATAGTGCTTGGCCTTGAATCGAGCGGGCTCCATTCGAACGGTTATTCGCTGGTCCGGAAAGTATTTACAGGGAGAGAGCTGAAGTGCTACGCGGATACTCTCCTCGTCCCGACCCGCCTGTACTCGAAGCCGGTGCTAAGGTTAAAAGAGAAGGTTAGTATAAAAGGCATAGCCAATATAACCGGCGGCGCATTTTACGACAAGATACCACGGATAATTCCACGGGGGATGGCGATAGAGATAATGAAACATTCCTGGCGGGTGCCGGAGATATTCAGGATCATCCAGAAAAATGGGAACATAGACGACCACGAGATGTACCGCGCATTGAATATGGGCATAGGGATGGTTGCGGTTATAGCAAAAGATGATTCGGACCGCGCGCAGGCTATATTGAGTAGAGCAGGCCTTAAGTCGCACGTTATCGGAAGGGTTGTAAAAGGGAACAGGCAAGTCATTATAAAAGGTTAAATGGTACGGGTATGAGAATTTTAGTGGTCGGAAACGGCGGGCGGGAGCACGCTATATGCTGGAAGATAGCCCAGAGCCCGAAGTGCGAAAAGTTGTACTGCGCGCCGGGTAACGGCGGGATCTCGGAAGTGGCGGAGCTCGTTGATATAAAAGCCGATGACATAGAGGGCCTTCTCAAATTCGCAAGAGAGAAGAAGATAGACCTTACCGTCGTCGGGCCCGAATCACCGCTCGTGAAAGGCATCGTTGACCGTTTTGAGGACGAGGGCTTAAAAGCCTTCGGACCGCGGAAAGAGCTTGCGAACCTCGAGGGAAGCAAGGTATTTGCCAAAGAGGTGATGAAGAGGTGCGGTGTGCCGACCGCGGACTTCAGGGTATTTGATAATTCTGCCGACGCTATTAAGTATATCGAGGAGAAGGGCCCGGAACTTGTGGTGAAAGCGGACGGCTTATGCGCCGGAAAAGGCGTTATCGTTTGCAGGGTTAAAGGCGAGGCCGAGGAGGCCGTTAAGAAGATCCTCGACGAAAAAATCTTCGGCGATGCCGGGAAACGGGTCATAATCGAAGAGCTCCTTTCCGGGGAGGAGGCCTCGATAATCGTTATATGCGACGGGAAGAATTTTGTACTATTGGAATCGAGCCAGGACCATAAGAGGGCCTACGACGGAGATAAAGGCCCGAACACCGGCGGGATGGGCGCTTATTCGCCCGCGCCGGTTATAACGGACGCGCTTTTCAAGAAGATATCGGACGAGATCATCTCCCCGATAATAAAAACTCTCGGTTCCGATGGAAAGTTTTATAAAGGCGCTCTCTACGCCGGTATAATGGTGACAGCTTCCGGTCCTAAGGTTCTCGAATTCAATGTCAGATTCGGAGACCCCGAGACCCAGGCTGTGCTGCCGCGCCTCAAAACTGATCTCGTGGAGCTGTTGGTGCGCGCGACATCCGACGCCCTCGAGGGTTACTCCCTCATGTGGGACAGGCGCCACTCGGTATCGGTCGTCCTGGCGGCAGGCGGTTATCCCGGAGATTACGAAAAAGGGATGGAGATATCCGGCCTCGAGGAAGCCGGAAAGATGAAAGATGTCACGGTCTTCCACGCCGGTACGAAACTGGGCAGGCGGTCGAAAGACGGACGGGGGTTATTTATAACGAGCGGCGGCCGCGTTCTTAATGTGACGGCGCTCGGAGACGATATTAAACAGGCGATAGAAAGGTGTTACACCGCGGTTCAGAAGATAAATTTTGACACAATGCATTATCGCAGGGATATCGGGTATCGGGCGGTCAAAAGATAAGCGGAAAATGTAAAGCGTAAAGTGTAAAACTAAAGCGTAAGGCGCAAAGTGAGACTTAAGTAGCAAAACTCACACTTTAAACTTTACACTTCAGTTTTGCGCTTTTAGCTTTACGCTTTATGCTGACATGGCTATAGCGAGGAGATAATATGAAGAGTAAGCCTAAAGTGGCGATAGTGATGGGGAGCGATTCGGACCTTGAGACGATGAAAGAGGCGCTTAGAGCTCTGGACGAGTTTGGAGTGCCGTCCGATACTTTGATAATCTCCGCGCACCGTTCGCCCGACGACGCGGCTAGGTTCGCCAAGGCAGCGAGGAAAAGGGGCATCGAGGTGATAATAGCGGGCGCCGGCGGCGCGGCGCATCTAGCCGGGGTGATCGCGAGCCACACGACGCTCCCCGTGATTGGCGTTCCGATGGAGACGAAAGAGCTCAAAGGTATCGATTCGCTATTTTCGACGGTCCAGATGCCCTCAGGTGTTCCCGTGGCGACCGTCACCATAGGGAAGACCGGCGCCAAGAACGCGGCGTATCTGGCCGTACAGATATTGAGCCTGAAAGATAAATCGCTCGTGAAGATGCTCGACGAGTTTAAGAAGACTCTTGTCGCGGGCGTGCGAAGTAAGAATACTGCTCTCGGTAAGGGCTGCTGCTGTTGATGAAGCCGACGCTCATTCTCAAAGTAGATCCGCGTATTCCGGAGAGAAAGGCTGTAGAAAAGGCAGCTTCCCTCTTAAGGAGAGGGGCCCTGGTCGCGTTTCCTACGGAGACGGTTTATGGATTGGGCGCGAACCTTTTAAATAAGTCCGCTATGACATCATTGAGAAGAGTAAAAGCGAGGCCGAAGGGAAAGCCCTTTACCGTTCATATAGCGGACACTTCAATTATAAGGAAGATGAAATGCAGGATCACAGGCCCCGTAAAAATTTTAATCAAAAAGTATTGGCCCGGGCCTGTGACCATCGTATTGAGATCAAAGACCGGGAAAAAGATAGGATTCAGGATGCCGGCGCATAAGGTCGCCCTCGCGGTGATAAAGGCGTCCCGCGTGCCGATAGTCGTGCCGAGCGCGAATGTGAGCGGCCAAAATCCGCCGAAGAGCGCGAAAGAGGTAAAAGCGGCGCTTTATGGCAAGATAGATCTCATCCTCGATTCCGGCAGGGCGAAGGTTGGGGTGGAGTCGACGGTGGTGGACATGACCGCATCCAGGCCCAAAGTTTTGAGAGAGGGTGCCGTACCGGGCCTCGATATAGTAAAAACACTGGCAAGAGGGATATGAATCCGGTTAAATCCGTGCTATTCGTATGCACCGGCAATACCTGCCGTTCGGTGATGGCGGAAGCGTTATTGAAAAAATATCTGAAAGACGCCGGCAGGAATGATATAGAAGTGCGCTCCGCGGGCGTCTCGGCGCTCGGAGATCAGCCGCCTACACCCGAGACGATAGAGGTCATGAAGAAATCCGGCATCGGCATCTCCGGCCATAAGTCACAATGGCTCACAAGCGATCTTATACGCTCGTCGGACCTCATCCTGACGATGGAGCCTTTTCACAAAGAGGATGTTATAAACTGGGTGCCTGAGGCGAAAGACAAGACTTTTATGCTGAAAGAGTTCGGGGCCAAGGGGAAGGTTAAAGACCCCGGACAGCTCGGGATATCGGACCCGATCGGCAAGACGATCGAAGATTATATAAAATGCGCGTCTGAAATAAAAGATGAGACGGAAAGGATAGGAAAACTCTTATGATGAAGATAGCCATAGGTTCTGACCACGGCGGATATGAATTGAAGACAAAGATAATCGAATATCTTAAGAAAGAAGGCAATGAGGTGCTCGACCTCGGCACGCATTCCAAAGAGTCGTGCGATTATCCGATAATAGGGTTTGAGGTGGCTAAAGAAATCGGTAACGAGAAGGCCGAGCGCGGCATACTGATCTGCAAGACGGGCGTCGGGATGGCCATAATAGCGAATAAAGTCCACGGCGTGCGCGCCGCGGCCTGCTACGATAAAGAGATGGCGAAATCATCGAGAGAGCATAATGACTGCAACGTCCTTGTCCTCGCCGCCAATTATACCGATTTCAAGGCCGCGAAGAATATGATAGATATATGGCTGATGACGGATCCGCTTGCCGAACGCCATGCGCGCCGCGTGAAACAGATAAAAGAGATAGAAGCGAAGTTAAAAGGGAAACGGTAGCATAACGATGGGGTTGATATGGGGAATTTAAAACGGAAAGACCCGGAGGTTTATAAAGCGATACTGGCGGAGACCATTCGGGAGAATGAAAATCTTGAGCTGATAGCAAGCGAAAATTTTGTAAGCGAGGAGATCCTGGAAGCCCAGGGGTCGGTCATGACCAATAAATACGCCGAGGGCTACCCTAAAGCGCGCTGGTATAACGGCTGCCATAACGTCGACGTCGTGGAGGAACTGGCTATAGAGCGGGCAAAGAAGATCTTCGGCGCGGAACATGTGAACGTCCAGCCGCATTCGGGAACGCAGGCGAATATGGTCATATATTTCGCGATGCTAAAGCCCGGCGACACGGTCCTCTCCATGAACCTGGCCTGCGGCGGGCACCTCTCCCACGGCCATTCGCACAACTTCTCCGGCAAATTCTATAATATCGTGCCTTACAGCGTCAGCCGCGAGACCGAGATGCTCGATTACGACGAGATAGCCTCTCTCGCCAAGGCCCACAGGCCGAAGATGATACTTGCAGGAGCGTCCGCCTATCCGAGGACGCTCGACTTCAAGCGTTTCCGCTCGATCGCCGACTCGGTCGGCGCGTTCCTCTTTGTCGACATAGCGCATATAGCGGGGCTTGTGGCGGCAGGCCTCCATGAAAGCCCGATACCCTATGCCGAATTTGTGACGTCGACTACACATAAGACGATGCGCGGCCCGCGGGGCGGGTTCATCATGTGCAGGAAAGAATTTGCCAAACAGATAGATATGGAGGTCTTCCCGGGTATACAGGGCGGGCCTCTTATGCATGTCATCGCGGCGAAGGCGGTGTGTTTCAAAGAAGCGCTCACCCCGGCTTTCAAGGCGTATCAGAAGCAGATATTGAAGAATGCCGATGTCTTGTCGGACGCCCTCGCCGGGCTCGACTACAGGATAGTCGCCGGCGGCACCGATACACATCTCTTCCTGGTCGACCTAAGCGATAAGAATATTACAGGCAAAGAGGCGGCGGCTCTTCTGGATAAGGCGAATATAACGGTCAATAAGAACCTGATACCTTTTGATTCGAAATCTCCTTTTGTTACGAGCGGGATCCGCATAGGGACACCGGCTGTCACGACTCGCGGCATGAAAGAGAAAGAGATGAAGGCCATCGCGCGCCTGATCGACAGCATATTGAAGAATCCCGCCGATGAGAAGACCGCGGCGACGGTGAAGAGAGAGATATCGTTACTCGTGAAGAAATTTCCTCTATATACCGATCTTGCGAAGAGATTGAGGAAGGCCGGATGATGGCTAAGAGACGGACGGTTGAAAAAAGGCCGGCATGGGACGAATATTTTATGGGGATCGCCGACCTTGTCTCGAGACGGTCGACCTGCCTGAGGCGAAGGGTAGGCGCGGTGCTCGTTAAAGATAAGCGGATACTCGCTACCGGCTATAACGGCGCGCCGTCGAGGGTAAAGCACTGCGAGGATACAGGCTGTGTCCGCGAAAAGCTTAAGATTCCTTCCGGCGAGCGGCACGAACTCTGCCGCGGGCTTCACGCCGAGCAGAACGCTTTTTTACAGGCCGCGCTTCACGGCACATCCCTTAAGGACGCGAGCCTCTATTCGACCACCCAGCCCTGCATGATCTGCGCCAAGATGATAATAAATGCCGGCATAAGAGAGCTCGTTATCCGCGGCGATTATCCCGATAAGATGTCCAAAGAATTCCTGCGCGAGGCAAATGTGACCGTAAGAAAGCTAAAGTGAAATACCTTTTGTCGGCATTGATCATCTGCGCGTTTCTGACCGGTTGCTCCAGCGTTCCGATAAAAGACGGCGAGATCTATATCGGTAAAGATACATCAACCGGCATGAAAGATATGAGCGTTGGAAACGTAACAAAGAAATTTTAATTCAAAATAATACACCTTTTAAATATGAAATGTCCGTACTGCGGCAGGAATAAAGACGGCGTTATCGACTCGCGCGTAGCGAAGAACGGATCGAGCGTGCGGCGCCGGCGCGAATGCCTGAAATGCGGCAGGCGTTTTACCACCTACGAATATGTAGAGCGCAACCCCTTGATGGTCATAAAGAAAGATGGCCGGCGCGAACATTTTGACAGGCAGAAACTCGTAAACGGTCTTACCAAGGCTTGCGAAAAGCGCCCCGTCAGCGTCGAAGCGATAGACAGGCTCGCCGATACCATCGAAAGGACGCTAGAGAAGAAGCACGACAGGGAAGTGGCGTCGAAAGAGATAGGCGAGCTCGTCATGAAGAGCCTCCATTCGCTCGATGAGATCGCTTACGTGCGCTTCGCATCCGTCTACCGCCAGTTCAAAGATGTCGGGCAGTTCGTTAAAGAACTTAAGAAATTTCTTAAATGAAAGAAGCTCTTTACTACGAGAAGACGGGCTCCGGCAGGGTAAAATGCCATCTCTGCCCTTATGAGTGCGCGATCGCCGACGGCGGAAGGGGCGCCTGCGGTGTCAGGATCAATAAAGGCGGCATCCTGTACACCGAAGTGTATAACAGGACTACAGGCCTGGCCCTTGACCCCATAGAGAAGAAGCCGCTATATCATTTTCATCCGGGTGAATATATCTTATCGCTCGGCACCAGAGGCTGCAACCTTCACTGTGATTTTTGCCAGAATTGGCATATATCCCAGAATTTAAATGTCCCCACCGAAGAGATAACTTCATCTCAGGTGATCCAGAAGGCAAAAGAGCTCGGTTCGTTCGGCATAGCCTATACCTATAATGAGCCTTTTATATGGTACGAATTTGTCTTTGATACGGCTAAGCTTGCCAAAAAGTCCGGGCTTGCGAATGTGCTTGTGACGAACGGTTTTGTGAATATGGAACCGCTCGAGGGCATGCTCCCTTTTATAGACGCCATGAATATAGACTTGAAGGCTTTTGATGAGGATTTTTATGTGAAGATCTGCAAGGGTAGATTAAAGCCTGTCCTCGATGTAATAAAGAGATCAAAAGAGTCCTGCCATATCGAACTTACGAACCTGATAATCCCTACGCTTAACGATTCGGAAGATATGATAAAGAAGATGGTTGACTGGATATTTGAATTCCTGGGGCCCGAAGTGCCGCTGCACATATCACGGTACTTCCCATGCTACAAGATGACCATCCCGCCGACGCCGCTCGAGACCCTGCGCGTGGCCGAAAGGATAGCAAAAGAGAAGCTGAAATACGTCTACGTGGGAAACATTTGATCCTTAACGGTAATACTTTTCGTAATCCTTCAGGTCTATATGAGAGGTCTCCTTTTCGGCATTGGCCAGCCACGCCTCCAGGAACTTATTCTTCTTCGCCTCAAGTACCTTCTTCGCGAATTCATCCTTCTCTTTTTTGAAGCGCTCTTCTTCAAACTTCTGCGTATCGGAGACCCTGAATATTATCACACCGCGCCTTATCTCCACGGGGCTCGAGACCTCGTCTTTATCAAGCCTTGACGCTTCCTCTACTACCGGCATGGCCTCGCCCAGCCCCTCGAGATAATCTGTCTTGCAAAAGAAGGGCGATTCCGAAACTTTAGCCCCGACCTTTTCCGCCGCCGCTTCAAATTTAATATCACCTTTACGCATAGCCTCGGCTATATCTTTTCGCAGCGCTATGGCGGACTTCAGCGCGAGGTTTCTGGCCTCCTTCTCCACGAGAAATGATTTTACGCTCTCTTTTATATCTTCAAAATTTGCGTAAGAATCGGCCTCTTTGGCGTTGTCCGACTTTTTCGGGAGGAGGAACTCATTTTTATTCTTTTCGTAATAATCTTTCGCTTCGTTATCGCCGATAACGGCATTTTTCATAAAGGCCTCGGGGTTTATTAGGGTATAAGATATCTTGAACTTATCGGACTGTTTCTTATATTCGATCAGTATATCCTCATCGCTTGCCTTGACGGTTTTAGTGATTTCACCGTTCAATTTTTTTAACCTTATATTTTCGCGGACGATCTCCTCGAAACCTCTGGGATCCAGGCCTATATTGTACCGGAGGACGCGGTTATATACATTCTCATCAAAAGCGGAACCGCGGGTAAATATAGGATGAGATGTTATGTATCCGACCACTTCCTTGTCGGAGGCCTTCATCTTCTTAAGATCGGCCTCCCTCAGCATGATCAGCCTGTCCCACGCGAGCTTGCCCATGAGCTCTTTATTGGCCAGAAGCGCGTCGAGGGCCCTTGGCTGGTTGAAGTAGCCCAGGACCATCTGGCAGCGTATCCCGCCGAGCGAGCGATAGAAATCGTCGAAAGATACGTCTTTCTTATGTAGCGTGCCTACCGATTTCGGGCGCTTCTCTTTGGAGCCCGAGAGGCTTCCGGTGCCCCAAAAGACAAACGCAGGGAGGATCAGTATTACAAGGAACCAGAATACGATCTTGGATATGTTCTTCCGTCTTAATATTTTCAACATTCGCTTAATTCTCCTATTTGGTATCACAAGATTATAGGCGACCGCCCCTATCTATTCAAGCGAAATCTTGTCTTTCAGTTATACGATTGACATAAGAGGCGGATTTAGGTAAACTACTGAAGTAAACTAGGAGGATGTTATAATGGATAAAAAGGAGACCGCGGTAAGGCCTGTTTTTAAGAAGATGCTCATCCTGGCAATAGCGATATATGTAATAGGCATGTGCATGATCCAGGCGGACATTTATCATAAGATAGGTTGCATAGAGCATTCTATGGTGCATGGCGGTAAGGCATGCCCGATTGGAAAAATATAGAAAGGAGCCGGTATGCAGGTAAAGAGGTTTATGATAGTATCGGCAGTGTTCATCGCGGTAGCCGCTCTACTTGCGGCAGTCTCTGTCAGGCCGATAAGGGCGCAGGATATGTCATCTTCGTCATCCGCTTCCGGCAATGCTGAGGTGATGGCGAAGCTCGACGAGATACTGAAAAACCAGAAGGATACACTGCAGCAGCTCGATAATGTAAAGGAAGAGCTGAAGATAATAAAGATACGCGTTACGCAGGGGCAGTAGCCGTTGCCCAGAGTTATTAAGGGACGCTCGTGACCGAGAATATATCTTACGCCGTCGCGTTCATAGCCGGACTTTTGACATTCTTCTCGCCGTGCCTTCTCCCGCTCATACCGTCTTTTATCGCGTATATTGCCGGTGTATCGCTCGGAGATTTAAAGGATAGCGGTAAGTCAGGCTCGATCCGGGGAAAGACGGCGCTCCATTCGCTCCTTTTCATACTCGGATTCTCCATAGTATTTATACTCCTGGGCCTGACGGCGACATTTATAGGAAAAACTTTATATAAATACCAGGCCTTCATCCGCATAGCCGGCGGTCTCTTCATAGTGCTCTTCGGACTGTACCTTACAGGTTTAATAAAACTCGATCTCTTGCTGAAAGAGAGGCGCTTCCAGGTGCCGATGAAGGGCGCAAGTTATGCCGGGTCATTTATAATGGGCGTGACTTTTGCGGCGGCATGGACGCCCTGCGCCGGGCCCATACTAGGCTCGATACTGGTATTGGCCGGGACCAAAGCGAATATAGCGGAAGGCGCGAAACTTTTAACCATATATTCCGCCGGTATAGGCGTGCCATTCTTCATTACGGGCATTGCGGTGAATACCTTCACGCGGTATTTTAACCGTTTTAAGAAGACGATGAGTATAATAAATATAGTGAGCGGCATATTTCTTGTCATAGTGGGCCTTCTTGTAGCGGCCGGTTATCTGTCGCAGGTATCGGAACGCCTGATGGGCCTGTTTGTGAAATAGGCGTTAAATTACTAACAATCCCTGAGTATAAAAGGAGAATCCATCATCATGAAAGAGAGGATAGAGAAGGCCTTGAACAAAGTGAGGGCTGCGCTGCAGCAGGACGGCGGAGACATAGAGCTTGTCGGCATCGAGGATGGGGTGGTTAAGGTGAGGCTTAAGGGCGCCTGCGGATGCTGTCCGATGAGCCAGATGACGCTTAAAAACTTCGTCGAGGCGGAGTTGAAGAAGGTAGTGCCGGAAGTGAAAAGAGTGGAAGCGGTAATGTAATATTTTGGCAAGCCCTAATATAACGCAAGGCATGCTTATATCTTATGACATCGATCGTTCTGACAGCGCCCGCTAAAGTCAATCTGTTTCTTAAGGTCCTCGGTAAGCGCAGAGATTCCTACCATAATATTCTCACCCTTTTCGAACGGATATCGCTTGAAGACGAGATCATGATATCGAAAGAAGCCTCGGGCATCTCTCTGCATTCGGATATATTCATTACAAAGGACCCGAAAGATAATCTGATGTATAAGGCGGCGCGACTTATTTTGGATTATAAAAAGATATCCGGGGGTGTCAGCATATGTATAAAGAAGCGCATACCCATAGCGGCCGGCCTGGGAGGCGGCAGCTCTGATGCCGCTTCCGTATTATTGGGTATAAATAGATTATATAATATGAGGCTTAAGAAGACCGAGCTTATGCGTCTCGGCCGGAAGCTTGGCGCGGATGTCCCTTTCTTTATACTGGATAAGCCTTATGCCGCAGGAAGCGGCAGGGGGGACGACCTTGAGATAATGCCTTCAAAGGCGCGATTCTGGCACCTTTTGGTATATCCGGGCTTCAAGGTTGTGACAAAGGAGACATATGAAGCTTTTGACCGCGCAAATTCTGACGTCCTATCGAGAGGCTTGACAAGGCGGCAGGACGATGTTAAAATACGACCCTTGGAATTTACCCTGCGTAATGATTTAGGGGAGATAATAACGGCAAAAAGGCCCGTTATAGCGAATATTATAAGACGCTTGGCCAATCTGTCTGACACCAAGGCTGTTGTATCCGGAAGTGGACCAAGCGTATTTTGTCTCTACGAAACCAGGAAGGAGGCGATGGAAGCGAAAAGACGCTTTTTAAGAGATGTCCCGGCCCGCCAAAGAAGAGGCTGGCAGATCTTTGTCACTGAAACCAGGATTTAAGTGGATTCGACCACAAATTTGAGGAGTTCGCGCGATGCAGATCACAGAAGTGAAAGTCTTCATGAAAGAAGGACAGGACAAGAAATTAAAGGCTTACGCCACATTGACGTTTGACAATTGTTTTGTTGTAAGGAACGTTAAAGTTATAGAAGGAAATAAAGGCCTTTTTGTGGCTATGCCGTCAAGGAAGCTTAAAGACCCCTGCCCGAAATGCAATTTCAGGAACGCCGTCAGGAGCAAGTTCTGCAACCAGTGCGGCGCAAGCCTGCCGATGACGGAACCGAGAAGCCCCGCGATGAGCGAAGAGGGCGGAAAACAGTCGTCCGAACATAAGGATATCGCCCATCCGATAACTACGGAATGCAGGGACTATATACAGAAGAAAGTGCTCGAGGCTTACGAGGCTGAAAAGAAGAGCCCTTCATCTTCGCAGGTTTCGCAAAGCCCTTCGCCCCGCGCCGCCCCAGCCCCGTCTCAACCCAGAGATTACGGCCCGGTGCGTATGGCGGAAGAGGAGAATGATATAGAGTTGTAAATGGGTAAGGGCAAGGGTAACGATGCCCGTATCGTAATATGGCTACGTTACCTTAACCGATACGAGCTTCGTAACCATTGCCGAATAACGAAATGATTGGGAGGTCGTTCAATGGTAGGACTCGAGAATTTGGATCTCGCTATTGTGGTTCGAATCCACACCTCCCAGCCATCCGCCTTCGCATTCAAGGCGAAATAGACTGAGTGCTTCGGCGGATGTCCTACGAAGCCCTCTGTTTATTGACGGCCGTTGGCGAAGTAGGACAAATAGTACAGTAGAAAATCGAAAAGATCTTATGAAAGAGATGAAAGCTATAGTGCTTGCGGCGGGGCGGGGGACGAGGATGAGATCCGACGTCCCGAAGGTGCTGCATGAGATATTGGGAAAGCCCATAATCTCCCACATATTGGACTCGATACGCGAGGCGGGCATTACCGATATAATAGTGGTCACCGGTTATGGCAGCGGGCTTCTGGATGAGAAGCTTAAGGACGTAGAGGTAGCTGTGCAGAAGAAGCTCCTGGGTTCGGGCGACGCTGTCAGCGCAGCTAAGGGGCTGCTAAAAGGGTATAAAGGCGATATCCTCGTGATGTGCGGAGATACCCCGCTCGTCCGAAGCCGCACTATAAAGGATATAATATCGAAACACAGAGGATCGAAGGCAAGCGCTACGATACTTACAGCCGTATTTAAAGACCCGACCGGATACGGCAGGATATTGAGGGGGGCCGAAGGTAATATTTTAAAGATAGTGGAAGAGGCGGATGCGCCGCTATATGAAAAAGTGATAGACGAGATAAATGTAGGCACTTATTGTTTCAAGGCTGCCGATCTGTTTGAAAGACTTTCTGAAATAGCGCGGAATAACAGGAAGAAGGAATATTACTTAACCGATGTAATAGAGATCCTGTCCAGGAACAGAAACAGGATAGAATCCGTAAAGACGGACGATCCGGACGAGGCTATAGGCGTAAATACGAGAATGGACCTGGCTCGGGCAGCCGAAAGCCTTAAGAAGAGAGTATTATGCGAGATCATGGAACTCGGCGTCACGATAGAGGACCCGTCCACGACGATAATATACCCAGGTGTGGAGGTCGGCGCCGATACGGTGATCCGGCCGAATACTATCATAGAATCGGATGTAAGGATAGGCAGAAATTGCTCTATAGGCCCTTTTACAAGGATAAGGCCGCATGTTACGGTAGGTGACAATTCAGAGGTGGGCAACTTTGTGGAGCTTGTAAGGACCGAGGTCGGTGACGATACAAAGATCAAACACCACACCTATCTGGGCGATACGAAGGTCGGGAATAGAGTCAATATCGGCGCCGGCACGATTGTGGCGAACTTTGACGGTAAAAATAAGAATAAGACGGTTATTGAAGACAGCGCTTTTATAGGTATAGGGGCACGATTGATAGCGCCGGTGAAGATAGGTAAAGGCGCTACTGTCGGCGCGGGATGCGTTGTTCCGAAAGGTCACAATGTTCCGAAGGGCGCGACCGTTGTCGGCGTGCCGGCCAGGATTTTACGCAAAAAATAGGAGATCTCAAAATGAAAGACGGGCTTCTTATCTTCAGCGGAAATTCGAACAAAAAACTGGCTCTCGATATCTGTAAATATTTGAAGGTTAAGCTTGCCAATGCGTCCGTCGATAAATTCGCCGACGGAGAGATAAGTGTCAAGATCAATGAAAATGTGCGCGGTCACGACGTATTCGTGATCCAGTCAACGTGCTTTCCCACTAACGACAACCTCATGGAGCTTCTGATAATGATAGATGCCCTGCGTCGGTCTTCGGCCCAGCGCATAACGGCGGTCCTGCCGTATTTCGGTTATGCCCGCCAGGACAGAAAAGACCAGCCCAGGGTCCCGATAACTGCGAAGCTCGCCGCCAATATCCTCACAGTGGCGGGAGCTGACAGGATATTAACGATAGACCTCCACGCCGGACAGGTGCAGGGATTCTTCGATATACCGCTCGACCACCTCTTTGCTTTTACCACCTTTGCCGATTATGTGAAGAGGCTGGGTATCGGCAAAAACGTTGTCGTGGTCTCGCCGGACGTCGGCGGCATAAAGACCGCAAGGTCTTACGCGAAGAAACTGAGATGCCACCTCGCCATAGTCGATAAACGGCGCGTGAACGATAAAGAGGCCGAGGTGATGCATATAATGGGCGATGTCAAAGGCAAGCATGCCCTGATAATAGACGATATGGTCGCGACGGCCGGCTCTCTCGTGGAAGCCGTCGAGGCGATAAAGAAGGCCGGGGCCCGTGACGTTTATGCCGCGATAACGCATCCGGTCCTGTGCGGGCCTGCCATAGAGAGGCTTAAAAAGTCAAAATTGAAAGAGCTTATAGTCACGGATACGATCCAGATACCGCCCGAAAAGAAGCTGGGGATGATAAAGGTCCTTTCCGTCGCGCCGTTATTGGGCGAGGCGATAAAGAGGATACACATCGAAGAGTCGATAAGCGTTCTGTTTAACTAACCGATAAGATTGGAGCTTGACGATAATGGAAAAAGTGATATTGAAAGTTGATGAGAGAAAACTTACCGGCAAGAAGGTCGCCAAGGATCTCAGGAATAAGGGCCTGATACCCGCGAATGTATACAAGGCCGGCAAGGACGCGACGAGCCTGCAGTTTTCGGCGGAAGATTTCGCCGATATCATACATACGAAGGCCGGCGAGAACGTTATCATAACACTCAAGATATCCGGCGAAAAGGCGAAAGAGAGGACCGTGGTTATAAAGGAGATACAGCGCGATCCCATAAAGGACAGGATCCTTCATGTGGATTTTAACGAGATATCCCTCACCGAGGCCCTTAAGGTCAACGTCCCTCTCAATTCCAAGGGTGAACCGGAAGGCGTCAAAAAAGACGGCGGAGTCCTTGAACATATCATGTGGGAACTGCAGATAGAGTGCCTGCCTGCCGATATCCCGGAGAAGATAGAGGTCGATGTAACAGCCCTGAAGATAGGCGAGGCCATATATGTGAAGAATATTATCCCGCCCGAAGGCGTTAAGATGCTGAACGATCCGGAGTTGATCACCATGATAGTGAAGCCTCCGAAGGTGGAGGCGGCTGCGCCGGCCGAAGCGGCGCCTGAAGCGGCAACGGAGCCGGAGCTTATAAGAAAAAAGAAGGAGGAGGCGCCCGAGGAGGCCGAAGCCGCTCCGAAGGAAGCTGAAAAGCCGGCCAAAGAGCCGGCCAAAGAGGGCAAATAGGATAAAAGAGATGAAATTTATAATCGGGCTCGGCAATCCGGGCGGTGAATATAGCAAGACAAAACACAATATCGGTTTTAGCGTTGTAAAAGAGATAGCCAAGAGGGCAAAGATAATCATCTCTGAGGACCTTTATGGGTCTCTTTTAGGCCGGGGCCGCATAGCGGGCGAAGAAGTTACTTTAGTCCTTCCCCAGACTTTTATGAATCTCTCCGGGAAGGCAGTGGAGGAATTGTTCAGGGAAGAATGCGCTGATAAGATAGACGACCTGATAGTGATATGCGACGATATAAATCTGGAGCTTGGCAAGATTCGGATCCGCAAGAGAGGCTCTTCGGGCGGCCAGAAGGGGCTTGAATCGATAATCGATGAGCTCGGGAGAAATGATATAGCGCGGCTCAGGGTCGGTATCGCGACAGACGCGCACAAGGGGGATATCACAGATTATGTGCTGAGCCCGTTCAAGCGCAGGGAGCTCAGAAATGTCTCGCATGCGGTAAACCTGGCCAGGGAGGCGGCACTGTGCTGGCTGGAAGAAGGCGTTGATATCGCGATGACGAAATTTAACAAGCGCAGGGTGGGGACTTCGTAGATAGTTCTTTTCGTTGATTAAACGATTACGCTATGGTAATATCATTAAAAAAGGAGAAGGTCAAAATAGATGAATAATTATGAAGGGCTCTTCATAATAAAGCCCGAATTGAAGGAAGAGGACGCCAAGAACGTATTCAAGGCGATAGGGGAAGCCATAACCAAGAACAGCGGCAGTGTTAAAAAGGAAGAGGCCTGGGGGAAACGGCAGCTTGCGTATCCTATGAAGAAATTCAAGGAAGGCTATTATTACAAGGTGGATTTTGCCGCGCCTTCCGATGCCATAACGAAATTGGATTCGGTCTGTAAATTGAACGCGGATATCATCAGGTCGATGATCACGAAGAGGTAGAAAACCAAGAGGTGAGAAATGGCAAGCTTGAATAAGGTATTCCTTATAGGTAATCTGACGCGGGACCCGGAATTGAGATACGTGCCCAGCGGAACAGCAGTCGCCACATTCACGCTTGCTGTCAGCAGAGTGTATAAAACCCAAACCGGTGAAAAGAAGGAGCAGGCCTCTTTCCTCAGGATAGTTGTGTGGGGGCGCAGGGCGGAGGTGTGCGGCGAGTATCTTACGAAGGGAAGCCCGCTCTTTGTCGAGGGAAGGCTGCAGTCAAGGGACTGGGAGACGCAGGACGGGCAGAAGAGGAACACGGTCGAAGTCGTCGCGGATAATATACAGTTCTTAAGGATGGGCCCGAAGGGCGAGGCCGGTCCGGCCAGGAAGACGCCTCCCGCCGAGGATGTGGAGACGATAAATTTAAGCGAGATAAATCTTAACGAAGACGTAAGCTCGAATACGGCAAAGAGCGGCGCGGAACAGGGTGAGGGGCCTGCGCATAACGAAGAAGTGCCGTTTTAACCGGCCGGATGTAAGTATAAAGGAGACGATGAAATGTTTAAACCGATAAAGAAGAGAGGCGTGAGGGGCCCCGCCAAAAAGGAAGGTTTACGCAAGAAGAAGATATTCAGGAAGAGGCCCTGTAAATTCTGCCTCGAAAAGATAGACGGCATAGATTACCTCGAATGTAATAAATTCCAGAAATTTCTTACCGAACGGGGCAAGATAATGCCGTCGAGGATATCCGGTAATTGCGCCAGGCACCAGAGACAGCTTGCCCGCGCCGTAAGAAAAGCGCGCGTTATAGGGCTGCTGCCTTTTGTCGCGGAGTAAACCCCTGAGGCAATCTCGTGGGCAGGGTAATCCCGAGCAATGCTAAAGGATTAACCCCTGAGGTATTCTCGTGGGCAGGATATACTTAACTGTGGTTTTACCAAGGTTAAGTATAACCCAAAATAAAGTATGAGGAGTGACTTAAGTGAAGGTGATATTGATTGAAGATGTTGACAGGCTTGGGAAGATAGGCGATGTGGTCACGGTGAAAGAAGGCTACGCGAGGAATTATCTCCTGCCGAATAAGAAGGCCAGAGAGGCAAACTCTTCAAATATCAAACTTCTGGACGCGCTCAAGAAGAAGAAGGCGGCCCAGGATAAGAAGGTGATGGATGAGGCGCAGGCGCTTGCCGATAAGCTGGCAGGCCTCACCCTTTCCATAACCGCAGAGTCGGGCGAAGAGGATAAACTATTCGGTTCCGTATCGAACGATATGATATCCGAATCGCTTGCGGTTCAGGGGATCGCGATAGACAAGAGAGAGATAGCCCTGGAAGAGCCCATAAAGAAGCTCGGCCTGTATACCGTTACGGTAAAGATCCACCCGGAAGTCAAGGCGAGCCTCAAGGTTTTGGTCGTTAAAAAAGAGTCCTAAGCAAAGGTAGCGGTTGATGTCCGAAAGAGAAGCGATCGAAAAGATTCCGCCGCAGAACGTGGATGCCGAAATGGCCGTTTTGGGCTCCATGCTTTTGGATCGCGACGCCGTCGCCCAGGCCATAGAGGTCCTTAAAAACGAATCCTGTTTTTACAGGGATGCCCACAAAAAGATATTCTCCGCCATAGTAAAATTATACGATGAAAATAAGGCAGTTGATCTGATAACTCTTACGGAGGAGCTGCGTAAAACAAATTCGCTCGACGAGGTCGGCGGCCCGGCATATCTGGCAAACCTCACATCCGCGGTCCCCACATCCGCCAATATATCCCATTACATAAAGATAGTGAAGGAGAAGATGCTCCTCCGCAATCTCATAAACGCGGCAACCCAGATAGTATCCGATTGTTACGACTCGGCGCGGGAGGCGGAATCCCTCGTTGACAAGGCGGAGCATCTTATCCTGGATGTCAGGTCAGACAATGTTGAAGTGCGCTTCTCGTCTCTGCGCGAGGTCATAAAAGGGTCGATAGAGACGATAGATAATCTCTATCAGCGGAAAGAGAATATCACCGGCATCGCCACAGGATTCAGGGAGCTCGACATAAAGACGGCAGGATTGCAGCCATCCGATCTCGTAGTCATCGCCGGCCGTCCGTCAATGGGAAAGAGCGCCCTTGCGTTATGTATCGTGGAACACGCCGGTGTCGTTGAGAAGAAACCGGTAGCGTTCTTCAGCCTTGAAATGTCAAAGGAACAACTTGTCCAGAGGATGCTTTGTTCTCACGCGAGGGTAGACGCCCATAAGGTGAGGACCGGGTTCCTGTCGCAGTCGGATTGGCCCAGGCTTGTCAGCGCCGCCGGAAAGTTATCGGAGGCGCCCATATTTATAGACGATTCACCCGGCATCACGGTGCTCGAACTGAGGGCTAAGGCGAGGCGGCTTAAGGCGCAGCATGAAATAAAGCTCATAGTCCTCGACTATCTTCAGCTTATGGCAGGCCCGGCGAAATTGGATAACAGGCAGCAGGAGATATCGGAGATATCGCGTTCCCTGAAGGCGCTTGCCAGGGAGCTCAATGTGCCGGTGATCGCCATAAGCCAGCTTTCGAGAGCGGTTGAACAGCGCTCCGACCACAGGCCTCAGCTTTCGGACCTGAGAGAATCCGGCGCCATAGAGCAGGACGCCGACCTGGTTATGCTGCTTCTGAGAGAGGAATATTACAATCCGACCGAAGAGAACAGGGGCATGGCGGAGATAATAATAGCCAAGCAGCGAAACGGCCCGGTCGGCACCCTCAATCTCGCCTTCCTGGGAGAATTTATGAGATTTGAGAATCTGACGGCAAGGACGGAAGATTTTGTCGATATCGACGCTGAGAAGGAGATGGTATGAAGAGAATTTTCAGGGGGATCCTTGCTTTAGCCGTTTTTGCCGCTCTTCTTACAATCCTTTCGGCTGATCTCTATTGCCAGGCCGACCGCAGCAATGCCGTCGTCAACGCGGTCAGGACAAAGAATAACAAGGTCATAAGCACCGAGACGATATTGTCAAAGATAAAGGTCCGCCCTGGAGATAAGTTCAACCAGGAAGCCCTTAACGACGACCTCAAGAGGTTATACGCGACCGAGTATTTCACCGACGTTTCGGTGGATGTGGAGGATTTCGAAGGCGGCTTGGCGGTAACTTTCGTCGTAGAGGAGAAATCGGTCATAGATGACATATTATTCGAAGGCAATACCATATTCAGGTCGCAGAAATTAAAATCGTCGATGAAATCCAAGCCTAACGATATGTTGAATATGGCCGTACTCGCCCAGGATATAGCCGAGATAAAGGATATGTATTCAAAGAAGGGCTATCCCGCGGTCGATGTCAAATACGATATTGATGTCGATAAGAACCTGAACAAGGCCAAGATAAATATAAAGATAGACGAAAAGCAGCGCGTAAAGGTAGCGAAGGTGGAAGTGACCGGCAATAAAGCGATACCCACCGGTAATATAAAGAAGATACTCGCTACTAAACCCGCATGGTTATTCAACCCGGGCATATTTAAGGAAGAGACCATACAGGATGATATGGACAGGATCAAGTCTCTTTACGACGACGAAGGCTTTCTCGACGTCGATACCAAGCCAAAGACGGATTACAGCGAAGGCGGCAATACGCTCAATGTAACCTTCGAGATAACCGAGGGAAAGCGTTATATGGTAGGCGATATAGTGGTAAACGGCGATGTCCTGCTGCCTGAAAAGGATGTCCGTTCGAAGATAAAGATGAGGCCCGGCAAACCGTTCTCGACCAAAGCGCTCAGAATGGATGTCGCGGAGGTGAAACAATTTTATTACCATCAGGGTTACATGAATGCCGTAGTGGATGTGGAGCGCAATCTAAATGCGGCCACAGGCAATATCGACATCAAATATACCATAGACGCCAAGAAACCGGTTTATGTAGGCAAGATAGATATAAAGGGAAACAACAAGACGAAAGATGTCGTCATAAGAAGAGAGCTCAGGCTCTACCCGGGCGAGCGTTTTGACGGGGAGAAGATACGCCGTTCCAAGGAGAGGCTTTATAATCTCGGGTTATTCGAAGATATCAATTTTGATACGGAGCCTACGGAAAATCCGGACGTCCAGAACCTGATCGTTAATGTAAAAGAGACGAAGACCGGAGAATTCTCGTTCGGCGGCGGATACAGCTCGATAGACCAGCTGATAGGGTTCGCGTCGATAACGCAGAGAAATTTCGATATCCTGAACTTTCCGTCATTTACAGGTGCAGGCCAGAATCTCACCATAAAGGCGGAAGTTGGTATGGTGAGGAATGATTATAATGTAAGCTGGACAGAGCCATGGGTATTCGGGAAACCCTATCTTTTCGGTACCGATCTTTACAGGACGTCCCACTTGCAGGATACTACCGTTGGCTGGCCGTATGAAGAGGTTCGTACGGGCGGCGATCTAAGACTTGGTAAAGAGTTTACAGATACCTTCCGCGGAGATCTGACCTATAGACTTGAGAATATCAAGATAGGCAATATGATAGATAACGCCTCTCAGGATATGCAGGACGAGGTCGGTTCCAATGTCATCTCCAGCGTTACGCTTGAACTGACGCAGGATACAAGAGATAATATATATAATCCGGTGCGCGGATATATATTGAACGGTTCTATTGAGAATGCCGGTGGCATATGCCTGGGTGATAAAAATTTCCTGAAAGGGACCGCGACGGCCGCTTATTACCATACATTCTTTGAAAAGATAGTCCTGGAATTAAAAGTCCGCGGCGGGCTGGCGAACGCATACGGCAGTTCAGATGAAGTGCCGATATATGAACGCTTCTTTGCCGGCGGCGCGAACACAATACGCGGATATAAAGAGAGAAGGGTCGGCCCCAGAGACCCCGGTTCCGATGAGCCTATAGGCGGCGAGGCTATAGGTGTGGGCAACGCGGAGATCACCTTTCCTGTATATGAGAAGGTGCTGAAGGGCGCGGTCTTCTATGATGTCGGTAACGTCTGGAGGAGGGCCGAAGACTGGCTCGTCGGAGGAGATTATAAACACGGTATAGGGCTGGGTATCAGAGTGAAGACACCGCTCGGGCCGGTTAAGGTTGATTATGGATATCCGCTGGTAAGGCAAGAGGGTGATTCAAGGACGGGTGAGTTCTATTTCAGCATGAGCCACGGATTTTAACCGTTAAATTAATTAAAAAAAATAAGGAGGAAGGCAGCATGAAGAAGATAGCGATTGCAGCACTGATAGTAGCTGCGTTTTTGATGGCAAGTTGCGTCGTCAAAGAAGCTTTTGCGAAGGATTACAAGATAGGTTATGTGGACCTGGCCAAGGTATTCGACCAATACGGCAAGACGAAAGACGCCGAGAAGGCCTTAAGCGAAAAAGGGAAGGCAAAAGAGGTCGAAAGAAAGACCATGATCGACGAGCTCAGAAAACTGAAAGACGAACAGGCCCTCCTCTCCGATAAGGCCAAGGCCGAGAAACAGGGTATAATAGACGACAAGGTCAAGAAGCTGCAGGATTTTGACAAGAAAGCGCAGGACGAGCTTATGGGCGAAAGGAATGATATGCTTGGCGGCATCCTTAAGGATATTGAAAAGGTCGTGACCGATTACGCCAAAGAGACGGGTTACGATATGGTATTGAATTCCCGCACGCTTCTTTACGGCGCGGATCAGTATGATCTCACCCAGGAAGTGCTCAAAAGGCTTAACAAGTAAGATAAGCGTAAAGAAGTGACGAGACAGAGGACGATAAAGGAAACCACCGAGATCGAAGGCATAGGCCTTCAGACGGGCCGGAAGACGAGGCTGGTCTTAAAAAGTTCTCCCGCCGACAGCGGAATAAATTTTATACGGACGGACCTTCCGGATAAGCCGCTTCTTGCCATCAAGTCATTTGATTTTAAAGGCCTTAACGCTAAGAATAAGCGCCGTACCTCTCTAAGTATGGGGCCGATGGAGGCCCAGACCATAGAGCATCTTATGGCCGCCCTGTCCGGCCTCTCAGTAGACAATATAATAGTAGAGGCGGATAACGCCGAATTCCCCGGCCTTGACGGCAGCGCCAGAGATTTTGTTGCGGCGATAAAGAAGGCCGGGATTATAGAGCAGGATTCCCCCAAGAAGATATTGAAGGTCACCGAACCTGTCTGGTGCCGGGATGAGGGCGCTCTCCTGGCGGCATTTCCGGACGACGTATTCAGGATATCATATACCCTTTCATATAAATCAGGCAGTATCGGTACGCAATATTCAAGTTTTATATTTGACCGGGAAGTATTTGAGAAAGAGATAGCGCCGGCCAGGACATTCTGCCTCGAGGAAGAGGCGGCGGAACTTTTACGTCTGGGCCTCGGTAAGGGCGCGAATTACGAAAACACCCTGGTCATGGGTAAGGCCGGCCCGGTAAAGAATGTATTGAGATTCCCGGATGAGCCGGTCAGGCATAAGATACTGGATCTTGTAGGAGACCTCTATCTTTTAGGCAGGCATGTGCAGGGCCATATAGTCGCTATTAGGTCAGGCCACCGGATGAATATGGAGCTGGTTAGACAATTGAAGGCGAAGGGAAGGGAAGTTTTAAGCTGAAACCGCTAATCCGAGGAGAGTAATATGGGACGAGAAGAACTCGATATAAAAGGGAAGGTCCTGGATATAAATACCATACAGAAGATATTACCGCACCGGTATCCGTTCCTTCTGGTTGACAGGATCATGCCCTCCGGGGAAAATAAGGTGATCGGGATAAAGAATGTCACGATAAACGAACCTTTTTTTCAGGGGCACTTTCCAGGCCATCCGATAATGCCCGGCGTGCTTATCCTGGAGGCTATGGCGCAGACAGCGGGCGTCGGCGCGCTCAATATGAAAGCGAATATAGGAAAGTTAGCGTATTTCCTGAGCATAAATAACGCCAGGTTCCGTAAGCCGGTCGTCCCCGGAGACAGGCTTGTAATGGAGATAGAACTTTTAAAGATAAAGATGGGCGTTATGCAGATCCACGCTGTCGCCAAAGTTGACGACGTCGTCACTACGGAAGCGGATATGATGTTTGCTTTTGTTGAAGATACCAAAGGGAAATAATATCTTATGGCGCGCATAGGCCTATTAGCCGGATACGGAAGCCTGCCGATGATCTTCGCGAAGAAAGCGAAAGAGAAAGGTGATACCGTGATAGCCTTTGGCATGGTGGGTATCGCCGATAAAGAGCTGGAACAGGCTGTCGATAAGATGAACTGGCTTGAGGTCGGCGATATGAAGAAGGCGCTCCTTCTGGTAGTAACCGACAGGATACAGAAGGTCGTAATGCTCGGAAAGGTCAATAAGAGCATCTTCTTTAATAAGATAGACCAGTTCGATGAAGAGGCGAAGAAGCTTTTGGGAAAGAATATAGACAAGAAAGATTACCCCCTCATGCAGCAGGCAGCGAAGATACTTAAAGGCATGGGCATAGATGTGATAGATTCAACGACTTATCTCGAGGAACTTCTCCCTTCGAAAGGCATCTTGACCAAACGTCAGCCCGCGAAGTCGGAACTTGAAGATATAGAATACGCAAGAGATGTGGCCAGGCTCATAGCCAGGTTCGATGTAGGGCAGACGGTTGCCGTAAAAGATAAGACGATCATCGCTCTTGAGGGGGCCGAGGGGACCGATGAGACCATAAGGCGGGCCGGGGGCCTTGCGAAGAACGGTTTCACCGCGGTGAAGGTCGCGCGTCCCGATCAGGATATGAGGTTCGATGTTCCGATGGTAGGCCTGGACACCATAAAGATGCTTATAGACGCGGGCGGCAAAGCGTTTGCCCTGGAATCGCGCAGGATGTTCCTGACCGATAAAGAAGAAGTTATAAAACTAGCCGATAAGAACGGCGTATCTATAATAGTGCTCTAGTCTACAGTATAGGGAGATATTTTTTTGTTTCGTAACTTGTGATCTGTATCCTGTAATCTTCCCACTCTTTCTTCTTATTTATCAAAAATCTCGTGAATATATGCTCGCCAAGCGCCTCTTTTACAAGGGCGCTCTTCTCCGTCTCGTTGACGGCTTGATACAGGTTGCCGGGCAGGGCCACAAGCCCCCGGTGCTCCCTTTCGCCCATCTCCATCTTATAGATGTTGGGTTCGATCGGATCCGGCACCTTATACTTCTTCTCCACGCCCTCCAGGCCCGCCGCCAGCATTACCGAAAACGCAAGATACGGATTGCACGACGGGTCCGGGCATCGGAGCTCCGCGCGCGTTGCCTTTTCATTCCCCGGCCTGTATAGAGGGACGCGTATCAGGGCCGTCCTGTTCCTTTGGGCCCAGGATATATATACAGGCGCTTCATATCCGGCAACCAGCCTCTTATACGAATTGACCCATTGAGCTGTAAGGGCCGATATCTCTCTGGCGTGCTTCAATTGGCCCGCGATGAACTGCTTCGCTATAGCCGACAGGTGGTACTTATTGTTCTTATCGAAGAACGCGTTTGAACTGCCCCTGAAGAGGGATTGGTGGATGTGCATACCGCTTCCGTTGACGCCGAATAGAGGCTTCGGCATAAATGTCGCGTAAACGTTATTGGCCTTGGCAAGCTCCTTTATGCAATACCGGGCCGTTATGATATTATCAGCGTTCCTGAGCGCCTCGTCGTACTTCAGGTCTATCTCATGCTGGGAAGGCGCCACTTCGTGGTGGCTCGTCTCCATCTCAATGCCCATCTCTTCGAGTATATCGACCGTCTTATTGCGGATGACATCGGCCATGTCGCTCGGGATAAGCTCAAAGTATGTGCCCTCGTCCAATATCTCGGGCGACTTGTCAGACTTGAAGTAAAAGTATTCCAGCTCCGGCCCGACATAATAGGTGAAACCGAGCTTCTTCGCGCGCGCAAGGTTCCTCTTCAATGCGTAGCGGGAATCCCCCGGATACGGGGTCCTGTCGGGGTTCAGGATGTCACAGAATAGCCTCGCGACAGGCTTTGCTGTCCCCTCCCATGGCAGTATCTGGAAAGAGCCGGGATCCGGCATCGCTATGATATCGGACTCCTCGGCCTCCGCGAAGCCGGTTACGGACGAGCCGTCAAAACCCTTGCCGTGATAAAGCGCCTCTTCGAGCTCCCTTTGAGTTATGGAGACGCATTTGAGTATGCCCAGGATATCGACAAACCATAATTGTATGGTATTGATCCCGGCATCTCTTACTATACTCATTATCTTCTCTTTACCGCCTGTCTTTCCGGATCTCCTTTTTATCTTTGCCCCTTCTTTAGAGCCCTCTCTTTTGTGTATATTGTCAAATTCATTCTTATCGATAATATACTGCCTTCCGACGCGTGTGGCATTTATAAGGCCTTTCTGTATCTTATCGAGAACGGCCTGCCTCGAGATGCCGAGCGCCTTTGCCAGCTGGCTCGGGCTGATATAATTCTCTTTCATAATACCCCCCCCAAACTTGTGAAACAAGTTTGGTCCAGAAGCGCCGTTAAGCAATGCGACGAATAGGAGCATTGTAGGCGCTGGAGGACCTTAACGATGCTTAACTTGACACTTGTCAAGTTTAGCATACAGCTTGTCATTTGTCAAGTAAGAAAGCCTATTGGTTTAATAGAGGCAGGATCGCCTGGGCGGCGCGCAGGGAGGCACCCGGAGAGCCGAGGGAGTTTCTTATTCCGGCGAGGTCTCTTTTCATCGCCTCGAACTTATCTTTATCACCTAAAAGTTCTATAGACTTAGCGGCGATATCTCGGGGAGTGGCTTTATATTGCAATAATTCCGGCACTATCTCTTTACCCGCTATTATATTGGCGAGCCCCGCGAACCTCAGTCTGGAGATAGCTCTTATAATGGCGTATGTCAGCGGGTTGATCTTATAGGTTATGATGTGGGGGGTGCCGATTATAGCGGTCTCAAGAGTGGCGGTCCCCGATGCCACTATAGCGAAATCCGAAGCGAAAAGGATGTTGTAAGTATCTCCATCCGCTATAGTTACATCAAGGCCGGCTTGTGCCGCGGCTCTTTCATACAATTCGCGTCCAAGGCCCTCGAACTTTGATATCACGAATTGGACATCTTTCAGCTTCCCGGCGATCATCTTCGCCGACGCGAGCATTATACCGAGAAGCCCCTTCACCTCGCGGCTTCTAGATCCGGGCAATAGGGCTATTGTGCATTTTTTCTCGTCGAGAGAGTATCTTTTCAATATCTTGGCTTTTGAAAGAGCCGGCTTTACAGTATCGAGAAGAGGATGGCCGACAAATTCGGCGTTTACCCCATGCCCCTTGTAAAATTCCTCTTCAAATTTAAAGAATACAACTATCTTCTTTACACAATCCCTTATTATATTGACCCTGCCGCCTCCCCATGCCCAGACCTGGGGGCTTATGTAATAGGCCACAGGTATTGAGCGTTTCTTCAGTTCTTTTGCGAGTTTAAGGTTGAATCCGGGGTAGTCGATAAGTATGGCGAGGTCCGGACTTTCGGAATCTATCCTGGAATAGACCGCGCGGAATGCCTCGCGTATAGGCTTTATATGGCGTATCACCTCTATCAGTCCTACTATGGCGAGCTCGCTTATGTCGTAAACTATCTCGACACCGGCTTCCCTGGATAACTTTCCGCCGATGCCGAAAAATTTTATGTCCGGGCTAAGGCCTTTAAGGTTACGGACCAGATCTGATGCATGGAGGTCGCCGGAAGGCTCGCCCGCCACGATCAATACCTTCTTATGGCTCATTGATATTTGGAGGGGTTTATCTTCTTTATTATCTCAAGCGCCACCTGGAGCGCCTGCTTTCCTTCTATGCCGGAGACGATAGGCTTTTTCCCCGTCCTGACGCATTCGACAAAACTCTCGAGCTCTTTTCTGAGGGGCTCTTCCTTCTTTATCTTTATCTTCTCCTTTAAGAGAGAAGAATCGGTTTTTTTGAATAACGCCGCCTCCTGCGTTATATAATCGAGCGAGATGTAAGAATCCTCCTGGAATATGCGCATCTTCCTTACCGCGTCTTTGGTGACACGGCTTGCGGTTATGTCCGCGATAGTGCCGTTCTCGAACGTCAGGCGGACATTCGCGACATCCTCATGGGATGATACGGTGCTCAAGCCGACCGCTTCGATGTTCACGACATCCTTCTTTATCAGACCAAGGACGATATCGATATCGTGTATCATGAGATCGAGCACCACGCCGACGTCCTGGACCCTTTTGTGGAAAGGCCCCAGCCGCTGGCATTCTATAAACTTGGGTTTTTTCAGGTATGATTCAATAGCCAGAACGGCCGAGTTGAAGCGCTCGATATGGCCGACCTGCAGTATCAGTTTATTCCTGTCGGCGATCTCTATCAGCTCATCGGCCTCGCTGAGGGTCTTTGTGACGGGTTTCTCTATCAGGGCATGGATCTTATTATTGAGGAAGTCTTTCGCGATATTATAATGGAGGCTCGTCGGGACTACGACGCTTACGGCCTCTGCCTTGTCGAAGAGCTCTTCGTAATCGGCATAGCTCGGCACATCGAACCTTTCGCCTATCTCCATCGCGCGCTGGAGGTTGCAGTCGCAGACTCCGATAAGCCTGACGTTGTCGAGGCTGGAATATACCTTGGCGTGTATCGCTCCCAGGTGCCCCACTCCGACAACCCCCACCTTCAATTTTTCCATAGGCTGAAATTATAGCACTTGCGGGCGGTGTTGGCAAGCCGTAAGTAACGTCGTCCTCGTTACCTTACCCTGTACCAGTCCCGCTTTTGGCGGGACGGTACAGGGTTCCGCCCCATGGCCTTACAGCCATGGAGCGGAACTTTTCCCTCGACAACGGCCGCTTATATATGATAATATGCCTATTCTATGCGGCAATATATAAGGCTGACCAAATTCGCCCTTCCGCACATATGGGTGCTCGTGCTTGCCTGCATCTGTATGGTGATATCTTCTGTCTTCAGCGGCATCTCTATAGGCATGATAATACCGCTTGTCGATAATATCATAACCGGCAAAAAGATAACGATCCCGGGGATGGCAACGCTGCCGCATTTCGTAAAAGATCTCGTGGATAAGATAAATTCCATGCCGCCGATGGATCTTCTGAACAAGATGATCATCATCTTCGCGATCCTCTGGCTCATCAAAAATTTCTTCGAATTCTGCCAGACATACTTCATGAATGACGTGGCGCAGCGCATCATCCGCGACGTCAAGAACATCATCTACAAGAAACTCCTCACGCTTTCGATGGACTTCTATTCGAAGAACGCGACCGGAAGGCTGATGTCGCGCGTCACAT
>Ga0364873_10270_pt1 | contig 30569 bp, 25 predicted proteins | sample ExccelAu500001D3_2_FD_206928 | JGI IMG/M metagenome (GOLD analysis project Ga0364873, IMG submission 206928) | Enriched cells from Trout Bog Lake Hypolimnion, Wisconsin, USA - BchlTB.Aug07.5000.01.D3 | ecosystem: Environmental > Aquatic > Freshwater > Lake > Hypolimnion/Profundal zone | place... | reverse complement strand
CAAACAGGGTCAGCAGGTAATAGTTTTTGGATTGGACGTAACTTTCAGCCTTTACCAGCGAATATTTTGGGTCCGGAAGCTGACCCGCCAGTAAATTGCCGCAAATCATGAATAGTAGAAAAACAGATGCGTAAGTCTTCATTGTACATTAAATTAAATAAGTGTCAAGTTGATAAAATTTCAGATAAATCCGAATCTCTGAATTTGATTTCAAAGATAAAATATATTTTTAGTGAGCGGGTGACTTTTTAGTGAGCGGGTGAGTGTTCAAATCGTGAATACTCACCCGCTCACTAAATGAAAATTCTCTTTTCGAAAATATTCTGTCCAACCAGCGCAACCACCCATCCCAATCCTTCTCCAAAATCAAAATAAACTCCACGGCTTTCTTTCCAACCCATAAAATTTAGGGGATACATCCAGTTTTAAACCTTTTTAGTGCGATTGTTGTTAATCTCTCAATTAACTATTCCAATTCCCGTTTATTGCACGATTTTGTAAACCCTATTTTATGGAAAGAAGATCTTTTTTAAAAAATTCGGCACTCTCAACAGCCGGCTTATTGATATCCAAAGACCTGTTTAGTAAACCCAAAGGCAAAGTGTACGGTCACAACGAGATGACTTACCGGTTACATACCGAATGGGGAGCACTCAATCCCAAAAAAACGCCGGTTAATGATTGTCACGAGATGATCCAGGATGTAAAAGGGAGAATTCTTCTGCTGACCAACGAGACGAAGAATAACATCATTATCTACAATAAAAGTGGCCGCCTGATCGACACCTGGGGCAAGGTTTTTCCCGGGGCGCACGGTCTTACGATTCAACACAACGGAAAGGAAGATTTTCTTTTTATTACTGATACCGTTAAGCACCAGGTCTATAAAACCACTATCGACGGAAAGATCCTGCTGACTATCGACGCACCTGCTGATCTTCCGGCCTATCAGAAAAAAGAGGCCTTCGTTCCGACTGAAACAGCGGTTCTTGAAAACGGCGAATTCTATATTGCTGACGGGTACGGTGCGCAACACATCATGCATTACGACGAAAATGGCCATTTAAAAAACTCGTTCGGAGGTCGGGGAACCGGCGATGAGCATTTTGATAACGCCCACGGAATCTGCATCGATTACCGAAATGCAACACCCACCTTAATCATAACAGACCGGACCCGGAATGCCTTCAAAAGGTTCTCGCTCGATGGAAAATTGCTTGAAGTGATTCATTTACCGGGAGCATGTGTCTGCAGACCAGTCATAAAAGGGGATTATTTGTATGCGGCGGTTTTGCGTTCACCGAGTCTCGACAATGCAAAATCGGGGTTTGTCACCATCCTGAATAAAGAGAATAAAGTCGTGTCCAATTTAGGTGGATCTGAGCCGGTTTATGAAAACAATAAGCTCAAACCGCTTTCCCAGACCGATAAAATCTTTATTCACCCCCATGATGTCTGTGTGGATGATGAAGGGAGTCTATATGTGGCCCAATGGGCATCGGGAAAGGTGTATCCGTATAAGTTTACAAAGGCATAAATCAGAATGACTCACAAAATGGTTTCCCGCAGATCACAAGGTTTAACGCAGATAAAGGGTAAGAATCTGAGCAAATCCACGATATCTGCGGGCCAAAAGCCTGCTTTATTTGACTGCTGACCAACTTTCCCAATGAGGGGAATAACTAGAATTCAGATGTATAAAAAATATATTCTCATATCTGTTGCATTGCTAATTATTGCCGGAACATTTTTTGGAATCCGGACTTTTTCACGATATAAAAATAGTAACCGACAGAGCGCGGTGTCCTATAACCGGGATATCCGTCCGCTCCTTTCGGACAAGTGTTTTATGTGTCACGGTCCGGACGGGAATAAACGAAGAGTCGGATTAAGGCTGGACCTTCCTTCGGGAGCCTTTGGCGAATTGCAAAAAAACAAGGGCCACTTTGCAATCGTTCCCGGTTCTCCGGAGAAAAGCGAATTAATCCGGCGCATTGAATCGACTGATCCTTCAGTGCTGATGCCTTTGCCAGAAAGTCACCTGACCAAACTAACCCACGAAGAAGTAAATCTGTTCCGGAAGTGGATTAAAGAGGGTGCACACTATGAGAAGCACTGGGCATTTGTGGCACCCGTCAAAGCTCCATTGCCCGAAGTAAATGATAATGATTGGGTAAAGAATGAAATAGATCATTTTATCCTTGCAAAACTGGAGCAAAAAGGGTTTAACCCCAACAGCGAAGCAACTCGGGAAACTCTCATCAAGAGGGCATTCGCTGATATTACAGGACTTCCGCCATCCTACCGCGAAATCACCAGATGGGCGGAAGCATCCGATAAGGACTGGTATAATCAGCTGTTGGATACGCTCTTTCAAAAGCCATCCTATGGAGAAAAGATGGCCATTCTTTGGTGTGATCTGGCTCGTTACGCTGACTCTTATGGGTTCCAGGACGATAATATCCGATCGCAATGGCCCTGGCGAGACTGGGTAATTCATGCCTTTAACCAAAATATTCCGTATGACAAATTCCTGACAGATCAGATTGCAGGGGATTTATTGCCCAATGCGACAAAAGAAAACATTCTGGCCACCGCTTTTTTCCGCAATCACAAATATACCGAGGAGGGTGGGATCATTGAGGAGGAATACCGCGTTTCGTATAATATTGACAAAACGCGAACCTATGGTAAAGCCGTTCTGGGAGTAACTATTGAATGCGCGCAGTGTCACGACCACAAATACGATCCGTTTTCAAACAAGGATTATTACCAGTTGTATGCCTTCTTTAATGAAAGCAAGGAGAAAGGGTTTGAAGGGGATGTGAGCACATCGACCCCCGCAAAGGCTCCCAAGCTTTATATCACCGATCAGGAGCGAAAGAAATTCATGCCCTACATTAATGCGGTTGATACCAATGTTTTACAGGTTTCGGTTATGGGAGACAGCTCTTTGAAAAAGCCCACCTATATTTTAAGGAGAGGCAGCTATGATGCCCCTACAGATGTTCGGGTTAGGCCGACCGGGCTGGAGTCGATTATGCCTTATGATACACTTATTTATTCGCGTGACAGGTTAGGGTTGGCCCAATGGACCATCAATAAGAAAAACCCATTGACCGCAAGGGTTTTTGTGAATTTTATCTGGCAGGAGATCTTTGGAAGAGGGATTGTCAAGACATCCAGTGATTATGGTTTGCAGGGAGAGTTGCCCACCCATCCCGAACTGCTCGATTGGCTGGCCGTTGATTTTATGGATCATAACTGGGATATCAAATATCTTATCACAAAAATCCTCACCAGCAGCACCTATTGCCAGTCTGCTGAAGTGAGCAGGAAACAGCTTGAGCAGGATCCTGAAAACGTATACTTTTCCAGGTCACCGCGGCTGAGATTCAAGGCTGAGATCATCCGGGATTGGGTATTAAGCAGCAGTGGATTGCTAAACCCACAAATAGGCGGACCCAGCGTTAAACCGTACCAACCCAAGGGGGTCTGGGAAAGCACGTCATCCGGCCGAGGAGTTCTGGCGAGTTACAAACAGGATCATGGTCCTTTGATTTACAGGAGAGGGCTTTACACGATTTTTAAACTGACTGCCCCTCCTCCAAGTTTAATGATCTTCGATGCCAGCAGCAGAGATCAGTGCGAAGCCAGGCGCTCCAGTACCAACACACCGCTTCAGGCCCTGACTATGCTTAATGATCCAACAGTTCTCGAAGCATGCCGTGTGATGGCTGAAAATATATCGGTTGGGAGCAAGCCTCTGGATGAAAAAATAGATCAGGCTTTTGTATCGATTCTGGTTCGGAAACCCTCCCGTTTCGAGAGGAATAAACTGCTGGACTACTGCAAAAAGCAGGAAGAATATTTCAAAGAGCATCCGGACCTCTTAAAACTAACATTGAAAGCCGGCGAATTCAAACACCCGAAAGAAGCTTATAATGCTTTGGAAGCCGGTGCCTTGATGAAAACAATACTGATCATATACAACATAGAAGAAGCCATAACAAAATCATAACAATTTATTATGAGAGAATTCCTGGAACATGGATTGAACCAGAACCGGCGTAAGTTTTTATCCAAACTCAGCCTGGGCATTGGCGGGTTGGCGTTGGGTTCGCTTATGGTGCCCGGATTGTTTGACGGGAAAAATGAAGATGACCTTTTCTCAAATGTCCTTCCCCATTTCGCTCCCAAGGCAAAGCGGGTGATCTATCTTTTCCAGAACGGGGCTCCTTCACAGTTGGATCTGTTTGATTATAAGCCTATGCTGCAAAAAATGCAGGGTGAAGATCTGCCCGCCAGCATCAGGATGGGTCAAAGGCTGACTGGAATGACGGCAAGTCAGGCCAAATTTCCGCTGGCCGGAACAAAATTCAATTTCTCACAACACGGTAAAAGTGGCGCCTGGTTTAGTGAAACCCTCCCCCATCTGGCCGGGATAAGCGATGATTTATGTTTTGTCCGTTCCCTCTATACCGAAGCAATAAACCATGATCCTGCTTTGACTTTCTTCCAGACCGGGGCGCAGGTTGGGAACCGACCCAGCATGGGCTCCTGGATCAGTTACGGGCTCGGAAGTGAAAACAAAAATCTGCCTGCTTTCTGCGTCCTGCTAAGCAAAGGAAAAGGAAATGGCCAGGGGGTCTATTCCAAATTGTGGTCGAACGGATTCCTGGATTCAATCCATCAGGGGGTACAATTCAGCAGCGGGGAGGAACCGGTGAAATATTTAACCGATCCTGAATTCATTAACCGTGCAGATAAGCGGGTTATGCTCGATGAGATCTCGGCACTCAACGAAGCCTCCTACAAAAAGATAGGGGATCCCGAAATTGTGACCAAGATCCAGCAATACGAATTAGCTTATCGCATGCAGATGGCCGTTCCGGAACTGACATCCCTGCAAAATGAACCTGAATCGATTATAAAAATGTACGGACCCGACTGTCTGATTCCCGGGACCTATGCTGCAAACTGTTTACTGGCGCGCAAATTGTCTGAAAATGGAGTCCGGTTTGTGCAGCTCTATCACCAGGGATGGGATACCCACGGAAATCTGCCCAGAGAGATTGAAGGGCAATGCAAGGATGTGGACCAATCCTCGGCGGCTTTGATTAAAGATTTAAAACAAAGGGGATTGCTGGATGAAACTTTGGTAATCTGGGGAGGTGAATTTGGAAGAACCAACTATTGCCAGGGTGCATTAACCAAAGATAATTATGGCAGGGATCACCATCCGCGATGTTTTACAATTTTCATGGCCGGGGGAGGCACCAAACCCGGAGTATTTGGCGAAACCGATGACTTTGGATATAACATAACCAAAATGCCGATGCATGTCCATGATTTTCAAGCCACAGTAATGCACCTGATGGGTATCGACCATGAAAGATTCACATTCAAGCACCAGGGAAGAAGATATCGGTTAACGGATGTTGCAGGAACTGTTGTCCATGACATAATTAGCTAATAATGAGAGAGAAAAAAATCTTTCAATGGCTCGAATGGTGTTTGTGGGTTTTAAATCCCGTGATGATCATTCTGGCAATTTTCAGTCAAAAAATTCAGCCAGGACTTTTTTTCCAGTGGATCGGAAAGTTTCACCCGTTAGTTTTGCACTTCCCTGTAGTATTTGGAATGCTAATTGCCATCTATTTCCTGTTTTTTCAGAACCGGAGGATTCCCCTGGATACGGAAAAACTGCTCCTCGCTATTAACGCAGTAATCGCAAGCGGAGTGGTCATTTGCGGACTGCTGCTATCCAAACAAAACGCCTATGACGGGGATTTGATCATCCTGCATAAATGGGGTGGCTTTACTTTTGCCTTGTTAAGCTGGATCTGGATCTATCTTCTTGATCTAAAAATAAGTTTCAAAAAATACCTTGCTCTTGTATACCTGGTCGTTCTTATCGGATCGACGCATAAAGGGGCTCAGCTGACCCACGGCGTAAATGCATTGAGTTTTCCCGAATCACCTCAGTCCAAATTAGAAACCAAACAGGCATCAGACAGTACAGCAACCTTATACGATGCCGGCATTGCACCGGTTCTCGCTCAAAAATGCGTCAGCTGTCATGGTGCGGATAAGGTCAAGGGCAATTTACAGCTGAACACTGCGGAAAATATTATGAAAGGGGGGAAACACGGAGACATTCTGAAAGGCGATTCAAATAAAGCGGCACTTCTGTTGGAACGACTCCTTTTGCCTCAATCCGACGAAAAACATATGCCCCCCGATGGCAAACTGCAACTCACCGCCGATGAGTCAGCACTGATCGGTAAATGGATAAAGAGCGGAGCCAGTTTCAAAATCAAATTAAGCCAGTTGGCGCAAAATGACAGTTTGCTCCTTTTAACTAAAAAAGCAACCCCGGTTAACGGCCCAAAATTTGAACCAAAGAGTAATCTTCCCGATTTGAAAGAGCTTAACTCAAATTATTGCACGGTGAATTACCTTTTCAGCGGGGCCGATGAGGTAGAGGTGAATTTTTTCCAGGGTTCTTTTTACGATCATGAAAACCTGAAGAAACTGGAAAAAGTTAAAGATCAGGTTGTCATCCTCAATATGCAGGGAATGCCTTTGAAAAATGAAGATCTTGATCTGATTGTGCAATTCACAAATTTGCAAAAACTAAACTTAAACAATACGAAACTGGAGATCACTTCTCTCGGAATTTTAAAATCCCTTCCAAAGCTTAAATCCCTGTCCATTTGCGGCATTGAATTTGACGAAACAGCGCTGTATAAGTTTTTGGAGAAATCGGGGCTGACTGAGCTTAATGTCTGGACAAAAAACGGGACTTACAACCAGCTCGAAAAACTGATTGCAAAATATCCGAACATCAAAATTATTGTCGGGGATAATCTGGATGACCAGGTGATGAAAATAAGCAACCCGTCCATTGAACAGGACTCATTAATCATCCCCAATCATCTGGATGTTAAGTTAAAACATCTGCTTAAAGGAGTCTCAATCAGGTATACCACTGACGGAAGTGACCCGGACAGTCTGAAAAGTAACGAATATAAAGAGATTTTCAGGCTATCGCAAAATACAGTGTTAAAAGTAAAGGCATATCGGGCCGGATGGAAAAGCAGTGATGTGGTTCAGCGGACCTACTATAAATCGGAGATTCATCCCGATTCGATTGTTTTGCTTACAAATCCCGATTCAAAACATCGCGGAAACGGAGCCAAAACTCTGACAGACTATGATTTGGGAGAGAATAACCGGTACACCGACAAATGGCTGGGCTATAAAGATTCGAATCTGGAATTTGTGATCGGGTTTAACCAGCCCAAACTTTTAAATTCAGCCTTTTTGAATGCATACGTTGAAATCGGAGCTTCCATTTTCCCAATCGTTTCAATCGCAGTGCATGGGAGCAATGATGGAAAGCTTTTTAAACGGATTGCAGAAACAAAATTTCCGGCAGCTACCAAAAAAGACCCTTCTGGCGCCAAAACATTTACCTGCCGTTTTCCCAAAGGAACCTCCTTTAAATTCTATAAGTTTGTTGTGGCAAACTGCAAAAAATTGCCGGCATGGAAAAAGGATGGCAAGGGAAAACCGGCCTGGATTTTTGTGGATGAATTGTTTCTAAATTAGGGATAATAATAAACGGGCACCGATGGGCGCCCGTTTGTTGTTATTCAATCAAAAAATTATGTCAGAAGCGCCTTTACCTGATTGTAAATGTTTTCAGCGGTAAATCCAAGTTGCTGATCCAGAATATCATAAGGTGCAGAAAATCCAAAAGAGCTCAATCCCCAGATTGCACCTGAGTCTCCGACAAGGCCGCGCAGGGTAACTGGAAGACCGGCTGTCAGACCAAATTTAGGGATGCTTACAGGAAGAACACTCTCCTGGTAGGCCTTATCCTGTTCACGGAACAGCCCTTCAGAAGGGGCAGAGACAATGCGTACACCTAATCCGTCGCGTTCGCGTAACAAGAGAGCTCCTTCAACCAATGAAGCAACTTCAGATCCGGATGCTACCAGGATAACATCAGGATTCTCACACTCTTCAACGGTATAAGCACCTTTTGCAGCCTGTTTAGCCTCTTCGTAACGGTTTCCTTTTGACGGAAGGTCTTTGATATTCTGTCTCGAAAGAATCAAGGCTGTGGGCGTTGAAGTATTTTCGATGGCCAGCTGCCAGGCAACTGTTGTCTCCTGGGCATCTGCCGGACGCAATACCAGCGTTGAATTTTCACCACTATGATTCTTAAGATGTTCCATTAAACGGAGCTGAGCCTCATGCTCAACCGGCTGGTGAGTTGGTCCATCCTCTCCTACCCTGAAGGCATCGTGTGTCCAGATATATTTTACCGGAAGTTCCATCAGCGCAGCCATGCGTAATGCCGGTTTCATATAATCCGAGAAAACAAAGAATGTTCCGCAGGCAGCAATAATTCCGCCATGCAGTACGATCCCATTCATAACAGAAGCCATGGTCAGTTCGCAAACCCCTGCCTGGAGAAAAGCTCCTGAAAAATCACCGTTTTTAAACGCTTTTGTATTATTCAGGAATCCATCGGTCTTATCCGAATTGGAGAGGTCGGCGGATGACACAATCATATTTTCAATCCCTTTGGCAAAAGCAGCGAGTACAGTTGCTGACGCATTACGTGTTGCTGCTCCGGACTTCTGGACAATTTTTGAATAGTCGAATTCAGGAACTTCTCCCGAAAGAAATTTATCGAGTTTGGCCGCTAGAGCAGGATTTGCATCGGCCCAGGCATCTTCCTCGTCATTTTTTGTATTTGCCCATGCTTTTAATGTTTCACGGCGTTTGGCATAGAGTTCTGCAACATCCGGAAAGATTTCAAACGGATTTTCAGGATTACCCCCCAGATTGGCAATGGTTTTTTTGAAAGAGGCCCCGGCATGGGTTAAAGGTTGACCATGGGTTGAACACTGGCGTTCAAAATTGGAGCCGTCTTCTTTGATTGCCCCTTTTCCCATGATGGTCTTGCCAATAATAATGGTTGGCCTTGATTTTTCGGTCAATGCAGACCGAAGGGCTCCACGGATTGCGTCAGGATCATTACCTACGATTGTTAAAACATTCCATCCCCAGGCTGTATATTTCATTGCGGTATCTTCCGAGGTAACCGAGTCTGTTCCGGTAGAGAGCTGAATATCGTTCGAATCGTAGAACATAATCAAGTTATTCAATCCCAGATAGCCTGCAAGACGGCCCGCTCCCTGAGAGATCTCTTCCTGAATTCCTCCATCAGAAATAAATGTATACGTTTTATGTGCCATCCATTCGCCGAAGCGGGCAACTAGAAATCGTTCAGCAATTGCTGCCCCGACAGCCATGGTATGCCCCTGGCCCAGTGGACCAGAAGTATTTTCAACTCCCCGTTCAGGATCAACTTCGGGATGACCCGGAGTTACAGAGCCCCACTGGCGGAAGTTTTTCAGATCCTCGAGAGAATAATTTCCTGCAAGCGCCAATACTGAATAAAGCATTGGAGACATATGCCCCGGATCGAGGAAGAACCGGTCGCGGAAAGGCCATGTCATCTCACTTGGATCGTAATTTAAAAACTCAGTAAACAGGATATTTGCGAAATCGGCTCCACCCATTGCACCTCCGGGATGCCCAGAGTTCGCTTTTTCGACCATGGCAGCAGATAGAATACGGATATTATCTGCTGCTCTGTTTGTGACGGAATTACTCATTCTTGTACTATTTGAAAATAATTGTGAAAAATATATTTATAAAACATTATATTCCTGCAATATAGGGAAATATAAATCCTTAGATAGTTTTAATTAAACTATCTAATGGATTCACTTCAAAACTTTAAAAAGGCTATTTTGCACAAAGCGACCTTACCATAAATACCCCTTCAATGGATCTTATTTTGCCGATGATTTCGTCTGACAGACCCTCATTATTGGTGTCAATAATATTATAAGCCACATCTCCCCTGTTTTTGTTGAGCATATTATCAATATTAATTCCCTCCTGGGCAAGTATTGTAGTGATTTGGCTGATTATATTCGGGATGTTTTTGTTGGTGACTAACAAACGGGCCCCATTATTACGTTCGAGTTCAGCAGCAGGAAAATTCACAGAATTGCGGATATTTCCGTTTTCGAAGAAATTACGAATTTGCTCAGCGGCCATAATTGCGCAATTTACCTCTGATTCGTTGGTAGAGGCTCCAAGATGCGGAATAGCTATTACCTTACCGGAATTCAGCAATTCGGCATTTGGAAAATCGGTAAAATATGCCCCCACTTTCTTTGTATTAATTGCAGCAACAACATCAGAATCAACGACCAATTCGCCACGGGCAAAATTCAGGATATTAACGCCATTTTTCATCATAATCAGTTTCTCGGCATTAATAAATCCTTTTGTTTCGGCCATTAACGGAACATGCAAGGTAATAAAATCAGCCTTGGCCAACATCGATTCAATGCCGAAGGCACGAATCACATCGTGGTGCAGATTCCAGGCATGTTCAACCGAAATATAGGGATCATATCCGACGACATTCATCCCAAGGGATTGCGCAGCATTGGCAACCAGTACTCCAATTGCTCCCAGACCAACAACAGCAAGAGTTTTCCCTTTAATTTCGCTCCCACCGAAATTGGCTTTCCCTTTCTCAATCAAAGCCGGAACTTTATCCCCTTCATCAACAAGCGTTTTAGCCCATTGTACACCGCCAATCAAGTCACGGGAAGCTAATAAAAGAGCTGCAATAACTAATTCCTTTACTCCGTTTGCATTGGCCCCTGGGGTGTTAAAAACGACAATTCCTTTTTCAGTACATTTGGGAATCGGAATATTGTTCACGCCAGCACCTGCCCGCGCAATTGCCTTGACAGATTGGGGTATCTCCATTTCATGCATGCTAAAACTACGCAAAACAATTGCATCAGGTTCCGTAATGTCACCGGAAATCTCATAGTTAGTTGCAGGAAATACCTGGAGACCTTCAGGATCGATCTTGTTAAGTGTTTGAATTTTATACATATAAAACTGATTAAGAGTACAATTGAATCCAACTGCAAATATCATAAAAATGTACTGTTATATCCAGTTTTAAACGGTTAAATTTTGATTTTTTTATTCCTGCATGAGAATAATCGAAATAATTCAGTTTTTAAACCCTTATCCAGCAATATTCTTTAATTTTGCATATCTTTTGAAACATGGGTTCAAAAGTTTTGAAAAGAGAGATAATGGAATTAATAGAGCAAATTAAGGAGAAAGCACGAAAGCTTCATAAAAGGATTGTTTTAGCTGAAGGTTCTGAATTACGGACCCTCAAAGCTGCAGAAATTCTGCTGCGGGAAAATTTGGCTAGAATAACATTACTGGGTGATATTCAAATGATTAAAGAAATCACACTGCGGGAAGGAATTAATATTTCAGGAGCTGAGATTAAAGATCCGCGCACCGATTTCCGCAGGGAGCATTATGCTGCAATGATGGTCGAGATCAGAAAAAGCAAAGGGCTGACCAAAGAAGAAGCCCTGGAATCTCTAAATAATCCGCTCGTCTTTGGACCGATGATGATCAAGGCGGGCGATGCTGACGGTGAAATTGCCGGAGCAATAAACTCAACTGGTGATGTTTTGAGGCCCGCACTTCAATATGTCAAAACACTTCCGGGTGTAAGTGTTGTTTCAGGAGTGTTTTTTATGCTTTTCAAAAACAAAGCTTTAGGGGATAACGGGATTATGGTTTTTGCCGATTGCGCAGTTATACCCGATCCGGATGAGCAACAATTGGCCGAAATTGCAGTAACAACAGCTAAAACAGCCCGGTCAATTGCCAATATCGAACCCCGGGTTGCAATGCTCTCCTTTTCAACCAAAGGAAGTGCACAACATGCCAGGGTTGATAAAGTTGTCAATGCAACCAGGATTGCGCACGAGATGGCCCCCGACCTTATGATTGATGGTGAATTACAGCTCGATGCTGCGCTCAGCGAAGAGGTGGGTCAGCTAAAATCTCCAGGCAGCTTAGTGGCCGGCAAAGCCAATGTGCTTGTATTTCCTGGACTTGAAGCGGCAAATATCGGATATAAGTTAGTCCAGAGACTAGCAGGTGCGGAAGCAATTGGCCCGGTGCTTCAGGGGATGGCTGCCCCAATTAACGATCTGTCGAGAGGTTGTTCCGTGAGTGATATTGTAAACATGGTGGCTATTACCGCAACTCAGGCTGAGTAAAGACTGAAGGGGAGACAGAAAGAAAAAGAAGACTAAGAGACTGAAGTACTCTCAAAAGATTAAAATTTGAATAATCCTGATCATTAACGCGGGTTAGAAAATATACTATATAAAAGGCGCATCGTTGAAAGTTGGTTGTAATAATTAGGCTTCATGCGCCATAAACAAAATAAACAATAAGAATTTTCAGAAATGGAAGAGTTAATTGTAGAACCCATTGAAGAATTTGGGTTAAGTAAGAAACAGCAGCAACGGACACTTTTCTCCAAAATTGGAATTGTCGGATGCGGAAAGGATGGACAAAATATTGCCCGGATAGCCAGTGCTAATGGCATAGAGGTAGTTTTCATTGAACTCTCCAAAGATCGGATCGATAATGCATATAAAAGATTAGGAGTTGTTTTGGACCGGAGGATCGATAACTGGGGGATGACCCAGGGCGAGAAAAAATTAATCCTCTCCAGAATAAAAGGAAGTCTTGATTATAAAGACCTGAAAGACTGCGACTTCGTCATTGAGGCTATCAGGGCTGAATCGAGTGAACGGAAAATTACAGAACGTAAAGATGTATTTAAGAAAGTGGAAGCAGTAGTTTCTCCTGAATGCATCATTGCAACAAATTCTACAACCATAATTATTACAGAACTCTCATCCGAGCTGAAATATCGTGACCGGTGCGTAAGTCTCCATTTCTTTGTTCAGTCGCCTGAAGCCAGAGTCTGCGAGGTAGTAAAAGGTTTGTATACTTCTGATGAGGTCTACCACAAAGTACTGAAATTTGTCAAGATGGTAAACCGTCAGGCTATTCCGGTTGAAGAGTCTGCAGGTCTAATTTCTATCAGGCTTTATACAGCCCTTTTAAATGAAGCATGTGAAGTACTTCTCGAAGGGGTTGGCATAATGGCAGATATAGACACAGTCTGGAAAGTAGGGTTTGGAATGCGTTTTGGTCCTTTTGAATTAGCTGATATTTTGGGCATTGATAAAATAAACCGATGGATGGAAAATCTATATTCCGAATTTGGCGACCCCCGATATATGGCTTCACCGGTAATCAAAAAATTGGTACGTGCAAAACGGTATGGTGTTCAAACCTGCTGCGGATTTTATACCTATGATCAGTATGGGAAAATCATTTCCCCGGGACCAATTTCCACAGGAAAAATATAACCGAATCACATAGTATTCATTATCAATATAATACAACCCATGACATTAAATTTATCATGGTTGATTATCCCCAAAAAAGGGAAATAAAAAACAAATTATTATCAAATGAAAATATTAGTACTCAACTGCGGAAGCTCGTCCATTAAATATCAGTTTTACTCATTGGACAGCCACCGCATTCTGGCCAAGGGAATTGTTGAGAAAATCGGAATGAAAGGGTCATTTCTGAAACACGAGAAGGAATCCGGACAGAAAGTGCTTTTCGAAGGTGAAATCCTTGATCACAAAATCGGGATCGAATACATTCTTGGCGTTATATCGAGCCAAAAGCATGGTTGTATCGAGTCGCTTGATGAAATTAACGCAGTTGGTCACCGGGTAGTTCATGGTGGAGAGGAATTCAGTGAAAGTGTGTTAATTACCGATGAAGTGATTGAGACGCTGGAGAAATTCATCGAACTTGCGCCATTGCATAATCCACCTAATCTAAAGGGGATCTATGCGCTTAAGGCTCTGGTTCCCAATGTTCCGCAAGTTGCTGTTTTTGATACTGCCTTCCACCATACGATGCCACAGCATGCTTTCATGTATGCAATTCCCTACGCACTCTACAAAAAATATGGGATCCGCAGGTATGGTTTCCATGGAACAAGCCACAAGTATGTTTCGAACAGGGCATGTGAGATTTTAGGAATTGATCCTGAAACGGCTAAAGTTATCACCTGTCATCTTGGTAACGGAGCATCGGCCTGCGCCATAAAAAATGGGAGATCGATCGACACATCGATGGGATTTACTCCGGTCGAAGGTTTGATCATGGGAACCCGCTCTGGTGATATTGATATGGGGGCTGTGGCTTATATTATGGATAAAGAAAAAATCGGCACTAAATCGGCCTCTACCCTCTTCAATAAACACAGTGGTTTACTGGGGATTTCCGGAATTTCCTCCGATTCGAGAGAGATTCGTGCTGCTGCCGAAAAAGGGGATGAACGTTGTTTGCTGGCAATAAAGATGTTTGACTACAGGATTAAAAAATATATTGGAAGTTATGCTGCCGCCATGGGTGGCCTGGATGTGGTTGTATTTACAGGGGGGATTGGCGAAAACTCCGATGTCACACGGGCAGGAATCTGCGAAGAGCTTGAATTTATGGGAATTGAACTGGATCCGGATATTAATAAAGGATTGCAAGGGAAAGAACAGGTTATCAGCAAAGAGGGTTCAAAAGTAAAGGTAATCGTTGTACCCACAAATGAAGAATTAATGATAGCCATTGATACACAGAATATTGTGTATGGAAAAAAGGAATAGGCTGACCGAGATAATCAGCTCTGGTGGAAATTGTCAGGCTGCAATGTTATCATCTTAAAATGACCGGGTGAATGTTCAGATCTTGAAAATTCATCCGGTCACTATTTTATTAAGAAATCTGAATCTCAGGGAGATCCATCAAAACTTAATTAATTCATTGCAACTTATCTCTTTTTATAGTCAGCATCCTTAACCACAACATTTCCTGACTTTTCTTCCCTGGTGTCATTCACAGCTACAACCGGATGTTTACCCTCGTGAGCATCACCAATCACCAAGTAGGCATCAGAATGAGCATGTCGAATGTAAAAGTAAGCAAGTTTTTTAATGTTGTAAAAATCCACGATTGCCTCATAGATGATCGGCTATCCATCCCGCAGGTTCCACCAGATTATTCCGGGTTTGCGGAATTTATCCATCCGCCAGAATTCAATGAAAAATTTCATGGCTTCGGCCTGAACCGCCTGAGAGGCAATAATGAACCGATCCAGATCTTTTGGGAATCTTATTTTGTTGTTAATTATTACGCTGAATTTAGCCTTCTTATCCCCGCAAACCTTTAATAAACTACATTTGTTTCGGTTTTAAAATCTGAAATTTAGCAAATACTATGTTTATAGAATCTGGGATTCTGATCGTAGGTATTCTGGCCGGAGTTTTATCGGGCTTGTTTGGGATTGGTGGCGGAATTGTGATGGTTCCCACATTAATTGCCTTCTTCGGCATGGGGATGCTTAATGCAAATGCCACCTCGCTGGCAGCAATGCTTCTGCCAGTTGGTTTACTGGGAGTGATCAATTATTATAAGGCAGGATACATCAAAATTAAAGATTCTTTATGGATTGCAGGGGGCTTACTGATTGGTTCCTATTTCGGAGCAGAGCTCGCTATTGCTGTGAATGTCAGTTTATTGTCAAAGCTCTATGCCTGTTTTTTATTGTACATCGCTATAAGCTACCTGAATCTTCCTGAGTTTTTCTCCCCTAAAAATGAGACAATTGAGATCATTAAACCAGTTAACCACGAAATAAATTCCGTGTGGCTTTTTATTGCTCTTGGATTGTTTGCCGGATTAATCGCAGGAATGTTTGGCAAAGGGGGAGGTATTGTCATCGTTCCGATTCTGATCAAATTCTTTAATTATGAGCAGAAGGCTGCTACGGCAACCTCGTTAGCTGCTCTTCAGTTGCCTGTTGGTTTACCAAGCATTATTGTGTATGCGCATGAAGGATATTTTAACTGGTTGTTTGCCGTAATTATGGCGGTTGGTATCGTTTTTGGCGTATTTTTTGGTTCCAATCTGGCTATCAAGTTGCCTGCCAAAATATTTAAAAGAGTTTATGCGGTATTTCTGTTAGGTGTAGCTATATTTATGGTATACAAGTATTTATAATGTTAATTCATCAGCCTTTTTGAATAGTTATACCGATGTTGGCTGATTGTTTCCGGCAGCTTGCTAAACTTCTCCCGGGAAAAAATTTGCTTTTCAAAACAGGTTTAGGAATTAAAGGCCATAAATTAACGGTAATATTCCTGGCAGCGAGTAACCAATAGTCAGATAGGAATCTCGATCCAGAGATATGCAGATAACCTTGCCTTTCAGATCTCTAAAACCAATCCGTCATACCCCGGCCGGATGTCAGACGGCAATTCTTCGGTAAGCTCAGCATGTTTTCCCATCTCGTGACTCATGTGAGTCAGAAAAGATCTTCTGGGAGCTATTCTCCCGATCAGTTCTTTGGCACCCGCAAGGTTCAGGTGTGAAATGTGGGGTGATTTCCGCAATGCACAAATAACGAGAGTGTCTATTCCGACCAGTTTTTCAACTTCCCCATCCTCAATTAAATTAAAATCAGTGAGATACGCAAATTTACCAAACCGAAAGCCATAAACGGGCAGTTTGTAATGATAAACCCTGATAGGAATTACAGGAATAGGTCCGATTTTAAATGCCCTTCCGGTGAGGTCAATCAGGTCCATTTGAGGAGTGCCTGGATATTTATTGGTGTCAAAAACGTAGTTAAAAATTGAACGGAGATTCTTTTGTACCCGTGGCTCACAATAGACATCCATCGGCGATTTTCTTAGCCAGTTAAAACTGCGAATATCATCGAGTCCAAAAATGTGATCAGCATGTTCATGAGTCAATAAAATAGCATCAAGATCATCCACCTCATGGCGCAACATCTGTTGTCTGAAATCAGGGCCAACATCAACCACGATCCGGGTCGATCCATCTTCGATCATGATGGCACTTCTTAGCCGTTTATCTTTGGAATCATTTGACCGACAAACATCACATTTACAGGCAATAACAGGAACACCTTGTGACGTACCGGTTCCCAACAGGGTTACTCTCATTTGCTTCTTTTTGTTATTCAAACATACTCAAAAAATAGTTATTGCCAAGACTTCGATAATGAATTCCTTCATACTTTAATTCCTTTATACTTTAATTTTATAACCTTACCTTTGGCAAAAATTGAATTATGGCAAGTCTATACCTTATACCAACCACCCTTGGTGAATCAGAAACAACTCATGTAATACCATCTGATGTTTCAGCTATTATCCGAAATATCAAATATTTCATCGTCGAAAATATACGTACAGCGCGTCGCTATTTGCGCAAATTGGATCCACAGCTTGATATCGACCAGTTGCAGTTTTTTGAATTGAATCAGCACACTGATCATCAAATTGTTGAAAGTTATCTGAATCCGGTTTCAGAAGGTTATGATGTTGGAATTATTTCAGAAGCGGGATGTCCGGGGATTGCTGACCCCGGAGCAGATGTAGTAAAATATGCCCATATTCGCCGTATTCGCGTTGTACCGTTGGTTGGCCCATCCTCTATTTTACTCTCGCTGATGGCATCTGGCATGAACGGCCAAAACTTTGCTTTTATCGGGTATATCCCGGTCAAACCGGCTGAAAGAATAAAGGCAATCAAGGAAATAGAACGGAAATCAGGAATTGAGAACCAGACACAAATCTTTATAGAAGCTCCTTACCGGAATAATCCGTTGCTGAATGATTTGATTAAAACCCTGAATGACCAGACGCGCCTTTGCGTCGCCTGCGATCTCACGCTGGAAACAGAATATATTAAATCACAAACAGTTGCGCAGTGGAAAAGAGAGATCCCCGATCTCAATAAACGACCGGCTATTTTTTTGGTGTTGGGCAATATGAAGTAAAAAATTCGGGAATTAGACAATTCAGCAATTAGCGAATTCGGGAATACTAAGAATTAGAGAAGAATTAGATTTAGTATAGAGGGAAATGAAGTACTCCAAAAAAACGATTGTCAAATCAACAAATAGTCAAATTGTCGAATTATCCTATTTTCCTATTTTTTAACAACTGGTATTCATGTTCAAAATTTGGGGTAAAAACACCATTCCCCAGCTGTTTTTCAATCTGTTTCGGACTCCAGAATTTTCCCTCTTTGACCTCCTCACTGTGCAATTTTATCTTCTGAAAGTCGTACGATACAAAATAGTATACCAACTCCGATTCGATCTCGGTATCCCACCTATAGTTGCCCAGGGGTTTGGCGGAGAAATTCTCCAGACCAATCTCTTCAAACGCTTCGCGGCGAAGAGCAGTCTCCAGGTCTTCACCGAAAGAGATATGTCCGCCAACAGAGGTGTCCCATTTACCAGGCTGAACCAATTTGTTCAGAGGTCGTTTTTGAAGAAAGATATGTCCATTGGAATTAAAGACATGAAGGTGAACCACCGGATGCAGAATCTTTTCTCCCTTATGGCATAATGACCGCGGAGCCTTACCAATGATTCGACCATTTTCTTCCACGACAGGAAGCCATTCTTCAAGCTCATAGTTTGGACCAGAACATTCAATCTGGTGTTTAGGAATAGAATGGCGGTTTTTAAAATATTCAAATCCGAAATAGAGGACAAAAAGAATGTAAAACAGGCCTCCACTGATAAATGCCCAGGCTTCCTTACTCATGTAAAATGCGGAATAGAACACTAATGCGGTATGAACCAGAACAATATAAAAGAGATTCCGAAGATTTCTTTTAAAAAGTTTCTCCTGTGCCTGGTTCATCTCTATCCCTTTCATATATTTCCGGGTCATTGAACCGATAATATCAACAGACGAAAAAACAGAAACACCTAAAATGGAACAAAGAATCAGCTCAATCAGAGCAGGTTTTAATTTGAAAAAGATCTCATTTTCCAATAAAATTGAGATACCAGATAAGGCAATCAGTAAAGCGGTATCCAGCAAAACAAACCGGTCGAGTCGTTTTTCACGAATCCAGGTGAAACCCATTTCTCCAAGACCGATGAGCAAGGCAACAGCAATACCTACCTTCATTCCCCAGTATTCGTCAGCGATGATAAACACGAAAAGAGGAATAAAACCAGGTAGTAGTTTTTTAAGAAGCTCCGCCTGCTTCATTCGTAAATGATTTAAAGTCTTTCTCCAGCTCTTCAGAATATTGGGGTAATAACGATCTGAAGAGTGCCAGTGCTTCTTCAATAGGTAGCTTGGTTTCGCCTCCTGAGGCATTCCGATGACCTCCACCGCTAAAGTGAACACCAGAGAATTCGTTGGTTGGGAAACTCCCCTTAGACCTGAATGAGATTTTTACCAGATCATTCTTTTCCATAAAAAAAGCAGAGAATACGATCCCTTTAATCGAAAGTGGATAGTTGACAAATCCCTCAGTATCTCCGGGACGGAAGTCGTATCTCTTTAATTCTTTGGCACTCAGCCATATTAATGCTGACCTGTATTGCGGAAATATTTCCATTTTTTCTGATAAACAATGGCCTAATAGCCGCATTCTTTTTTCTGAGAAATTATTAAAAAGAGACTCATTAATCCGTTCTTTTTCAGCACCCCGGTTGATCAGTTCACCAACGATTTGATAGGTAGAATGCCTTGAAGCATTATGACTGAAGGAACCCGTGTCGGCAATTATGCCGGTCAGTAATGCATTTGCTCCTAAAGGACCAATATGATCCAATAGATCAATAGCTTCGATAAAATCGTAAACCAATTCAGCAGTGGAGCTGGCATCTGTATCCGAAAAGAGATATTCGGCTTTGATTTGAGGATCTGGGTGGTGATCTATCAGAACAATCGGTGTTAATTTAGTACTTAAATAGTCCTCCAGTTTTCCCAATCTTTTGGAATCATTGAAGTCGAGGAAGAAAAGTGCATCTGCCTGATCAATAAGTTTTCGACACTTCTCCGCATTTTGCTCAAAGATCAGGGGAATTCCTTCGGAACCTAACCAATTTAGATATACCGGATAGTCGTTGGGAACGATAACCTGTGAATCGAAACCGGCATGCAGCATGACATCGTTTAATCCGAGTGAAGCGCCTATGGCATCACCATCCGGATTAACATGCGGAATAATTATTATTCTCTTTACAGCTTTGTTTAGCCACTCTTTTACCCGAATACAGGTATTCAAATCAAATCTTTCCAACTGGCTTAAATTTTAATCAAAATGCAAAGATATCAAAATTGATAGTAATGACTATTTTACTAAATTTATCCGTCAAAATTTTAGAAAATTAATTCTTAAAAATCTTCCAATTATGAGTGGAAATATCACATTTACAATGATTAAGCCCTGTGCTGTAAAAAACAATTTTATTGGTCCCATCCTTAAAATGATCAATGAAAAAGGGTTCCGTATTAAGGCAATGAAAATGACCCATTTTACGCGTGAACGTGCAGAGGCCTTTTATGGGATACATACAGGCAAGCCATTTTTTGAAGGATTGGTTGAATTTATGTCTTCAGGACCAATCGTAGCAATAATTCTCGAAAAAGAGAATGCAATTGACGATTTTCGGGAGTTAATAGGGAATACGAATCCTGAAAAAGCGGCTGAAGGGACAATCCGGAAATTATTTGCAGAGTCTTTCACCGCAAATGCCATTCACGGCGCCGACAGTGATGAAAATGCACTCAGGGAAGGTTCATTCTTCTTTTCGGAAATGGAACAATTTTAATGGTTTGATGTTGATTCCGTTTGTCTGATTAAATGCAGCTGGCAATTGGCTGCTTGCAGCTTGCTTTGAATACCTTAACAAAATTGTTTTTTTATCGAAAAATAAATTTGAAAAGTCAAGGTATCTTCTAAAAAAAGATATGCCAGTTGCCAGAAGCCAATTGCCAGAAACGATTTCTTTTAAAAGAATATTCCTTCATCGCTTTATTTCGCCCCATCTCCGCAGAACAACAGACAAACCGGCTTAAAAGCGTTAATCTTATCGGAAAACTGAAGTTTACCGGTTTTCTCGTCACGCCTGAAGGAGACAATATCCTGGGAATTCTGGTTAGCCACGAGCAAAAAATCTTCGTTGGGAGATAGGGTGAAATTCCGGGGAAAGTTGCCTCTCGTAGACTCTTGTCCGATCAGTTTGATCCTTCCGCTTACCGGATCAACTGAAAAAATAGCAATGGAATTAAATCCGCGATTCGAGGCATATAAAAATCTTCCATCTTTAGTTATATGAATATCTGCACAATAACTTGGCTTATCATTTCCGGCAGGAAGGGTTGAAATTGTCTGTAAATTCCCGAAACTCCCATCTTTTTCCAAAGAGACCACCGAAATGTCATTTGAAAGCTCATTAATCACATAAACTATTTTTATTTTAGGGTGAAATGCAAGATGACGCGGACCACTTCCGGGAGCAATATTGATCACAGGAAAAGGAGCATTTACAAGCTTTGAGCTTGCATCGTTAAGCAAATATACCGAAACCTGATCAGTCCCCAGGTCAGAAACAAAAACCCTGTTTGTAAACGGTTCAAAGAAAGCACTATGCACATGAGGTTCCATCTGCCTTTCCTTATTTGGTCCATGACCAAAATGCTGTTGAAGGTCGACAAATCCGCCAAGCTTGCCCGCATCATCCAACCGGAAAAGAGCCACATTCCCTCCGGTGTAATTTGCAGCAAGTACATAACCGGATTGATTGGCTGAAACATAACAAGGATTAGCACCGCCACTTGGAACCTTGTTCACGAGTTTAAGTTGATGCTCCTTTTCAATTACTAAAAAAGATTCAATATAGCCCATATTGTGGTTATGCTCCTCATTGGTTTCATTAACGGCCAGGAGGAACTTCCTATTTGAGGAAAAGGCTAAGAAAGAGGCATTATCCGATTTGGCTGCAAGTCCCCAATTATTCATTTTCCCGGTGACAGGATCCAAACTAAAGGAATAAATGCCTTCACTTCCACCATCGGTGTATGTTCCGACAAAGAAATACTGAGGCTCTTTCGTATTACCTGAAACGGCAAACAGGCTATTATAATACAGCATTAAGCCAATAAAAATGAACATAATCTTTTTAGTTTTCATGAATTACTTGATATTTAAGCATTTAAAATCAATAATCTGCCTGTACCCAATCTTCTGAATAAGAAGTAATCGGAGTTCAAAGGTACTGGCATTTATTTAAATTCGATTAATGACTTTTGATAGTTATTCAGAAATCCGGAATTTTTATCTTTATCCTGATTTAGCAAACAACACCAATCATCCTATTATTATTTGAAAAGCGGAATATTATCTATATCCTGTACCGACACTTAATCAAAAACCAAAACATTAGAACATGAAAAGAATTCTGATACTTCTATTTGCCGGACTTTCGGCCTGTACCACACCAACTCCTGAAAAAAAAGCCCCAAATTCCAATCCAATAATTTCAGAAATGACAATTAATCAAACAATTGATACCTTAAAACTAAAAAAGGAAATCAAAGATTTTGACCGACTCGCAAAAGGGGTGAGGCATGCAGCTTCGTTGTGGCGTGATGAGGATGGAAGCGCCACAGATTTTGCGGTTTTCTGTAAGAAGAACTATATCACCTCTGAAGCTGAAAGAGAATTGTTTTTTGAGAAGGTTAGCAGGAATCTGGAATCCATTTACGGCCATTTTAATAAGATAACACTCGATCTGAAAGAAAATATCGATCTTAACAACGGGGCTACTTTGGATATTGACAAGGATTTTAGCGCATATTCAGTGGGAGCTCATCTTCTTGACGATCTCTATGCCAATAAGATAGCTTTTTCGATTGCCTTGAATTTTCCTTATTATACATTGGACGAGAAGGGTAAATTTGACCGTTCGTACTCACGCAAATCCTGGGCGATGGTCCGGCTGGGAGATGTTTTTGACTCGCGTGTTCCTGCAGAACTCCAACAAGCCGCCACCAAGGCAGAGACTGATGCCGATATTTACATTTCGGAATACAATATTGAGATGGGAATGCTGCGAACCGAATCTGGCAAGCAGATTTTCCCGGACAAGATGTCACTCCTCTCCCACTGGAATCTCAGGGATGAGATCAAAGCAAATTATGGAAATGCTGAAAGTGGGAAAGAGAAGCAGGAGATGATCTATAAGGTCATGGAACGAATTATCAATCAGGATATTCCAGGAAAGGTCATCAATAATCCACAGGTTCAGTGGGCCCCATTTTCCAATAAGGTTTTGAAAGATGGCAAAGAAATCGTCTGCCCGGCAGAACCTGACCGGAGATACCAGCAGATAATCAACAATTTTCAGGCGGCAAAGGCAATTGATGCTTTCAGCCCTGAAATGAACACGTTTATCGCGAGGAAATTTTCTTCAGAAATGGAGATTCCTCAGGAGGAAACCGAAGCTATGTTTGATGGGTATCTTCGGTCACCACAACTTGCCAAAATAGGTGCAGTTATAGAGAAACGTCTGGGAAGAAGCCTGCGTCCCTATGATATCTGGTATGATGGATTTAAATCGAGAAGTGCCATTCCTCAGCAGGATCTGGATGCGAAAACAACTGTGAAGTATCCGAATCCCAAAGCTTTTGAAGCTGATATGCCAAATATGCTTATGAAAATGGGATGGTCAAAGGAGCGGGCGGAGTTTCTTGCAAGCAAAATTACGGTTGATCCAGCCCGCGGATCCGGGCATGCGTGGGGGGCATCGATGAAAGGGGAGAAAGCTCATTTACGAACCCGAATTCATGAATCCGGGATGGATTACAAAGGATATAACATTGCTGTTCATGAATTTGGACACAATGTTGAACAGACAAACTCCTTATACAATGTCGATTACTATCTGTTAAATGGTGTTCCCAATACAGCCTTTACCGAGGCCCTGGCATTTATCTTTCAAAGCAGGGATCTGTTGCTACTCGGCATCAAAAGCAATCAACCGGACCTTGATAAGCTAAATACACTGGATACTGGGTGGTCTCTGATGGAGATTATGGGTGTCGGAATGGTTGATATGAAAATCTGGAAGTGGCTTTACGCCCATCCGGAAGCAACTGCCGCTGAACTAAAGGTTGCGGTTCTGTTTATTACCAAAGAGGTATGGAACACCTATTTTGCCCCAATATTTGGAATCAAGGATCAGCCGATTTTGGGTATTTATTCTCATATGATTTCCAATCCGTTGTACCTTCCGGCCTATTCCTACGGACAAATCATAGAATTTCAACTGGAAGAATACCTCTCAGGGAAAAACTTTGCAAATGAAATCGACAGGATCTATCAGCAGGGTAAACTAATCCCTCAGCTTTGGATGGAAGGGGCAGTCGGAACTAAAATATCGGTAAAACCTATTTTGAATAAACTGGATAAAGCACTGGATTAATTTAAATAATAGACAAATCCAATTGAACCGGTAACCATTTGAATAGAGATAGAATTGCTCCCTGATCCAAGTGTTTGGGACATGACAGGACTCGCCTGTTCAGCTACCTGGACCTGCTCATACTTAAGATTGGCAGCAGACCTAAAATAATTAAGGCCAACCTTTAAATTTAAACGTGTTGATACCGGAAACCGAAAGGCAGAACCGGCAAGAACTCCCCAGGAGACATCCGTTGAATTCGAGTTTTGGTCCAGGTAAAACCATAGATTTGATGGGTTATTATACTGCAGCTTTTGCTGTGGCAGATAGGTCACATTAACACCTCCCTGCAACTGAATATCAAGATAGGCACGACCCAGAGTTATTGTATATACGGGACCAACTAGTAATGCATTCGACATCCATGGATTTGTTGTAGATGAATAATATTTGGGAATCGCAGGATTTTCGGGAAGAACAGGAGTCCTGTTTATCAGCATATTCTCCAATTTAGTATTATCCAGAGTATTGGTATTGATCAGGACCAATCCTTTTAATCCCCATTTTGAAGTTAATGGGTACGTAGCATCCAGCAAAAGAGAGAACCCCTTTTGGGCAAAACCGGATGAGGCATTATTGACATTGGTCTGACTAAAGCTTCCCAATGGCACAGAACCGGCCATTGAAAACGAAAAATACCAATTATCTGTCTGTGAATAACAATTGATTGTCAAGGCAATCAATACCAATAGAAACGTTGTTTTTTTCATCTGTATGAATTTTTATTTGTTACCAGACTCTGAAATTGATAAAGTGTCGGTGAACTGCTTTTAAAAGATGTGTTTTAACTGAAAAAAGTTACAAGAAAAGGAAGGATATGGCCCTGAATAATTTTTCCGGTTTCCTGATTTAATTGACTACCCCAAAGGCTGTGAGGAATTGAAAATATAACAATGGTGACTAGTGAAGCAATAATGATCCAAACCCGGGCACTATTCTTCCTGATCATCACCAATGCCAGAAGCCATGCCATAACTGCAATCAAGGTTTTATTATCTGTAAGATCCCACCCAAAGGGGACACCGGTCCACCACTCATTAAAGGCATATTTCTGGACAACAGGCCCCAGAATGAAACCTCCTATGACCAGGATGACAAAAGTAAAAACCGCCATTAATTTATAAAACCGAAAATTAAATAAGGATAATAATCCGGCAATATTACTCAAAAACATGGCCAAAAACATCAGAAAAATATGGGTATAGAGCACCAATTTTGGAACATCCCCAGTGAAACGAATTATGATATTGGTGCCAGTCCCAACCTTAATAGGATTGCCTTTTTTTTCCAGATCAACCCTGTACTCCAGTTTGCCGGCAGGAGGTTGATTCGGAAGATAACCGATCAACTTATCCCCTTCTCTCTTTAAATCAACCTTTGTCATTTCTTCATGAGAAGGGTATTTCCGATAACGAAGCACTCCCTTTACTCCAATATCGGGAATCTGCAGAATTACCGGACCATCTGCCTTACCCTGTTGTGAACGTAAAAAACTGATCGGATAACTCTGTATTCCAGTATTCACTACAGCCTTTAACGGATAAGTCGGACCAGTCACACGTTGGTACACTGCAGCACCAAAAGTAAATACCAAAGCGAAGACCCAAAGAAGACTTTTCATAAATTATCATCCGTTTATTGGTCCGTGAAAATAGCAATAAATAACTATTTTTACAACTTCTAACATCTTTAACGATTCAATAAAATGAAACAAGCCAATAGAGAAATGCACACACAGAAGCATGATTATCTAATGGTGTGTTCTATCTGACAATTAAAAACAACTTATCAACAGATGAAATTGCAAGCTATTATTATCTTTCTAATCGGAGTTTTTGTCACATGCAACCTGAGTGCAGAAGCTAAGAAAACCAAGGCTCCAAAAATCCAGTTTATTGTCAAAGAGGCTGATAAAAAAGTTGAAGTACTCGTTGACGGAAAATTATTCACCGCTTATTGCTGGCCCGACAACGTTATGAAGCCAGTTCTCTATCCGGTGCTGACCTCCCAAGGAACAGAAATTACCCGGGGATATCCAATGAATCCAAGAGCAGGTGAACGCGTTGATCATCCGCATCATATAGGTATTTGGTTTAATTACGGTGATGTGAACGGATATGATTTCTGGAATAATTCAACAGCCATTCCGGCCACCAAAAAAAATGGATTTGGGACCATTAAACATTTAAAAATTAATCGATTGAAAGAGGGTTCGGGAGAGGCACTCATGGTGACCACGGAAAGCTGGATCGATCCGTCAGGAAAAGAATTGCTCTCAGAAAAGACTGAATTTTATTTTATTGCAAATGGCTCAACACGTATAATTGACCGCGTGGCAACTCTTACCGCAACGGGTAATGAGGTCTCGATGAATGATAATAAGGAAGGGGTGATGGCAATCCGTGTAGCCCGACAACTTGAACTTCCTTCAAAGGACGAGGTAATCATGACAGACGCAAAGGGGAATCCCACCACGGTTAAAAAAATGACGAATGAAGGAGTTTCGGGAAGGTACCGTAGCAGTGAAGGGATAAAAGATGATGCTGTATGGAGCACGCGGGCTAAATGGATGGACCTAAACGGCACTATCGGCCAGGAAAAGATTGCAGTTATCATGTGCGACCATCCAAAGAATCAAAGCTATCCAACATACTGGCATGCAAGAGGTTATGGTCTATTTGCAGCCAATCCGCTTGGCTGGAGTATTTTCACAAAGGGAAAAGATAAGTTGAATTATCGGATACCTGCCGGAAAGTCATCAATCTTCAGATACCGGATTCTCATCCATTCCGGAGGGGACCTTACCGACACTGAGATCAACAGTTATGCTGACGATTTCGCCAGAAAATACTAAAACAATAATGGTTCATTCATGGCTCTGAATTACATATGGATATTTTTCTTTTTGATAGCCTTTGTAATCGGGCTTGTGAAAATGGTATTCCTGGGTGATACTCAGGTTTTTCCTGAGATGGTCAATTCTACCTTTGAAATGGCTAAAAGCGGTTTTGAGATATCCCTGGGATTGGCAGGCGTTCTCACATTATGGTCCGGTATCATGAAAATCGGAGAAAAAGGGGGCATTGTAAATATTGTCTCAAAATTAATTGGTCCATTTTTCAATAAACTTTTTCCGGAACTTGGAAGAAACCATCCGGCTTATGGCCCTATGATGATGAATTTTGCGGCAAATATGCTCGGACTTGACAACGCAGCTACACCGATGGGACTTCAGGCCATGGGAGAAATGCAAAAATCGAATCCGAACAAAGAGATCGCCTCGAATGCTCAAATCATGTTTCTCGTCCTGAATGCCTCTGGTCTGACAATTATCCCAATTTCAGTTATGGTCTACCGTGCACAATTGGGTGCTCATGATCCTTCAGATGTATTTATTCCGATTTTACTGGCAACCTTTTTTTCAACACTTACCGGACTTATTGGAGTATCTATATATCAGCGAATTAATTTGTGGGATCGCACGATAATCGCTTATTTATCAGGGATGCTCTTTATTGTTTTTTCATTGATCTACTGGACCCACACTTTATCGCCGGAAAGTCTGGCCTTATACTCCAAAGTGTTTAGCAACCTTATACTGTTTTCCATTATAATCCTTTTTCTGTCACTTGGATTCCTGAAGAAGATCAATGTTTACGAAACCTTTATAGATGGAGCAAAGGAGGGGTTTACAACAGCCGTAAAAATCATTCCCTATCTGGTTGCCATCCTGGTCGCTATTGGGGTATTCAGAGCCTCTGGTGCAATGAGTTTTTTTATTGCCGGAATAAAGTGGAGCATTGAGGCAGCAGGAATAAACAGCGATTTTATAGGGGCTTTGCCAACAGCGCTTATGAAACCACTGAGCGGTAGCGGATCACGGGGAATGATGATCGATGTGATGAAAACATCCGGAGCTGATTCATTTGTTGGAAGACTCTCATGCGTAGTTCAGGGAGCCGGTGATACTACCTTTTTTATCCTGGCAGTATACTTTGGCTCAGTTGGAATCAAAAAAACAAGGCATGCTCTTACTTGTGCACTATTGGCCGATCTTGCTGGCTTGATAGCCGCTATCCTGATCGGATATTTGTTCTTTCACTAACCTAAAATCTATGCATAATATCACATATCAATTATTTAGAACATATAGCCACAATATAAATTCCCGGGAAAAACTTATTTTACCGGGAATTTTTATAATTACCTGCTAAAAACAACCTATCTAACCAACGATCAAATTGGGTAAATTAACACCCGTGCTTTTGGTCGATATGATTAGTTTTTTTTGTCAGTTGTGCTTGCATCTTTTTTAGTGGTTGCATCTGCAGAGGTTTTTTTAGTGCATTTTCCGGCAGCAGCCTTGTCACCACTCTTGCAGCACGATTTTTTGTCACCACTCTTACAACAGGTTGCAGTTTTAGGTTTGCTGTTTGCATCCTGTGCATTAACATTAGCGGCTACCAGAGTCATTCCGACAACCATCACGAACAAATAAAACAACTTTTTCATCTTTTATAATTTAATTGTGAATAATAAAATGTTCTTACCGATTGGCCGTTGATTTATAAATTCAAAAGCCAAAAAGGAAATTATTTCCTTTAGAATCGAGCTTCAAATTTGGTAAATTTATTCCGTTATTTCAGAAACTGACAAATATTTTATATTAGGTTGATATGCTGCATATTATAATCATATATTCTAAATAGCAAGATAATTCAATGAACATTAATAAGACTAAAACATCTTTTTATAGGCCATCCTAATGATGGATTGTTTATCATTGCACTGAATAATCATTTATGAATAAAGAATGATTTGAGTTGTCAATTATGGTTTTAAACGGAATGGCCTCAGCGATTGAAGTAGTTTTTAGGGAACTGGATGAACATCTCACCCAAACCACTCTGAAAACAGGGATGAAATGCGCACATCTTTGCAACGCCTGTTGCCGCACAAAAAATATTGAAGCGAGTCCGGCTGAGTTTATTCCACTCGCTGCTGCGCTTTATAAAACAAGGAGAATTGATGAATTCCTGACCTTGTTGGACAAGAGTGATGAAACCGGACATTGCCCTCTCTTTTTGCCTGATGCGTGGAAAGAAGGTAAGGGAGGTTGTTGGGATTATGAAAAAAGGGGGCTGGTGTGTCGGCTATTCGGATTTGGATACCGTCTTGATCGCGAAGGAATAGCTGAGCTTGTCACCTGTAAAGTACTAAAAGATAACACTCCTGAAGAAGTAGATAAAGCACGCCAGTTAGGATATAAGAGTCCTGACACCATTCCGCTTTTTCGAAACTATTCGATGCAGCTATACAGTATAGCACCGGATCTTGCAATACAACAATTACCCGTCAATCAGGCAATTCGCATAGCAATAGAGAAATTATATTTCCATTTTCCTGAAGGGATTAATCAATCAGATACACCAAAAGAAAGACCCTTGTAAAACAATATGGTTCAAGTAATTATTCAGACTATTTCTGAGATATAATTTCTATATCATTGTCAGTCATATATTTAGCCAGTCTCTTACCGTGATTGATATCATCCCCATTTAATTTTTGCATGATTTTCATAACTGTTGAATTTGGCTGAGAAGTCATGAAAAGTTCGAAATGAGACTCCCCAATTGAATGTTCAATCTCAGAAGCCAAAAGAAATGCATCTGCTCTTGACATTGGTCCGGATCTGAACTGCCCAATCTGCTCCATAATAATACGATTCATTTCACTAAGTTCCTGAACCTTCTTTTCGATGGAATTAGAAGGCATTATGCTTTCAGATAAAAAATTATCATTTATTGATTCGATCAGGGCAGCATGGTTCATCTCTTCAATCGAAAGTTTCCACCAAAAATTATAATCTTGTTTATACTTGACACTAAATAGCTGATAAAGATCGCCAATATTGAGTTCCAGGGAAATTGACTCTTTCAGGAACAGCTTAATTATTTCATTCATAAAGAACTAAATTTATAAAAATTCATTCTGTTCATCAGGTTTAAAAATAGTGGAAAATTGGAGAGATCGTTCAAATTTTCAAAATATATTATGTGTGTAATGGATATGTTCAGATTTACAGGATTTGCTGAGAAGTGGGGATTTAATATGGGTTTTATTAACTTTGCATATGAAATTGAATTCTGCACCTCAAAATTTTTTAGTTATA
>Ga0364873_10264_pt1 | contig 30747 bp, 24 predicted proteins | sample ExccelAu500001D3_2_FD_206928 | JGI IMG/M metagenome (GOLD analysis project Ga0364873, IMG submission 206928) | Enriched cells from Trout Bog Lake Hypolimnion, Wisconsin, USA - BchlTB.Aug07.5000.01.D3 | ecosystem: Environmental > Aquatic > Freshwater > Lake > Hypolimnion/Profundal zone | place... | reverse complement strand
TCGCTTCCCTCTGAACCCGTCTCTCCAGCGTCCTGTGGCGCGAGCCGCCAGGCTTGTAGAGTCGGGATGCTTTTCGACTCTTCCGCGGGCACTGCGGAATCAAGGCAATTTGATTTGAAGGAAAGTCTGCTGGGGGGGCAGGTCGTTTACCTGCGGCGCCCTCTCAGGCCGAGCAGGGAATCGATGATTTCCCGCCGTCTAAGGCCGGCGATTTCAGTCGCTCACTCAGGCGCCGGTTAGGATCGCGGAACTTGCCGCCGGCGCGACTCGCAGACCGGTTCGCCGTCCGGATGTGGCGCCTATGCGATAAACTCCCTAGCGGGCCATCGATGAGCATTGATTGCGTCGTTCTGGTGTATAGTTGCGGCGGCTAATTTCGGCGAGGAGTTAGAGCGATGAGATACGGCATAGTCGCTGGGATGTTGTTCGCGGTTCTCTTCACGGTCGGCGGGATGTCTGCCCAAGTTGCCGCCACGCAAACCTCTGGTATCGATATTTCCGGGAGTTGGACGACGGTGGCGGAGACGGGAGTCGGCGGGGCTGCGGTCATGCTGACCGACTATGGAGGGGTTCCGTTCAACGAAGCGGGACGCCTGTACGCGCTTACATGGGATCCTTCGCACTGGACCTCGCGGCAACAACAGTGCATGGCCTATGAACCGACGCGCTTACTGCACGGCGGCGGCAACGACCGGTTCTGGGAGGATCGCGATCCCTTTACGCAGAAGCTGATCGACATCAAAATGTACGGGCAGATCACGGAGGGCACTCGTACGATTTGGATGGACGGGCGTCCTCACCCTCCGGCGTATGCCAAACACAGCTTTCTGGGATTTTCCCCCGGCAAGTATGTGGGAAACGTTCTGACCGTCTTTACGACCCATCTGAAGCGAAACTATATCCGCACGAACGGCGTAGCGATGAGCGATCAAGCGACGCTGGTGGAGCACTTCATGCGCCACGGCGACATCCTTACTTATACGAGCGTGATCACGGACCCCGTGTATTTGGCGGAGCCTTTGATCCGCACGTCGCTCTTCAGGCGGAATGATAGAGATCCCGATGCGTGGTTGTATGCATGCGACGACGGTGAGCAGATTATAGGGAGAGCGCCCGATCAAGTACCCGCCTATCAGTTCGGCGCGAATCCGTATTTGCGGGAATATGCAGATAAATACAAGATTCCACTGCTCGGTGCGATGGGCGGTGCGGAATCACAGTATCCGGAGATGGTGGCGAAGTTGAAGGATCGGGAAAGTGCGGAGGCGGCCGCAAAGACGGTGCTGTTTCCTTCGGCTGGGCCGCAGCAAGTCAGCAAGGCCGTGGATCCCGATCCGCACGACGGTCAGATACAGGGACCCACAAAGCGTCTGGGCCGCCCAGCCAAGACCGTGCTGGCTGTTATCGAGCCGAGCGCCGCTGCCCCCGCACCCACTAGGAGGAAAGCGCACTTTCACTCCCGCCCAACGGAAGCAACAAGCCGCAAGAATGAGAGCCTATTAGTCCGCGAAGAGGAAAGCGGGAGCGAAGTAGGCGCAATCGCCGGACCCAGCGGAGAGCTTCTAGTAAGATGTCCCGGTCATAGCGTTATTGCGTCTGATCCGTCTGATAATTATGAGACGGAATCAGACAGTGCTGATGATCACCGACGAACAGCGGAGCGAGTTGAGCAAGTGGGCGCAGTCGCGGACGCTGCCGGCCGGGGATGTTTTCCGGGCGCGTTTGATTCTCGCCTTGGCGGAGGGTATCAGCTACAGCAAAATCATGCAGACGCTGCAGACGACGGCGCCCACCATCTCGCGCTGGAAGCAGCGCTTCGAAGAACAAGGAATGGCGGGTCTGGACGCTCGTCACAAAGGGAGCCAGCCGCGCGTGGCCACTGCCGCCGTGCAAGCTCGCATCGCCCGCAAGACGCAGCAGAAGCCTTCCGATGGCTCCACGCATTGGTCCTGCCGAAAGATGGCGGAGGCGCTGGGGTTGAGCAAATCGACGGTGCAGCGAGTATGGGCGCAGGCACGCTTGAAGCCGCATCGGTTGGATCGCTACATGGCCTCCGACGATCCGCGGTTTGAAGAGAAGGCCGCTGACATCATTGGTCTGTACATGAATCCGCCGCAGCATGCCGCCGTGTTCTGCGTCGATGAAAAGACGGCCATTCAAGCCTTGGACCGGCTCGACCCGGTGCTGCCTTTGTCGCCGGGCCGGGCCGAGCGGCATGGCTTTGAATACTACCGCCACGGGACGCTGTCGCTGTACGCGGCCTTGGATGTGAAGACCGGCGCGGTACACGGCATGACCGCCGCCCGGCACACCAGTCGAGAGTTCATCACGTTTCTCAAAGGCTTGGTCGAGCGCGCCGAACACGCACGAGAGATCCATGTCGTGCTCGATAATCTTTCCGCGCATAAAACTAAGGACGTGGAGCAATTCCTTACCGAGCATCCGCGAGTCCGATTTCACTTCACCCCGACCTACTCCTCGTGGCTCAATCAGGTGGAACTGTGGTTCGCCAAAATCCAACGTGACGTCATCGCTCGCGGCGTATTCACCTCAGTCGCCGATCTTGGCAACAAACTTCGTAAGTACATCCGTGCCTATTCAAAATCCGCTAAGCCCTTCCGTTGGACCTACACCGATCCCAGCCGCCGAATCGTCCCTAACAAAATCGCCGGGACATCTTACTAGCCCGTGCCCGTGATCCGGTAGGTACCAGGAATCTGCACATCCATTCCGACCGGCTCTGCAATCATTTCTTCGAAGTCTGCGTAACCTCCTGGCCAGGAAGGAACGAAAGATTGCGCCTCACGCCCGCGCGCCGGAGCGTTTCCGCCAGATATGGGAACCCTATGCGCGAAATTGTCACGAGATCTAAAACCGGGCCCGGCGCTCCAGCACCCTTTTTCAAATCCGATATCTGGAGGGAGAAGTCGTGAAAGGCGGCCAGAGCCACCGGTTGTGAGAAAATCAACCTGCGCGGACGGGTCCCGCGTCACCCTATGCAAACTGAGTTCAAAAAAGCCATCTCGCCAGCGGAATTAAGCCGCCTCGTCGCGTTCGACCATAAGATTTTTCCGAAAGCGGACTGGTTTCCTAAAGCCGACTGGGCTGGTTACGAATCCTATTGGATGGTCGTGAACGGCGTCAAGATAGGATGTTGCGCCTTTCAGCACGATGTGGATTTTCAGGAAGACCAGAAGAACGACAATCCCACGCTGCGCGGTTCACTTTATATCCCGACCACGGGCATTCTGCCGCGTTTCCAGGGAAAGGGTTTCGGCCATCTCCTAAAGTGCTGGCAAATCGAGTATGCCCGGAACCACGGATTCACCCGCGTCGTGACCAACCATCGCGCAAGCAACCGACAGATCATCGAACTCAACTTCGAGCAGCGCTTCTTTGGCGTATACGCGATGGACACTTGGAAGGTCACGCAGCATCTGACCGTGAACTATGGTTTGCGCTGGGACCCCTATTACCCGGAGCAGGCGAAGAATAGCCGGATTTACTCCTTTGGTTTGGCTGGATTCGAACAGGGCGTTGAGAGCAAGGTCTACCCCAATGCTCCCTCGGGGATACTCTTCCCCGGAGATCCTGGCTTCGCCAACGGGCAGGCAGGAGTCAACAGAGAATACAAACAGTTTGGGCCTCGCATCGGATTTGCTTTCGATCCCAAAGGCGATGGCCGCACTGCGATTCGCGGCGGCGCCGGAATCGCTTACGATTTCACACCCCTTCAGTTGCTGGCAATTGCGGTAAATACCGCCCCGTTCGGCGGTCGAGTCGGGGGACTGGGTACCTACCTCCTCGCCGATCCATACGCCTCCATTTCGGGCGGGAATCGCTTCCCGAACCAGACAGGCTTTCTACCGTTCGCCCAAACAGAGGCGCAAGGCGCGAATTTGAAGACGCCCGAAGTTTACTCCTGGAATCTAGGCGTTCAGCGGCAGCTTACGAAGAGTTGGTTAGCGTCGGTGAGTTACGTCGGAAATCAAACCATCCACTTGCAATACGCTACCGAGCAGAATAATCCCCAGCTCATCCCGGGCTTGCCGATTCTCGCGAATGGTAACGACCCCCGATGCCTGCAGGGGGTAACCTCCCCGGGACCGCTAGCCGCGAACTGCTCTTCGAATGAGAATCAGCGCCGGTTTTTGTATCTGCTGAACCCAACTGGCGCGCAGTTCTTGGGAGCCACGTCGCTGTACGATTCCGTCGGCACTCAGATGTACAACGGACTTCTGACGAACACGACCTGGAAGCCCTCGAGTTTGGTGAACTTGAATGCGAATTATACCTGGTCGCACTGCATCGGCGACCTTACTTCGGCACCAGGAGTGCACTCTCCCGGCACGGCTTACACCGATCCCAACAACCGGAATGCCGACCGAGGCGATTGCCTCGGCGACCGGCGGCACATCTTCAACTTTACAGGAGTGGCTCAAACGCCGCGGTTTAGCAATGCGATGGCCCGCCGCCTCGGTTCGAATTGGAACACCTCCGTCATTTATCGAGCGACCTCTGGTGCTCCTCTCACCGTGACGTCTGGGCTAGACCAATCGTTAACCGGTGCCGGCGGACTAGCGAATCTCCAACGTCCGAACCAAGTCCTGGCGGACCAATATTCTAGCGGGGGCGGCCTGCAGTTTCTCAACCCTCAGGCTTTCGCGCAGCCGGCCCTGGGAACAGTTGGGAGTATGCGGCCGAACAATATAGTCGAACCCAGGTTCTGGCAATTCGACGTGGCGCTCGTGAGGTCATTCCAGATTCGCGAAGGTCAGAGGCTCGAGGTGCGGGCCGAGGCTTTTAATGTCGTGAATAAATTCCAACCCAACGCCTCTGCGCCCTTCTCGACCGCGCTAAATACACCTACGTTCGGCACGATTCTGGCGGCTCAGCCCCCGAGAATTATCCAGTTCGCGCTCAAGTACGTATTTTAGCGAGAGTTGCCGATCTGCCCCAGCCGGTCGCACAAATTTTAAACTATGTACGGACAGTGAAGAGGATTTTATCTTCCTCTTGATTTGAAGGTCCTCCCGTCCTGTTGCGTCCCTCGGGCGGAACCGCATTCTAGCTCGGCTTATTTCTCGTTTACAGCGGCACCATGACATGAAATGGGCCAACGAGCATACACGCGCTGCGCGGAGGCTTACGATCCGTTGGGCGCGAATCGTCCTACGCTAGTTCTGGTGCCGATAGGGAAGCTCTATGAGAATTCAAGAATTTCCTATTTGACAGGCAAAAAGAAAGGGTTTTTACTAGTATCGGAAACCTTGATGGGGGGAACCATGTTCAGTAGGCTCTGCGTCGCATCATTGATGATCACGGTAGCGGCGTGTGCTGCCGACACAAGCACCAGCTCTACGCCCGTCACTTTTGATAAGGATGTGCTGGGCATTTTACAACAGAATTGCCAGGGTTGCCACAGACCAGGGCAGATCGCACCAATGTCCCTCCTCACCTACGAGAATGTCCGTCCGTGGGCGAAAGCGATCAAGGCTGCAGTGGTAAGCCGGAAAATGCCTCCGTGGAACGCGGACCCGCTATATGGCCACTTTGCCAATGACCGTTCTCTGAAACCGAGCGACATCGACACGATCGTGAAATGGGCCGATGCCGGGGCGCCCGAAGGCGAGGCTAAGGACGCGCCACCTCAGGTCAAATTTCCGGCAGACGGCTGGCAGATTCAGCCGGACATTATCGTGAAAGGGCCGGAGACGGTTGTGCCGGCTCGCCCGAAGAATAACGTGATCGAGTGGCAGTTCGTCGTCATGCCGACTGGTTTCACAAAAGATACCTGGGTTACCTCCATGGAGGTGAAGCCCAGTGATCTATCCGTAACACATCATATCTGTGTCGAGTTCATGCCGCATAGGCCGGACGTGAAGTATGGTGTTCCGGAATGGGTGGACCAGCCACGGGATGACAACGGGAGCGTACTCCCACGGGGGAAGGGGCAGCGTCAGCAACTGCTTCGGCCCGAGACGCAAATCCGTAATTCCAGTGGCATCGAAATCTGCTATTTGCCGGGAATCCAGGCTGGCGATTACCGGCCTTTCCAGGCGGCGAAGTTGGTGCCCGCTGGGTCGGACCTTGTTTTCCACTTGCATTATACTCCCAACGGCAAAGAGGTTACCAGTAGGCCTCTGGTGGGATTCACGGTGGCGAAGGAAAAAACTCAGCGCAAGTATATCTCTCTGAGTGTGGGAGCCGCGTCCGATAGTGAGCATTTTGCGATTCCGCCAAATGACGCGAACTGGGCAAGCCAGCCGGGAGAGGCGACCTTCCTCGAAGATGCGGAAATTGTATGGCTGAGCCCTCACATGCATCTGCGCGGGAAGGATTTCACCTTCCGCGTTGAATACCCGGACGGCAGAATGGAAACCCTTCTACAGGTGCCCCGCTACGACTTTAATTGGCAGCTAGGATACGAGTTAGCGCAGCCCGCCAAGATTCCGAAAGGCACAAAAATTATCGTAACGGCCCACTATGATAATTCCGTCAATAACAAGTTCAATCCCGATCCTAATCGGACCGTCTACAACGGCACTATGACCTGGGAAGAGATGATGGTTGGGTTCTTCGCGGTCACCGTGGACAAGAACGTCGATCCTAAAAAAATATTGAAACAATCAGCGAAATTTACAAATGGCGGTTAAGCACGTCGTCGCATGAGTACCCTTGCCGACGGCGGAGTTGCCGCCGCCGGCACAATCCTCTTCGGCGATTCGGCGCGAAAGCACAGCCGGTTGATCGGCGGCACGCCGGTGCAGATCAACATGCTGCGTGAGCGGCGTGCCAACCCGCCTTACTTGGTATTTCCCGATTGGCGGTAAAGGAGGGGTACATGGCCAAAATTATTCCAGTTATATTCATGTTGGGAGTTTTGGGCTTGTCTTTGGCCCCATCAAATTGGTTGGCAGGCGAGCCAGCGCAGGGTGCGGGACAACAACCACAGATCCTACAAGGGCCCCCATCCCGTCCCTTGTTTTTCCGGGAAGACTGGAAGCTGGCTGAAGGCTTGGCTAATATCAATACTCCGCAGGAACCGGAACATCCGCTCTTTCCAGGGGACGTTGCGAACCCAAATCTAGAACTGCGTCTCTACGGCGATAAGGGCGGCGTCGTCACTGTCAAACAGACTTACAACAACGACATCACGTACGTGATGACGCTGCTTTGCACGTCAAACTGCGCGATCACGCTCAGGGATAAAAGCAATGATGTGGATTTAAGCGGACTGGCGACCATCCGCTGGCGCACCAAAATAAGCGGGTTTCACTTACTCCACCCGATTGTTAAGCTAGCCGACGGAACGTGGCTCGTAGGCGACCATGCGACCGCGTATTCCACAGATTGGGTGGAGTCAGAAATCCAATTGGCCGACGTGCGCTGGCAGCCTCTCAACATCGAAGATGTTATCGAAGGCCGGGGCGACAAGTGGGTGGACAATCCGAAGCTCAGCAGGGTGGAGGAGATTGGTTTCACCGAATTGATGAGGGGAGGCGGCCACGGAGCTCCAGGCTCGCGCATCGACTGGATTGAGGTTTACGGTAAGCCCGTTCCGCGAGCTACACGCTGATTTTGATTATTCTGAAGGGCGAAAGTGTTTTCAAACAGCCCGCTTGAAGGCGTGATTGTCTTTAGGACAATATTACTTCCAGGCTTGGGCCGCTCTCTTGGGCAGCGAGTCGACCCACTGATTCAGTTCAAGTCGAATGTCGTCCGGATCTGACATGTAGGCGGCATAAACCTGACTCGGCGGCGAAAACGAAGCCACGGTGACAGAGCCCGGCATCCTGGCCTCATTCGTATTGGCAGTGACCGGAATGCCGCTCTTCTTCAGGCGTGCCAGAGTCTGCGTCAGATCATCGACAACCAAATGAACGTGTGTAAAGCCGGCAGCTTGGTTTCCGCCCGCTCCCGCTAATTCGAGAAATGTATCGCGGCTGAGTTGTAGATACGGGTGTTTTGGATCATTGTTGATGGTGAAGCCCACGCCCAGGCCCAGCATGTTCTGATAGAACTTCATCGACGCCTCAAAATCCTTCGCCGCGATACCAATGACCTCGAGTCTGTAACCGTTGTTCTCCTCGCGCCAGGATTCCGCCGCTTTCTTCGTGAGCGACTCCGGAAGCAATTCATTGAGCTCCAGCCTGAGACCATCAGGTTCAAAGATGTTCGAGTTCTTCACATTGCTCGGCATTGCCACGCCCGCTTCCGTCACGGTTCCGGGAGTGGTTCCGTTACGCGGTGCACCAGGAACCCCAGCCTGCTTCAGCCGCGCGATGGTCGCGTCGACCTTGTCAATGGCGAGATGAACATGCGTGAATCCCGGCTTCACGTCCCCGTTTGCGAGCTGCATTTCCAGAAACGTGTCCCGGCTCAATTGGTAATAGGTAGTGGTGCGAGTCCCGTCCGGGCTGGAGAATTTGAAAGCTTCCCGTAAGCCCATCTTATTTCCGTAGAAATCCTGGGATTTCGCGTAGTCCTTGACGGCAATACCGACCACGCTCAATCGATAACCGGTCGGGGCCTTTGTCTGTGCAAGGACAGATTGTGTCGCCAGCGATCCGACCACGACCGCCGAGGCTAAAAACAAAACGCGTTTGGATGTCATCATTTCGCTCCTGTGGGTTCCTTCGGCGCTACCGGTTTGCTGAATTTGGACGCGTCTACGGGTAGGTTGACTTCAAGGGAATTGAACTCGATCACCGAACGCCCGTCGACCCACGTCTTGGTTATGCGAAACGGCATTTTGATTCCGCCGACGTCTCGATAGTCGGCGTAGTCCATTTCGGTTGTAATGAATCCGTAGGGTAAGTTGGTGTAACGAACCATTCGCACAAGCAATCCGGATTCCTTTTCAAAATAGAGCCTGACCTTCAATCCGCCCACCGTTGTCGTGCCCTGCATCACGATCAGTTCACGGTCATCGATCCCCGCGCCCGTGCGGTCCGGCAGGATGCTGAAAGCTCCCGCCAGTGGATATCCGACGTGCAGGTTCGTCAGGAGCTGCTTGATGCGGCCGGGAAAAAAGAACTGTGATTCAAAATGAAGACCCTGGAGATCGCCGCCGCCGAGCGTCACGACGGGAACGGGCGCTTCCGATTCCGCCTGCGCAATCCACGCCGAGCGTCCGTCATCCACTGTAATTCTGTCGCCGCCAGGCCCATGATTGATCAGTGCATATTGACCGGGAGCTTTGAGGTAAATCTCCACCGGACTAGAGCCCGGATCATCATAGCCCTGATACGTCCCTTTTCCAACGAAACTCGTGAGGGTTGCCGCCTTTTGCGATCCGCCGATGGCCTGCAGGTATTTATCCAGGACCTGGTCGGGCGAGGGAGCTCCTGGAGCTTGGCTCGGAATGTTGTCGGGATCTTCCGGAGGCGGGCTGGAGTATTGCTCGGCCAGTGTGGGCGTTACTTTCGGCACGGCCGAACTCCGGTGGCAGGTGTAACAGGTCACCCGGCGCGCTCCTCCGAAGTTGGTCTTGTTGATCGTGTCCACCATCAACATCATTTTCCGCGCGGTTTTCTTCGTCGGCGGATCGTCCGCGTATTTGTCCCAGTTCCCGGCGCTTTCCTCTCCGTGGCAAATGGTGCATGTCATATTGGTGGCCGCCGCGAAAAAGCCCATGGTCTCCATGAACTCCTGCAGCGAGATGCCCTTCAGCAACTGGACATTCTTGAATCGCTTTTCCGCGAGTTCACCCGCGTCTCCGGGGATCTGTGCCATCACGAATCCGGCGGCGATGCCCCACCCAAGCATTGCGGCGGAGATCCTGTTCCGCATGCTCTATTTGCCTACGCCGATGACTGCTTTGGTGCCCAGCAGATCGTCGTACTGCGCGGACTCAAGCCCGTTATAGATGAACTCTTCCATATCGAAAGTATCTGGAAGGCGATGGAGAACAAATTTATTAAGACCGGTCCATTGTTTTGAATAGTATTTGGGATCATCGACGGTTACGGTAAGTTGCATGGTTTCGTCGTCCACTCGGTGCCATATCTCGTGCACTTTCAAACCTTCGCTATGGGGACGGCCGGCGTTATCCAGCCACGTCTTATCATTCACTCCGATGGTGTCGATTTCAAACGTGTAGTCGTCGGTCCACTTTCCGACGGAATATCCGAACCAGCGAGATTCCGCTTCATTCAGGTCAGGGAGCGGCCGCCCATCCGCCCAAATGGTGCGATAGTTTTGCATGAACTCGTCAAGATAGACCCACTGATCCTTAAAGCGAGTCCATTCCATGACTCTTAGCTCGTAAAACAACATGCGGGGGAAGCCCTGCGGATTTCCTTTGTCCACGGGGTCGTTGGCTAAAGCGACGTCTACGGACCTTACACCGACCCCCGGTTTGTTTTTCTTCAGCGCAGCGAGCCCCGCCGCGGTGTATGGCAACTGCTTCGTGACGGTGCTCTCGTCCTCGCGACCGGAAATCTGGTTCCCATTGTCGCCGGCCGGATATTCGTACGGACCAGTGGCTTCTGTGCCACCCTCGGCGAATCCGTTCCAGATCCCGGAAAGATCGCGCTTCGGAGCCAGCCGTGGCGTCGGCCGGTTTGCATAGGCAGCTTTAACCGGCGGGCTGTTGTTCCATTGTCTTTTGGCCAGTGCTTCCGCGACTTCTTTGGATTGCTGCTGTTGAGCATGCAACGCCGTCGAGAAGACAAGGGCCACGAGCAGCGCACTTGTCGAGAAGATAGAATGTCTTAACACGGGAGACCTCGATTCTGGACGTCTACGGGGCGGTTTGTGGGGCTTTTAAAACCTTGCCATTAATCACGATTCGGTCGCCGAAACGGCCGATCGGCTGGCCGTTGCGCGCCACGCTGGCCATCGTGATTTCCACTTCGTCGCCGGGCTTGAATGTATTTTTGGTCCACCCTTCTCGGGTCTGGTCCGGCGGATTGCTGGCTTCGACCAGCCAATGGACGGCATTGCCGTTCTCATCCTTTGCGTCAAATCTCAAGTAGCAGTGAGGATTTGCCCAAATGAATTCGGTGACGACTCCCTTTATCGTAGGTTTCTTGGACACGTCATAGGACGCATTCCCATGATGTGCCAGCAGTGGAAGCGAAAAAGCCATCACTGTAACAATCAGCATACTTGTCATCAATCGGGTTTTCACAAATCTACCCCCCGAGATCCTTTCGGCTGCCACGAGTTGCGAAGCTAACGACGGGCTATAGACGACAACTAGGTTTCCACCAATAGGATGGGGCCTGGAAGGTCGTCCGCTCATATGTGTCCATAATCTCATTCGTCATTCTTTCAATAAAGCTCATACTCATTCGACGATCACAATACTGTCAAACCAACTATTCCTATGGAGCAAAAGAAAGCGTAAATCCACTCAACAAGTAGCGCTCGCCGAACGTCGACCGGCCACGGAGCCGGTCTCAAGCCAAATACGGAAACCGAAAGGGATATCCAACTGCGATTTACCGTGCCTCGCTGCCGGGACTCCGCTCATCCTCCATCGATCTAGGCTATTCCCGGTTGCATAACTAGTCAAATAGAAAACTTCGACCGGCCCATAGAAAATCTCTATCCGGTAATGCTGGCAATGTATGCTGCGATTCACCAGCACACATTCGTGGTGCCGGCCGGTACGGAAAATAGGACCGTCACGCCTTTGCGGCCGATATGCGTGGAACGATAAAACCAGGACGCGATGCCACAAGGAGAGGGCTCACCGCCATTCAATCATCGCCGTGTTTCCGGGACCTTTAATCTTCTCGAACAACTCCGGTTTCTTTGACGCTGGTTTCGGTGCTAGTGAATCCCTTGCGATCCGGGCTTCAGGAACTTTACGTCATCCATCGCGACGTTCTCCTGAATTCGACGGATGTGAATTGTCGAGTGCGTCCTGAGTTCAACCCTGGCTGCTGCAGGTTCCATGCGAACAAGGTACGGATATTTCACGCCACTGCCGGCATCTCTGTAATCGTCATAATCCACTTGAAAAGGACTGTTGCCAACAGCAGTTGGAACGACCGTGTAGCGCCGAACCAAGAGACCGGATGTTGTGTCGAAGTACAGCCGGACTGGAATACCCTCTGAAGGCTGGCCGACAACCAGGTACGCCTCAGAGCCGCCCACTTTCTCAGTGCCCTGGACTCTCAGATTCGCGTAAGACTTTGCGATATTCAATGGTTCGTAGAAATCAGCGTATCTCGTTTCGCGAGCTCGCTCCAACTCCACCGGTGAAGCCACCCCGCCCCTCGGATCCTGGACCCAAAACATCTTAGCGTCAAAACCGCTCAGGAGCGTACTCTGGTTTGTCCTCGCTACCCTCAACATGAGATTCGGTGCTTTTTGATAGATTTCTATCTCGGCAGGCGCGGGAACGACTCCCCCGGGCCCGGTGGGAACATCCTGTTGGGCGAAAAGTACACGAGTGGTGATCTTCCTCAGACTTTGCTCACCGCCGAGAGCGGTGACGTACTTGGAAAGAACCTGCTCCGCCGAAGGCAGTTCGGCCTTAGATTCCCTTTCAGGCGTTGGATAGTCGGAAGCAGGAAGGGTCGGAGTATTTCGCGGTATCGCGCTCCCCTGGTGACACGTGAAACAAGTGATTATAGGCCCACCTTTGAATAACCGCCTGTTCAAATCCGCAGTCATGGTGATCATGCTTCGCGCGACGTCTTTCTTTTTTATGTCGTCACTGACGAAATCGCGCTCTACGTGGCAGTATTCGCAGTTGACTCCGAGCGAGCCCGAAATGAGGTGCATCCCTTGGCTGAAGCTGTCAGCGGGTGTTCCTTGGAGGGCCTTTATGTTCTTGAAAGCCTGCTCCGCTGTTCTGCCACCGCCGTTGGTCTGCGCCTCTCCATATTTAGCCGCCAAGAGCAATCCGACAGCAGCGGCAAAAGCCATTAGAGGCCGCGCGCCCAGTTTCGAGATCAACGACCGATGCTCTTCTGTATTTCGCACTGCCCTTATCGCGTAGCGATTACAAAGTTTTTGAACCGAGTGTTTCACATTAGGCCTCCGATGGCGCGATCTCAACTATTCCTCAATTTGGAAGCGGCTACCGCAAAGGGCGCACCACGTGCGGAAGAGTGTAGCCGATTATCTAGAATATAGCCTTACCCGGCTACGATCAATTTCGTTGCTTTGCTTGATAGGCCTCGCGGATTCGAATCCGAGTTGCCATTGGAACCGTAGCGTATGCGCTCGGGACGGTTTCAATCTTTCCGTCCCGCAACAATCCCATTCTTTTGGTGGCGTCCCAGTTCGGATTCGGAGAATCGAAAACTGTCCAAATCGGTAGGTCCTGCGCACCGGCGGAAATGTATCTTCGCTTGCTACGTCGCCTGGCGGCGCTTAGGCGCCATTCTCAGCGCGAACACCCCGGGGCCTTTTCACGATCTTCGTTGGGTCGAGGTTCTTATCCACCACTATTCCGAAAAATCCGGAATCCATCTCTTCCCATGTCATGTTGCCGTTGTAGACTGTGCGATTTGGATCGGGATTGAACTTATTGTTTAGGGAGTTGTCATAGTGGGTCTCGGTCGTCATCTTGGTACCTTTCGGTATCTTGATAGGCTGTGCGAGCTCATATCCAAGCTGCCAATTGAAGTCATAGTGCGGCACACTCAGGATAGTTTCTGTCTTTCCGTCTGGGTACTCCAACCGATAAATCATCGACTTCCCTCTTAGATGCATATGGGGACTCAGCCAAACCAACTCGGCATCAGCGAGGAACGTTACCTCTCCCGACGGTGCCGTCCAATCGGGATCGTTCGGTGGAATTGCGAAATGCTCAGGATCGCTTGGAGCCGCAACGCTTGAAGAAATGTAGCGGCGGGTCGGTTCCGTCTTCGCTACCGTGAACCCCACTTCCGGATGGTCAACGGTTTCGGTCCCGTTTGGCGTGTAGTGAACCTGCCAAATGATGTCGGTTCCCGCCGGGATTAATTTCCCTGAACCGAATGGCCGGTAATCGGCCGCCTGAATTCCGGGCAAATAGCAGACTTCCAGTGGTGCTGTGACCCCTCGAATTTGTTCGGTTACGAATGACTTTGCTCCGGCGCCGGGCCTCGGCCTTTCGTTCCCGTTTTCATCGCGATCCTTGTCTACCCATTCAGCCACCCCGTACTTTACATCGGGCCGGTGGGGAATGAATTGGAGGCAGAGATGATGGGTGACGGAAGGCGCGCTCGGCTTAACTTCTATCGTTGTTATCCATGTGTCCTTGGTGAAACCGCTTGGCATGATGATATTAGTCCATTCGATTACGTTATTCTTCGGATGGGCGGGTACGGTGAAATCCGGCCCCTTCGCAATCACGTCCGGCTGAATTTGCCAGCCTGCGGCGGGCCACTTCACGGGCGGGGGAGCGTCCTTTGCTTCGCCCTCGGGAGCTCCACTATCGGCCCAAGCTACCAACTTGTCGATGTCGCTCTGTTTCAGCGAGCGGTCATTTCCAAAGTGCCCGTAACGGGGGTCCGCGCTCCAGGGTGGCATTTGCTTCGTCGTCACGGCCGCCTTGATTGCCTTCGCCCATGGGCGCACATTCTGGTAAGTCAAGAACGACATCGGCGCAATTTGGCCGGGCCGATGGCACCCTTGGCAATTCGCCTGCAAAACCGGGAGTATGTCTTTTTGGAACGTAACAGCCTGGGATCCCGTGCCGGTATCGGCTCCCCATGCAATCACGCAGATAAACAGCCCCATCCAACTTCGTTCCGCCATGCGGTTGCCTCCAAAAACGAATTGCTTCATCCGTTCTTCAGGGTATTCTTGCTCGCCGAGCGAGTCAAATAGGAAATCCCGAGGGGCCCATAGCCGGATCCTATGTGGCGCAGACGCAACGGTTGAGCACCGAGGCGGACGATGTCCGTCTGTCGCGCGAGGCACCGCTGCGGCGGAATGAATGTGCTTACAAGCCGCTTGCATTCGGTATTCTGGATCGGCGCCAGCAGGATCGGTACACGCTCTGCACCGTAGCGTGGCCGGTGGAGCAAAAGCCGGACTCGAACCGGATCGACTTCGTGCGTTCGCAACTCGCCGGTGACCTTTCATCCCCCAATCTGAATGCGATTCAACCGCACCAGTTGACCTTGACTAGGTACGGCGAATATTTGCGCCTCTCCGCACGACGACTCGAAGGTGGAGGTCAGGCGCATTGTGCGCCATTAGCGGTAGAGAAAAGACCGGCGTTTTGAAGAGGAATGTTGCAACCGGGTCAACGCGTACGCCAGTTTCCGAAGCTTGAAAAACTACCGTCGATAGAAGATTTCTATACTCCGATAGCATTTTTCGCTTTGACCTTGCAGAACGCCGGTGACATACTCGACCAGCTCGTGCATCAAACCGAGGGAGACAGGGCTTCGAAGGGAAGGGTCAAAAATGTTTATCAGCCATAGTTCTTTCAACACCAAGTTTGTTCGGATCGTGAGCGCGTGGGCTCTCATGATTCTGAGCGTTGCTTTCTTGAACGGACAAGCCACCGCGACGATTTCAGGCATAGTGACTGACACGTCGGGAGCGGCGGTCACAGGAGCAAAGGTGGATGTGAGAAATATTGGAACCGGTGCTGTGCAGTCCGCGGCCACTGATGGCCAGGGCCGATATACAGTGCCAGACTTAGCGATCGGCGACTACGAAGTGCAAGCTTCGCAGGCAGGCTTTCAAACCGTCGTCCGAAAAGGCATCACTCTAACCGTGGGAAGCCAAGTTGCGGTAGATTTCTCGGTACCTGTGGGACAGGCGCAGCAGACGGTCACCGTCGAAGGACAGGCCACGCAGGTGGAGACCAGCTCCACGACCTTGTCCAGTCTGGTCGACCAGACACAGATGCGGGAGCTTCCACTGAATGGCCGCAACGTTGAGCAGCTGATTCTTCTTGCCCCGGGCGTGCAGTCCGTAACCGGATCGAGTCAGAGCACGATGTACGGAAGAAACAACGGCTATTCAGTCGCCGGAGGACGAGCGGAGGGTCAAGAAATCCTACTGGACGGTCAAGACATGCGGAACTTCTTAGGCCGCGGAACCGGGGCTAGCAATCTTGGCACTTCGTTGGGAATTGACGCGATTGCCGAGTTCCAGACACTGACGAACACCTACAGCGCTCAGTACGGCGGCGCTGGCGCTGTGATTAATTCGGTCAGTAAATCGGGAACGAACGCCTTTCATGGTTCGGCTTTTGAATTCCTCCGGAACAGCGCGCTCGACGCCCGGAATTTCTTCGATACTGCGGTCCTGCCCGGACAAAGTTCCGCGGGGGTCCCGGCCTACCGCCGGAACCAATTTGGAGGTACCATCGGCGGCCCCATAAAGAAAGACAAGATGTTCTTCTTTGCCAACTACGAGGGCCTGCGCTCACTCTTGGGCGAGACGAGAATCGCGACCGTTCCTGATGCTGACAACCGGACGCCGACGACAACGAATCCTGCGAGTGCCGCGGGGGTAGCAGCCACGCTTGCTATACTCCCATTCCCGACAACCGAACTTGGCGGTGGAATTGGGACGGTTCCTCTGGTCGCGAATCAGATCGCCCACGAAGATTACGTTCTAGGGCGCTTCGATTACAATCTCTCGGCTAAAGATTCAATCTTCGTCCGTTACCTCTCCGATCGGGGGACTTTAGTTGAGCCTTTCCCGGGTACAACCACCGGTGCAACTCTACCTTACTGGGTGGAAGATTCTAACAACAAAAACCAATTCGCGACAATCGAAGAGCGACGAATTGTTTCGGCCACGCTGGTTAACTCACTTCGCTTCAGCTTTTCGCGACCCGGTGCATCGGGCCGAACCAATCCGAACACCGAGCCCGCCGCGCTGAACTTCTTTCCTGGAGAGGGGCGACAGGATGGCTTCGTGAGCATTCCGGGGATTTCTTCTCTTGGCCCGTCCACTTTTGATCCGATCACCTTCGCCCAGAACAAATTTAATACGGCCGACGAGGTCATCTGGACCAAGGGAGCTCATAGCCTCCAATTTGGGGCGAATGTTCTCAGAAATGATACAAATACGTATTTCAATTACACCGAGGGTAGCAATTGGGCTTTCTCCAGTTACGCGCTCTTTCTGGCAGGTAGCGCCTCGACGTTGACCGGCATACTTCCGGGTCCCACGGACGGCAACCGCGATATTCGCGCCATCGAAATGTCTCCATACATCCACGACGAGTGGAAGGTGCGGTCGAACTTGACGCTTAATCTTGGAGTGCGATACGAGTGGTCGAGCAATCCGGTCGAGCCGCACAACGAATTCTGGATGGTCACGAACATTCTAACTAATACAGGTTTCGTGAACGTCCAGCATCCGTTTATCAGGGGTAACCCCTCAAAGTGGAACTTCGATCCGCGGATTGGACTTGCCTACGATCCATTCGCCGACCATAAAACCTCCTTTCGGGCCGGCTTCGGACTCTACCATAACTTGATCGAACCTCGTACTTACGTTGACGGCATGTGGCCGGCTACGCCGACTAATTTCGCTGTACAGAATAATCCAATCTATCCGTTCATATTCAGCTCGGTCACGCCGAGCGCCCTGTTAGGGAATCCAGGATTTGACCCGAATACGGATACCACACCTTACATGGTCCAGTGGAATGCCAACATGCAGCGCGATATAGGCGACGGCACGATACTCACTGTCGGCTACGTCGGGTCACGAGGAGTTCACCTGTTCATGTCGCCGATAGCGAACACTACGATACCCACAGTTGGTCCCTACGGACTTCAGTACGGAACATTGACTGGAACGAAGATCACCCCAAATCCGCGGATTAATCCCGTCTTTGGTGGCGAATACCTCTTGGAGCCTGAGGCGTGGTCGGAATACAGTTCTCTTCAAGCCGCCCTCAATCGCCGCTTTGGACGGAATGTGCAATTTCAGGCTTCCTACACGTGGTCGCATTGCCTCGATATAGGATCAACAAGTTTCACCGGCGAAGGCCCTGCCAGTGGTCTAGTGCAGAATCCATTTAACTTAGCTGGCGAAAAAGGAAATTGCGGTTTTGATATTCGCGAGGCCTTTAGAATTAATGGACTCGTGGCCTTGCCGTTCCATGGGAACAAATTCGTGGAGGGCTGGCAAGTTAGTGGAATTGTGACAGCTTCTACGGGCGCGCCGGTAACCGCTTACGACGGATTTGACTGGGTGGGTCTCACCGCGCCAACTGGTTCCCGCCCGAACGCCTCTTCCACCTGCAGCAATCTGGTCACCGGGAGTCCAAACCGATGGTTTAATCCAATATGCTTTACTCTGCAGGCGCCTGGGACTTTTGGCAACGCCGGAAGAAATACAATACCGGGCCCGGGAGTTCAGAACACCGATATCGCCCTACTTAAGGACACGAGGATTCGGGAAAATCTCAATATCCAGTTTCGCGCCGAGGTGTTTAACGTCTTCAACCATGCGAATTTCGCGTTCCCGGCTCAGGGCATATTTAGTTCTGTCAATACGGCAACATCCCCGATTCCCACGGGTATCGTTGCCCCGAACGTCGGCCAAATCACTACAACCGTGAACTCGTCACGCCAGATCCAACTTGGGCTGAAAGTGATCTTCTAATCGGGCTTTCGGCAAACGGTGATTGGGAGCTCGATGAGAGACGAGCTTCCTTATCGATCATACCCGTTCTGTGAGGCGGGAGCGGTCTGACCCGTCTTCCGCCCGTGTGGTTACGCGACATTCTGCATTTTGAGGCCGCTCAAAGAACTCGGCGACTCGTCTTGATAGGATTCTTCTATTAGTCATTAGGAAGTTTTGATTTGACTGCCCGGGCGGGTCGCGACAAACTAGTTTGCGCGCTTGAGGATTCGCGTGGTGCGAGATCCTAGATCAGCGTCTAAAGGGAGGGTTTTAAATGGTTCGTTTAGAAGATGCCCGTAGAGTCATCGCGGCTGCCGAAAAGAAGGCGCAGCAGATTGGGCAGCCCATGAATATTGCCGTAGCCGATAGCGGCGGCAACCTCATCTCGCACGTCCGGATGGACGGAGCGTGGATCGGCAGCATCGATATCTCGCAGAAGAAGGCCTATACCTCGCGCGCGTTCGACATCGCGACCAAGGACCTTGCAACGCACTCCCAATCGGGCGGGCAATTTTTCGGAATTCATGCATCCAACGACGGGAAGATCATGATCTTCGCGGGCGGCATTCCCCTGAAAAAGGACGGCAAGGTGGTGGGCGCCATTGGGGTGAGCGGCGGATCGGGCGATCAAGACCACGCCGTCGCGGAAGCCGGGGCTGCCGCGTTTTAAGCTGACCGGATTACGAAGGAGAACTGTCATGGCAAGTAATCGTGGAGTCGCGTATATCAAGCCCGGCGTGGTGGAGGTAGAATCCATCCCGTATCCAAAGCTAAGGATGCCCAAAAGCGAAACCGATCCCTTTGGGGGAAAGGAAGCGCCACACGGGGTGATTCTCAAGATCGTCACGACGAATATTTGCGGCTCCGATCAGCATATGGTGCGCGGCCGCACGACCGCGCCGCAAGGGCTCATTCTGGGGCATGAGATCACAGGCGAGATCGTCGAAAAGGGCAGCGACGTGGAGATGTTGAATGTCGGTGACCTGGTCACGGTTCCTTTCAACATTGCTTGCGGCCGGTGCCGCAATTGCCGCGAGGGGAAGACCGGAATTTGCCTGACAGTGAACCCGGCACGCCCGGGAGCGGCCTATGGATACGTGGATATGGGAGGTTGGGTTGGCGGGCAGGCGGAATACGTGATGGTGCCATACGCCGACTTCAATCTGATCAAGTTTCCCAACAAAGAAAAAGCCATGGCGAAGATCAGGGATCTGACGCTACTTTCGGATATTTTCCCGACGGGTTATCACGGCGCAGTAACGGCGGGAGTGACAACCGGCAGCATCGTGTATGTGGCGGGTGCGGGTCCGGTGGGATTGGCGTGCGCTGCTTCGTGTCATTTGCTGGGGGCCGCTGTGGTGATCGTGGGCGACATGATTCCAGAACGGCTGGCGCAAGCCAGAAGTTTCGGCTGCGAGACGATCGATCTTCGCTCCGATGCGACGCTTGCCGATCAGATCGCGCAGATCGTCGGCGAACCGGTGGTGGACGCCGCGGTGGACTGCGTTGGATTTGAGGCGCGCGGCCATGGGCACGACGCTTCCGCTGAACGTCCGGCGACGGTCCTAAACTCCATCATGGAAATCACGCGGGCGGGCGGGTCGCTGGGCATTCCCGGACTGTACGTGACGGGCGATCCGGGCGGCGTGGATGCGGCCGCAAAGATTGGGGCGCTGAGCATCAGAATCGGCCTCGGTTGGGCGAAATCGCATTCGTTCCATACCGGCCAGTGTCCGGTGTTGCGTTACAACCGGCAACTGATGCAGGCGATTCTGCACGACAAAGTGCAGATTGCGAAAGCATGCAACGTCAATGTCATCTCGCTGGACGAAGCCCCCCAGGGTTACCAGGATTTCGATAAGGGCGCGGCCAAAAAGTTTGTGATCGATCCGCATGGTTCCGTGAAGAAGGCGGCTGCGTAGGCGATCCCACTGGACACGGGGAAAACGATCGGAGGAGCTTTCCCCGCGTCTGTGAAAGTCCTTCATCGTTTTACGACAGAAAGGCGATTTATGCACGATCTGAGCTGGAAGGGTACGAATCGGCTTTGCACAACGTCACGCTTGATTGGGTGGCTGGCGGTGATGTTCGCCGCTGTCCCGCTCCTGGGCCAAGGCTATTTAAGCGCGCTAGAATCCAACAAGAAGGTGGTCTTTGACTTTTATCGCCTGGTCATTGAGCCCAGGAACGCCGATCTGATCGACCTCTACATCTCGCCCGACTTCGTGGACCACGATCAAAGCGATCAGAAGGGCAGCGAGGCTGTCGCCAAGATGCTAAAAGCGCTTGGCCCGGCCCCCAGCGAGGACGTAGGCGCGACGCTACGCAATCCACCGGCATTTATTGTGGCCCAGAGCGATCTTATCATTTGGCTTTTCCCGCAGCGCCCCCCCCAAAGCCGCGGAACCGTTCGTACTTGAGATCTATCGCGTGAAAGATCGCAAAATCATCGAACACTGGAAGGGCTCGACGAAGGCTCCTTAAGTCGCGGGTGACCCGCTCCCGTTATTCGTACCAACCGAAACTGGGATTTTCGGCTGTCAAGGCTCTCCGGAGCCCATCTTACGGGCCTGAAAGTCACTCCAGAGACTCAGTAGAGGACTCTGGGTTCGGGCGATGCGGAACAGCGCATCGCCCTGATATTCGATATCTTCCGGCAAACGGCGAGCCGGGTCAAGGGCGGCGCTGGCCGGCGGAGCGTACCCTTGAGGCGGTTCGCCGTTTGTCGTATTCGCGGCAGTAAGGGCGAAGCGCCTTGAGCGGACTCCATGCAAACTGGCGAGCACGGCCGGCGCTCGATCGTCGAGTGCGCTGTGGGGCCGGCGATGGTTGTAGTGAGCGCGCCAGCCCGCCAGCTTCTCCCTCGCTTCGTTGAGTGAGGTGAACCACTCCACGTTGAGACATTCATCGCGCAGACGGCCGTTGAAGCTTTCGATGAACCCATTCTCCACGGGTCTGCCGGGCCGGATGAAACACAGTTGTACACCCGCTTGAATGGCCCAGGCTTCCATTGCTCGCCCGGCGAACCCGCTCCCGTTATCCAGAGTGATGCTGTGCGGCGTCGCACTGCGTTCGGCGATCGCACGCGTGAGCGCCGCCACCACTTTGGGGCCGTTCATCGAACGATCCGCTTCCAGCCAAACGCATTCGCGCGTGAACTGATCGATCACCGTGAGGATGCGGATGGTTCGTCCGTCCGCGAGTTTGTCGCTTACGAAATCGGCCGACCAGCAGTCATTCGGCCCGCGCGCCTGAGCTTGGGGCACGCGCTGTCGCCGCGCGATTTTCTTCCGCTCGGTGCTGCGAACCTTTAGGTTCTCTTCGTCGTACAGCCGGTATACGCGTTTGGCGCTGATCTTCCACCCTTCGCGCCGCAACAGCACCGTCAGTCGACGGTAGCCGTATCGCACATGCGTCGCGGCCATTTCGCGCAGCCTTCGGATCAGCGGTTCCTGGGTCTTCTTGCGGCTCTTATAATGCAATGTCGCCCATGGGACCCGCACCAGTCGTGCCGAACGCCGCCCCCCAATCTGGTATGCCTCCTGCGCCCACCTCGCCAGCCGGCATCGCTGGCGAGGCCTTATAGCTTTTTTGAGACGATCTCCTGCAGGATCTGCCGATCCAGAGACAGATCCGCGACCAGCCGCTTCAACCGGCCGTTTTCATCGCGCAGTTGCCGCAACTCGCGCAGCTCCTGCACACCCATTCCGGCGTACTGCTTCTTCCCCGTATAGAACGACGCTTGGCTCACACCCAGCTTCCGGCAGATGTCCGCCACCTTCTCGCCGCTTTCATACTGCTTCAACGCACCAATAATCTGCTCTTCGCTGTGTCCTTTTTTCGGCATGTCGAACCTCCTCGTTAGTCATTCCGAGGACCTCAACCGCCTACGATACTCCAGTCAGCTTTGGTACAACTTTCGGGGTTTGGGTCAGGTTTGGGTCACTGTCAAATCGAATTCTTCGAGAGCCTAACAGGCGCCTCCTATCAACGCAGAAAAAGCTTCGCCCTGTAAATCCGCTTTCATAGGCTTGCTCTATTGAACTTTTTAAACTCCTATTTGACTTGAGGTGAACTCGGGGCATAGATTCTAGAGCTGTACGAGGAAAGTTATGAAACGAAGCTCTGGACGAATTCTGACAACTCACATCGGCAGCCTTCCGAGACCCAAGGATCTTTGGGCGCTCATTGACGCGAAGGATCGGGACCAGCCATACGATTCCGCCGCCTTGGACTCTCAACTAAAAGATGCGGTCATAACCATCGTGCGCAAACAGGCCGAGGTGGGCATCGATATTCCGTCGGACGGCGAGCAGAGCAAAGCGAGCTTCACGAACTATGTGCGCGAACGCCTTTCAGGGCTTGAAGGAATCAATAAGGAGCCGTTTCCGGGACCGCCCGCAAAGTTTCCGGGCTACGACGAAGCGATGAGGCGGCGATCAAACCTCGGCGCGCGTCTCGGGACGATGCCATTGAATACCGGTCCGCTCGGGTGGAAGAACAAGGTCGAACTGGAAACCGACGTCGCCAACTTTCAGATGGCTTTGCAAGGATTGAAATTCGAGGAAGCCTTTATGCCCGCGGTTTCGGTCGGACAAGTTTTCTTTATGGTGCCGACCAAATACTATGCTTCGGATCGCGAGTATGTATACGCTCTCGCGGATGTTCTTCGTGACGAGTACAAAGCGATCGTCGATGCCGGATTCGTCGTACAGGTCGACTCCCCCGATTTCGTGATGATGCGGAATCGCCAATGCTGGAATCGTACGTGGGGCGAATACCGAACCTCGATCGAATTGCGCGTCGAAGCACTGAATCACGCGCTTGCTGGAATACGAGAGGATCGTGTTCGTTTTCACGTTTGCTGGGGGAACTTCGAGGGGCCACACCACAACGACGTTCCGCTTAGAGACGTGGTGGATCTGATGTTGAAGGTTAAGGCTCAGGCTTATTCGATCGAAGGTGCCAATCCGCGGCATGCGCATGAATGGCAAATCTGGGAAGACGTGAGATTTCCGGAGGGCAAGATTCTGATCCCCGGGGTCATCGATACCGTGACGACGTTCGTTGAGCACCCGGAGTAGATTGCACAGCGTATCGTGCGATATGCCAGAATCGTCGGCCGCGAAAACGTCATCGCCGCGCCTGACTGCGGGTTCGGGACCTTTGGAGGCTGGGAGCCCCGGGTGCATCCGAAATTATGTGGGCGAAATTCGAAGCTTTGGTGGAAGGCGCAAAGCTCGCGACCGGCCAACTGTGGTCAAGAACCAACGCTGCGTAAAAGCGAATGCCGGATCCGAAAGACGAAGTCTCCCGACCCGGCATTGGGTTAGAGCCTAGCGGTTGTATAGCCGTACCGTGCGTTACTCCTGTTGGCCACCCTCTCCGGCGACGCGATTTGCATTGCTCACGACCTTCTTAGGGTCTGTGTCTCTGCTCACAATCAGGCCGTACGATGGGAACATCATTTCTTCCCACGTTTGGTTTCCGTAGTAGACGGTTCGATTTGGGTTCGGGTTAAATTTATTGTTAACCGAGTTGTCATAATGTGCGATCACGGTCATCTTCGTGCCTTTAGGCACCTTGATTGTCGTGTCGTACCAGAGTTGCCAGTTGAAGTCATAATGCGGGACGTTTAGGATCGTCTCTTTTCTGCCGTCAGGATATTCCAGTTGGAACACCATATCCTTACCGCGCAAATGCATGTGGGGCATCAGGCCTACCAATTCTACATCTTGGTTAAACGTGACGACCGCGGGAGGGCTTTGCCAGTTGGGATCGTTCGGCGGAATCGCGAAGTGCTCGGGGTCGCTCGGCGAACTGGTGCTCATCGCAAGATACCGGCGCTCCGGCGCCTCTTTCGCAACGGTGAACCCAATTTGGACGTGGTCGGTAATAGGCGTTCCATTCGGAGTGTAGTGTAGATTTACCCAGATGTCGCTTCCGGCCGGGATCAACTTGGCAGCATTGTGAATGCGGAAATCGGCTGCCGGGCGCCCTGGCTCATAACATTCCTCGATGGTTCCTGGGCCCTGCGCGGGGGCGGTAGGATCCCTCCGAGCAGCCAGACCACGTTGTTTGCTCCGCTCGATAGACTCGCGCGTTTCAACTCCTTCCGAGTCGCGGTCAATATCTTGTCGTTGTATCAGCTCCACGCCATATTGAACATCGGGGGTGTGCGGCCGGTAAGACAGGCAGATGTGGTGCGTTACCTGAGGCGTTTCGGTTTTGACTTCAACCGAAGTCACCCACATGTCCTTTGTGAACCCGCTGGGAACGGGCACCCAGGTCCATTCGACGATCGACTTGGCCGGGACGTTGTAGGCCGGACCCTCCACGATCACGTCCGGTTTGACTTGCCAGCCGCTTTCCGGCCAACGAATCGCAGCCGGGCTATCCTTGGGGTCGCCGAGGGGGGCCCCGCTGTCGGCCCACTTCGCGATCGTCTCGATCTCGCTTGGCTTCAGGGATCGATCGTTCTTGAAGTGACCGTATTGCGGGTCGGCAAACCAAGGAGGCATTTTTCGGGCGAGCACCGCGGCCTTCATTGCTTTCGCCCATGGACGGGCGTTTTCGTAACTGAGCAACGACATCGGTGCGGCTTGCCCTGGACGGTGGCATTCCTGGCAGTTTGCCTGAAGAATCGGCAGAACGTCTTTCGTAAACGTGACCGATGGGCCGCCAACATCGGCCCCGAAAACGGTAACGCTTATGAAGGCAACGCAATAGAGTATTTTGTTCACGTAGAACCTCCCGCAAAAAGTCTCATCTTCATCAGAGCCTCCCATAGTCAGTTTCGTCATAACTTAAATATGGCGTCAAATAGACGAATGCAAGTCAGTCATAGGCTATGCCTATCAAACAGTTGCGATACTTCTAAAACACTAGTTTAACCGCGAATTGTATTTGGCGCGGAGTTCCGACGATGCTGCTTATGAAGCCAGCTGTAGGAAGCCGGCCCCCCGCGCTGTTCGAAAACAATGTGTTAGCGGGCAGGGCGTAGTTTGCATGATTAAAGATGTTAAAGAACTCGGCCCGAAATTGCACGTCAAACGTTTCGGAAAGTCTTCGTATGCGCGTATCCTTTAACAGCGCCAGATCCGTGTCGACGAAGTGCGGTCCGCGAATCGTGTCTCTGCCAAGATTGCCAAGTGTGCCTGGGGCTTCCAGGGAGTAACAGCTGGGATTGTACCAAAGGTTCGGTCCGCCAACCTGCTGCCCGTTGTACGTTCCCGAATAAGGATTGCAACCGGCGACATAATTAGGACGAGGACTTGTCCCGGAGCCAGCCATATCGAAACCGTCGAGCAGAGTCACCGGCGTTCCACTGGTTGCGCTAACGATGCCCGACAGCTGCCATCCTTCGACAAATACGTTGCCGTGGAAAGGAAGCATGGCCAATCCATTTACTCTAAGAACATGCCGAACGTCAAAACTAGAAGGCGAATTATCGACGGAGCGCTGGAAGGGGTTTTCAAGAGCCCCTGCGACGTTCGAATTGTACGAAGATAAATAACCACCATTATCAATGGAGTTTGAGAGCGTATACGCAGCTTGGACCTGGAAATTCTTGCTTAGCCTGCGATTCAAGCTTGTCTGGAGCGAGTTGTATCTGGAATCGAACTGTGGCGTCAGACTTCCGAACGAAAGAAGCTGCCTGTTCGGGCTGACCCTTGGATTAGATAGTACCGTCCCATTTGCCTGCAGCGTGCCGAAATGATATACGCCGTTCGCGTCAATGGTGGGAACCGGCGGATTAAAGTCCATCGGCGAGACTAGATCGACTCCACGAGATCCAACGTATCCGACAGACAAGAGCGTTCCTTGGAACAACTCGCGTTGGAGGTTCAGATTGTACTGAATCATGTATGGAGTTTTCTGCGTGTTATAGTCCGCTTGCGAAGATTGCGAGTACGTGGGTGTGGCCGAGCTGGGAATAGAAGGATAATTCACGAACTGCCCCGTGGTCGCCACACTTGAGGTAAGCGTCGTCCAGGGCGGGGACGCAACCGCCCCCGGGAAGTAGGTGGCAGGCATGATCAGTTCATGAAAAATGCCAAATCCTCCGCGAAGCGAGGTCTTGTGATCGGCGAAAAGGTCGTACGCGAATCCAACCCGCGGTTCGAAGTTCTTCCACGTTGGATTGTCTTTGAACTCATGGGACACGTTCACATAACCGCTGCCGTCTGTGAAGTTCGTGACATTATAGATCTGGTTGTGGACGTCGTAAGGATCGGTATAAAACTCCCATCGGAGGCCCAAGTTCACGGTCAATCTTCGCGTCAGCTTCCAATCATCCTGAATGTAAGGCGTGATTTCGGTGTTTCTCCAATCACGGTTTTGATATGGGGTGGGATTCAACGGAACCCACAAGAGGGTACTAATCTGTCCCGCCAGGAGGTGAGGAAGATCCTGGAATGTGACCATCCCGCCGGCACGGAACGGGTCATTGGTGTTCGTCTGTAAACGCGAAACGGAAATACCCATGCGAATGCTATGAGCCCCACTGGTCCAAAGAATATCGTCGCTTTCAGTGAGGCGATTTTGAATCAAGGTGAACGGCAGAAATACATTTCCACCTATTCCCGAGAAAACGTTACTGGTTGATACGGTTGCGTCCTGCCTTCCAGCGCCCGGGAACAGTTGAAGCGCTGGAAAGGAGTCTGTTGTAAGGGCGCTCGTTCCCGGCCGCGAAAAACTGGCCCTGGCCACATTCACTACACTCGGCGTGATAATGCGCTTCCATTCGGCGGTAAGGAATTGGGCATGCGAGTAATCTTGTTCCGGCCAGAGCGGAAGTTGTCCAGTTTGGCCGCCACCGGCGAAGGGCTCCAAATAGTCCGCCTTGTCGGAGACGTACCGAACGAACAACGAATCCTTGTCCGAAATGTTCAGGTCGAATCGGCCCAATACATAGTTTTCATGCGCCGTCTGAAGGGCATTCTGGGTCGACTTGCCAACATTGCCGTTGATAGTCCCGGGATCGGGTAACGGCCACAGCTTGAGAAGATTGGCAACTGCCTGAGCTGTCACCGGATCCGTTGCGGTAACTGTGCATACTCCAGGGACATTGCACGCCGGAACCAAAGCTACCTGCGTTTCTCCAAGTGCTCTTTGGATGCCCTCATAGTTGACGAAGAAAAATGCTTTGTCCCGCTTGACGGGCCCGCCCGCGGTTCCGCCGTACTGGTTCTGACGCAAAGCTGGCTTGGCAGGATCGATTCCCCGCTTTGCAAAGGTGTTAAAAGAATCGAGTACATCGTTGCGCAGGAATTCGTATGCTGACCCGTGAAACGAATTGCTCCCGGACTTGCTTACAGCGTTGACAACTCCTCCGTTGCCGCCAAATTGTGCGCTAAACGTGTTTGTCATCGTTTGGAATTCCCCAATCGCCTCGACGCCAAGAGAAGATCCGGTAATGGATCCCATCCCTTTGTTCCAGAAGTTCTGCATGTTTTCGTCGTCCAAGAGGAGGGCTTGCCCTGTCGGCCTTGCTCCGGCAATCGAGTATTCTGGAGCGCGTCCCTGAAATCCGCTAGAGGAAAACGCATTGATTTGCTGAACACCCGGTGCGAGCAGGATCAATTGCTCAAAGTTTCTGCCATTCAACGGCAGATCCTTCATCTGCGTCTGGTCTACCAGAGCTCCCACTGTGGCGTTTGTGGTTTCGACCTGCGAGACTTCGCCTTGCACGGTAATAGTTTGCGTTTGTTGTCCCACAGCGAGCGCAAAATCAACGACCGCTTGCGCACCCACATTCAATACAACACCTTCGTGAACCACGGTCGAGAACCCCGTCTTCGAGGCACTGACGGTATAAGTGCCGACCGGCAGGTCAGCGATGTTGAAGCGCCCCTGGGGGTCCGATTGGGAATTGGAAGCCGCACCCGTTCCCGCGCTCTTAACCTGGATAGCCGCCGCCGGGATCGCGGCACCTGACGTATCAGTGACGATACCTTGGATTGTCGCGGTGGCGCCTTGTCCCACTAGGCGCGGTAGCGTCGCCAAGGTGATCAGTAGAATGCAAATCACGTACACGGCGTTCAGATAGGGTTTTTGTAGCATTTGATATTAGAGACCCCTTGTTACCGATTTCCGATTCATGCGATTCTACTGAGGCGTCTCCCAATCAAAAGTGCCAGAGTTCGCAGGTACATTTCCGCGCCAGCAGAATTCAGCAGTGAGCAGCCCCAAGCTCAAACCGTCAAAGTGATCGCGAAGCCTCGTTGATGGTAGGGCCCCCTTAACGGAATTGCAAATCGTTTTTTTCTATCGTTTGTGAGTCAATCCCTATCGGGGTTCGCTAGAAAACCAGAATTGGGCGGTGTTACGTGGGCCGAAGAAGCGCGCGGCCCATATCGTGCTCCATGGGTTCGCGCCGGGAGACAAGATCTCCTTCTCGTACTAGCGGAAAAGTGGATTACAACACCACGAAGAACGTTCTAGTCGTTCGCGTTATTTATACCGACTATCAGTTCATAGGAAAAGTCCATTTGACAGTTACCGTGCAGACGAAGCAATGATGTGATCGAGGAACACAAGTGGAAATGACTTACCAGGAAGCTGAAACACAGTGATGTCGCGCCGATCTTTTTATATCGGTTTTATATATGCAATGTGGGGAGCGATCACCGCGGCGGTGGCGATTCCGGCGGGGGTATATCTGCTGTTTCCTCCGAACACGCGCAAGGACGCCGATTGGATCGACGCCTCGGATTTGAGCGCGGTCCAGCCGGGAGTGCCGACGGAAGTTTCCTTCCAGCACAAGCGCGTGGACGGCTGGAAAATCACCAGCGAGAAAGCGACCGCTTGGATCGTGCGGCCGGACGAGGGCAAAGAAGTGATCGCCTTTGCGCCGCAATGCACGCACCTCGGTTGCGCGTATCACTGGGAGGCGCAGGACAAGGCGTTCGTGTGCCCCTGCCACGCCTCGGAATTTTCCATGACCGGAGTAGTGCTGGCCGGACCGGCGCCGCGACCGCTGGACCGGTATGCGGTGAAAGTGGAAGACGGCCGCATCAAGATTGGATCGCTCGAGCCGCATGCGTAAGATTCTCGACTGGCTGGAGCATCGCACCGGTATCGAAACCGGCATCAAGAGTTTCCTCTACGAGGAAATCCCCGCCTCGAGCGGCTGGCACCAGATCATCGGCAGCATGGCCGTGTTCTTTTTCCTGATTCAGGGCGTCACCGGCGCGCTGCTCGCGTTTAACTACGCGCCCACTCCCGGCGACGCGTATAACAGCGTGCGCTACATCATGACGGAGCTGACCGGCGGCCGCTTGATTCGCGGGCTGCATCATTGGGGCGCAAGCATGATGATCGTCGTGGTCGTGCTGCACATGCTCCAGGTGTTTCTCTTCGGCGCTTACAAAAAGCCGCGCGAAGCCACGTGGATGATGGGCGTCGTGCTGCTGCTCGTCACCTTGGGATTCGGGCTCACCGGCTACTTGCTGCCGTGGGACAACCGGGCGTATTGGGGAACCGTCGTCACCACGCAGATCGCCGCCGGAGCTCCCGTGGTAGGGCCTTATCTGGTTCGGCTGCTCGGCGGGGAAGGCATCGGCGTGGTCACTTTCGCGCGCTTCTTCGCGCTGCACGTGGTCTTGTTGCCGCCGCTGACGCTGATCCTGATAGGCATCCATGTGTTTCTGGTTCGCAAGCATGGCGTCGCCCCCGCGGTGGACGAGACCGCGCCGCCACGCAAGTTTTATCCCGAACAGGTTTTCAAAGATACCGTCGGCTTCGCGATCGCGTTTCTGATCCTGTTTCTAATGGCGGTGTTTGTCGAACTGCCTCTGGAAAAATTAGCGGACCCGACCGACACCACTTATATTCCGCGTCCCGAATGGTATTTTCTGTTCCTCTTCCAGACGCTGAAAGCCTTTAAGGGACCGCTCGAAGTGGTCGGCAGCACGGTGCTCCCAGGCATCGCGGTGCTGGTCCTTTTCTGCGTGCCCTTCATCGACCGGGGACCTGCGGTGCGGCTCGGCAAGCGTGTTTTCGCGATCTCATTCGCCGTGCTCGCGCTGCTCGGATGGGGTGGCTTGACCACGGCGGCCATCCTGACCACGCCGAAAAATCCCACGCGGCGCGTGCTCGCCGACAACGAGTTGAGCGACTGGCAGCGTTTATCGCCGGCCGAACTGGCGGGCTTGACGTATTTCCGCAGTGAGAACTGCGTCG
>Ga0364873_10262_pt1 | contig 30981 bp, 27 predicted proteins | sample ExccelAu500001D3_2_FD_206928 | JGI IMG/M metagenome (GOLD analysis project Ga0364873, IMG submission 206928) | Enriched cells from Trout Bog Lake Hypolimnion, Wisconsin, USA - BchlTB.Aug07.5000.01.D3 | ecosystem: Environmental > Aquatic > Freshwater > Lake > Hypolimnion/Profundal zone | place... | reverse complement strand
GGTCGTGCTTATCAACGGCGCTCAAGCATGCAATGTCTTCTGGCAGATTGGAAGTTCTGCGACCCTTGGCGCTTCTTCAACAATGGTCGGCCACATTATTGCGGCGGTTTCAATCGGTACGGGTACTACGACCACAATTGATGGTCAACTGATCGCCCTAACTGGCGCCGTCACTCTGGGTGGATCTTCAGTGGTCAATGATGGTTGCGCAATCCCGTCCCACACAGTTACATTCGATGGAAATACTTCTAACGGAGGATCTACAGCTGCTCAGACCACAAATATTGCTGCTGCACTAACCAGTAATGGCTTCACCAAATCTGGATACACCTTTAGCGGATGGAATACCGTGCCCGGTGGCGGCGGCGTCAGCTACGCAAATGGCGGCACCTACAGCTTCACCTCAGATCTCACCCTCTTTGCACAGTGGAATTTTATTCCACCTGTTGCTCACACAGTCACTTTCGTTGGAAATGGTTTTGATTCTGGAACTACTGCACCTCAGACCTCAAATGCTTCGACCGCACTCACACTGAACGGATTTACTCGTAGTGATTTCACCTTTGCTGGATGGAACACAGTTCCTGCTGGCGTAACGGGCACTGCATATGTTGACGGAGCCAGCTACAACTTTGCCGCAGATCTGACCTTGTATGCCCAGTGGAATGCCATTGTTCTTCCACCAATTATTCACACAGTCACTTTTAATGGAAATGGATTTGATAGCGGCTCAACGGTTCCCGAGTCGAGCGGTGCCGCTACCACTCTTACGCTCAATGGTTATTCGAGGAGTGGTTTTGCATTTTCAAATTGGAATGATGCTGCAAATGGAAGCGGAACACCTTACGCCAACAGCGCCATGTATGGATTTGCAATCGATCTCACGCTCTTTGCTCAATGGAACGCAATAGTAGTTCCACCAGTTTTGATACCGCCGGTCGTGTTGCCTCCAGCAGTAGTTCTCGTATCACCGCCCGTCGTTGTGGTCACCATCCCGGTGGTCGTTGTCAGCGCGCCTCTGCCCGCTACGGGAACATTGCACATTATTAAGGTGGTCGTAAATAAATTCGGTGGAACAGCATTGCCAGGTGACTTTAAGATCACGATTCAGAAATCTGGATCTAACTCTTACATCCATTCTGTGATGGGAGAGAGTGATCCAGGTGCGGCTATCGACCTGTTGCCCGGCACTTATGATCTCTCTGAAACACCAACAGTGGGTTACCGTGGAGAGTGGTCGGGTGCAATATCAGCGGGCGGACGGGTCGTGGTTACTTCTAACGAAAACATAACTGTCACTAGAACAAATTACGACCTGATGCCTAAAATTTTTGAATCAGTTCCAACTGCTTTTCCAACCCCCACGCCTACTCCCACTTACTTATCTCCAGTCCCACCTCGCACAGCCACCGGTGGAATATTGCCTAAAACTGCGACCCCCTGGGGAAATTTGCTCGTAAGTGGTTGCATTCTGATGTGTTTTGCCGCAGTTTTATTGCTCCGCGTGCACGCTCCTCGCTAATGAATAATGAAGCCTAGAGGTAGTTGTCCTTATGCAGCCTAATAACCCAAAATCTTTGATCCGCCACTTTGCGAATGCGTGTAGTTGGGAGTGACGGTCAAAGTCTGGGTTTGCATGTACTTTGCCAACACCCCTGCCGACTTCAATGCATGCCGGAAGGTTTGCGCAGATTTACTAGTGGCAGCCAGCGCCACAGCACTAGATGACGAAGTTGCTGGTGCTCCGGCACTCAATCGCTCCGCGTCAGGGACCACCGTAGTTGTCCCAACACCAGTAACGCTCACGAACTGAGGTGTTGATGAAGGGTGTTGATCAATCGCGATTAACACCACCGCAAGGATCAGAATAGCGAAGAAGATTCCAAGAAAGACTCTCAAAAATAATTATTCCGCGCTTGACTGAATTTTTCGAAAAATTTAATGGAGAACACTGCTAGGACGCTCCTGTCGATCTGCACTACCGAGAAGATACAGAGCGCTACACCGCGTTAAAAAATCGACACCTTGTCGCTTTCCAACGGGGACCGTTTAGGACTTAGTGGCAGACGCCGCTAGCCCCGAAGCAGTTGCCCGAATCTACGAAGCCAAAGGTCGCTCCGCAGATCAACCCTTAATAGTTCATATCGCATCGATGGATACAAGTGCGCATTGGGCTACAGACATTCCAGAGTATGCAATCACTCTCGCCCGCGATTTCTGGCCGGGTCCAATGACTCTTGATTTAAAGCGTTCAGATCTCGCTATGGATTTTATTGCAGGCGGACAGGAAACCGTAGGACTTCGCGTACCTGCGCATTCAATCGCATTCGCCTTGATAAATGAATTTATTGCAGAAGGTGGATATGGGATTGCAGCACCAAGCGTCAATAAATTCGGCGCCGTATCTCCAACAACGGTACAAGCAGTTGAAGAAGGACTCTCAAGCTATCTGTGAGAAGCAGATCTGATCATAGATGGCGGTCCATGCTTTGTTGGAGTTGAATCCAAGATCGTCGATTGCATCGGTTCCACTCCCATGATTCTGTGCATAGGAGCAGTAACCCCACTAATGATTAGAGAATCCATCGGTTTGGTTGGGTTGGCATCCAATCCATCAGCCATCAGAGTTTCTGGTTCTCTAGAATCGCATTACTCGCCTAAGACGAAAGTTATTCTGGACGTAGTGGCAATCGCTGGTGACGGTTTGATCGCACCAGATCAATTCCCCACCCCCAATGGAGTGATTCACCTGGCCGCACCAAGCACAACGGAAGAGTATGCACGGGTGCTTTACCAAGCTCTCGGGAGCGCAGATCTACAAGGGCTGGATGCCGTAGTTGTGCTTCAACCCAGGGGAAATGGATTGGCCGATGCAATTCGAGACAGATTGCAGAGATCCGCGAGCAAATAATTCAAGTAAGATTTTCTAGTTGAGCTAGATCTCGACCACTTCACAGAATCTTCTACAGTTTCTACCTTCCAAAGTCACACTTACCTCACAAACTAAAAGAGTAATTTATTCAAGCTCATTGTTGCCTCTGAAACTATGACACTCTAAAGTTAACCATGCCTAAATTGAATTTATTGTCTTCTTTTTGGAAGCAAAACAAAATTATATTTGCAATGTTTATTCTCAGTTTGGGACTATCAAATGGGATTGCCTCAGCAAGTGCTACAAGCAGCCACGTATCGCATTGTCGAATAAATAATCCAGGTGTTAGCGCTAAAGTGGTTTCAGGTGTCTATCAAATTCACGTTGATACGTATACGCCTGGAACCAAATTCTGTTTTTTTGTTCCGAGCTCAAGTAATGGGAATTATTCGAGCGCTAATCCATCCATCTCCGGAGTCCAAAATCTGGATCATGCTGTGGCCATTAGTTACACACAGCCGACACTTGTACCGCTTAATTCAAGTGATACCCCAATCGCTACTATAAATAGCTCAAAGGGTTTGAGAACTATCCAAATATTTGCCTTGCCAACAAATTTTCCTCGATTTATCACCTTTGGTGAAATTGAAGATTTATCGAATTTAAATTTGCTAACCACGCCGGTTTATAACGGAATCGACTACGCAATCGCGATAGAGAACGGACAGATAGCTTTTTGGACAAGTGGAAAATATGTAGTGGAAACTCTGCGTCAGTTAAATGACTTCCCTCAAAAGTTAACCGCAGAAAGTTATGCCTACAGCTACTTCACTACATCAGGACCTACTGGAAGTTATAGTCCTGGGACCTGGCATTTTTTGAATGCAGCATTTCAAGAAGTAGGGAGTCTCTCCACGCTAAATTCAAGTGGCGAAAAATTATTACCCGAAGGGCACGATATGACTCTATCGGGAGCTTCAAATCCAGTAGTGATCAGTTATGTTCCAATATCTGTCGATAGTTCCTGGCTAGACCGACCCTTATCCAGCCAAACTGTCTTGGACTGCCGAATTTCAGAGGTGCAAAACGGGGAAGCTATTCACTCCTTTTCCTTTTGGGATTGGGCAGTTCGGCACAAAGATCCTTGGAAGCAGCTGATAAATAATGTGAATTACCCAGCATTGACACCTTTGGTGCAAATTATTGGAAGTACTCAAACGGCAATCGATGGTTTCCACTGCAACTCCGTCCAGTATCTTTCAAGTAAAGACGAATTCCTCGTTTCAATGAGAGGCACATCAACTGTGGTAGTTCTAAGTGGAGATCTAACTACAGTTCAAAATTTAATTACTTTTCCTGGAGCAGCCCAGCACTTTGCTAAGTCAAATGATGGAATAAATTTTTCCATGTTTGGAAATTATCCGTTTGAAAAGAATTCTAAGTTTGTCTCCTGGACTTTCAACGATCTGAAGCATTCGCCTAAGTACTCAGATTTACCATTACTGGTTGGCAATTGCGGTAATGCAAATCAATTAAGTGAATCAAATTTGTGGGTGGGGGGAGGGTGTGGAAGTTTGACCAATCAAGCAACCGCTTTTGCGGTGCCTAAAAATGTAACGATTATTGGCGAGTACATTAGGAATTTCGACACCAAACCAAATATCAGTGGCATTCTGGCCGTGGAAGGAGTTGGGGATTATTCTTACCGGACCGACATATTCACACCTGCAACATTGTTAGGCCCGTGACAAGGCTGGTTGGCCCCACATAGAGGCTTAGATCATCCTTTAACCAAGAGTGTATAAGTTCGAATTGGGGGTGGGACTTGTGGATTTGTAATCAATAGACCGCTGGTTCGAAACCAAAATCCCAATGATTATTTTCTGGGGCGCGTTCACTCAACCAGCTATCGCAGGAAGCCAAGGATCAGTTGAGAGAGAGTAAAAAATTCATTGCCATCGAAGATTGGAATTGCTCCACTCTAACCACCCATCCAATTTCAAGGTGATTTTAGATGCACTAGCAGTCGCAAGGAGTGTTTTGAATTCAATGAGTTAATTTCCAATTTCAAGAGGCAATGTTGTCTCAGAATCCTCACGTAAACCGAAGGTCTGTGTGCGCGCGCTCTTCCACGAGCCAGGTTGTTTTTAGGACTGAGACTGGGTGGTTACTGAGTTTATCAACCAGCAGGCGTGTCGTCTGACAGTTGTAATTAAGGGGTTGGTCGCAGAAAATCAAAAAATGGAATTGGACATGAAATTAGCCATTCCTAATAAACTAGCGTGCACTATGAATGCACATCTCTTGAAAAGGAAATGGGAAACCAGCCTCATTGTTCGTTATATCTTCGTTGGTGCGTGGAACACCATCTTTTCGATAATTCTCCTTTATGCACTTTTCTTTCTGTTCACGTCGAAGCATTATGAATTAGAACTTGCAATTACTTTTATTGTTTCCACTGGGCAAAGTTTTGCGACGCAAAGAAAATTTGTATGGAAGTCATCAGGGGTAGTCAAAGCTGAACTAATGCGATTCTTTGTCGGCACGGGATCTCAGTACCTTTTGAATTCTCTCTCGCTTTATTTGTTAAATCGAGAATTTCACATAACGCCGTCACATGCTGCACTCCCGCTTTTACTATTTATCACCTGTTGCTTCTATTTTGTAAATAAAAAAATAGTTTTTAAATAGCTCCAATGATTTACCGAAGTAATACTCGACCTGTATCGACTGTGGATGGGAAGAACTTATTTAGTTGCTTTCAGGTGGTAACTGAGAATCAATAAACCAACCAGGACCGCAATTTTCTCGGGGTCTTCGGAGATAGCCACCGTCCAAGATTGGGGGCGAGGCACCCCAACTGATAACCTTAGCGCACATCAAGTGCACAACACTTGGGCCAGTAGCTCATTCGGTAGAGCAACGGACTTTTAATCCGTAGGTCGTCGGTTCGAGCCCTTTAGGGCCCACTCCTGAGAAGGGAATTTAAATGTCGATCACGCCTCTACATTCCAAGACTGAAAGCGCTATATGTGTAGCCGGTGCAAGTGGGTTTCTCGGACAAGCAATTGTCAGAGAATTTTCTAAACGTGGATATAAAGTAATAGCTCTGACGCGAAGTAACTCCAATGTTTTGACTAAAAATACATCTGGAGCGATAGTCCAAATTAGGGGAACTATTCAAGACTGGGTTTCTGCAATCGAATTGGAAAAACCGAAAACCATTATTTCCGTTGATTGGACGGGTGTGGCCAGAGAATTACGCGAAGATAACAGTTTGCAAGAATCAAATATTAATCGAGTTGGTCTTCTGGCTCAAGCTGCAAAATCTTCAATGGCTGCAAATTTTTTTGCTTTTGGATCCCAAGCTGAGGTAAGTCCATCCACCCAAGCAATTTTGGAATCCGCGGTTGATGATCCACAAAATTCTTACGGCCGCGCGAAAATCTCCACTCGAAAACTTCTTCAAAAAATTTTTGAAGGCAGCGATACACGTTTGATTTGGGGGCGAATTTTCACTATCTATGGACCAGGCGACAAGCGAGATTCTTTGATTACACAACAAATCAAATCTCTGCTTGCAAACCAGATTTTCACCATTGAGAATCCATCCAAGAGGTGGTCATTTTTGGAAATAGATGATTTCGCAGATGCCATATATACGCTGCATGAGAATTCACACGCTAGGGGAATCATAAATATTGGGAATCCAGAGTCTGTATCAATCGCTACTGTGTCTGATCAAATTGCAAAACTTCTCGGTTTATCCAATATGGTTTTAAAAGTAAACCAACAGAATCCAAATTTTTCCCAACTCAGCTGGATTCCTCACACTTCGACGCTTTCGAACCTCCGTTGGGTACCCAAGACCCCTTTGGAACTTGGACTTGAAAATACCTTGAGCTGGTGGAAGCAATTGCCCGAATAGGATGGTTACAATTCTTGGCATGCATCTAGTTTCTGGCTCTAGTCGGGTAGATAGTTAATTGAACACCCCAATCACAGTGGCCGATCATTTGGCTATTTTCCTGGCTGAAAAAAATGTTAAAAATGTTTACGAACTCTCCGGAGGAATGATTGCATTCCTGACAGATGCGATCTATCGCCACGGAGTAACAAATATTGTCAACACAAGAAGTGAACAAGCTGCGGGTTTTGCGGCGGAAGGATCGGCTCGTGTCTCAGGTATACCAAGCGTTGCAATGGGGACCAGTGGGCCAGGTGCAACAAATTTGATAACCGCCATTGGATCGTCATACTTTGATTCAACTCCCGTACTTTTCATCACTGGTCAAGTTCATACCTCGGAAATTCGAAAAAATGTACTTCAAAGACAAAATGGTTTTCAAGAATTGGACATAGTTTCGGCAACCAAGGGCATCACAAAGCTCTCATATCAAATAACCTCCGCGTCGGAATTCCCAGAAATATTGAATCAGGCGTGGAAGATGGCATTAGAAGGACGGCCCGGCCCAGTTTTACTGGACATACCCATCAACATTCAACAATTGGAATGTCCACCTCTAAATGCTCTACATTCATCAACTGAATCAGAGACTGAGTTATCAGAGGCTCCTTTTCGTTTATTAATAGAGAAACTTCAGTCAGCTCAACGCCCACTCATTTTGGCAGGAGGTGGGATTCGAAGTAGCACGACTCAGAATGAGTTTAAATCTTTTGTTGAGTCATATCAGATTCCCTTGGTGCATACGCTCATGGGTAAAGATGTTTTGCCAACCAATCACCCATTGAATATGGGATTCATAGGGAGCTACGGAAATCGTTGGGCTAACAGAGCGCTATCGAAGGCGGACCTTTTAATTGTTTTGGGAAGTCGTCTTGACGTGCGTCAAACGGGTAACGACAAAGAGGACTTTCTAGCGAATAAATTTATTATTCGAGTTGACGTTGATCCTCACGAGTTAAGTGGAAGAATTTCTGCAAATCTGGATATCAAAATGGAATTAAAGTCCTTTTTTCGCATCATGAAAGGAATTGCAAACCCAGTCATAGACACTTCGAAATTCGTTCAATCAATTACTGTTGATAAAAAATTATTTACAAGCGAGTCGGAACAAGAAGTAACTTTGACGCTATCTCCAAATCGTGTAATTTCTTGGATTAGCTCGGTGAGCGAACATATTTCTGGATTCTGTGTCGATGTCGGCCAACATCAAATGTGGGCGGCTCAATCAATCAAACTTGTTGGGAACCAGAGATTCCTGACCTCCGGAGGAATGGGTGCGATGGGTTTTTCCCTTCCCGCAGTTATAGGCGCAACGAGCACCGATAGGCAACGTTGGGCGACGATTACTGGAGATGGATGTATGCAGTTGAATCTTGGGGAACTTCAAACTATAAAACACTACGAATTGCCGGTTACAATTTTTGTTCTCAACAATCACCAACATGGAATGGTTGCTCAATTTCAGGAGGAAAATATGGAAAGTAGATATATTTCAACTCGAGAGGGGTACTCAACTCCCGATTTTTGTGAGGTTGCCAAAGCATTTGGCATAGACTCTTATAGAATTCGAAGTGAAGAAGATATGCAAACTGCGGAAAAGCTATTAGATCAAATTTCTTCAGAACCATTCATTATTGAGATAGAAATGGATAATCGCGCGAAGGCTCTTCCTAAAATTGATAGATTTACCAAACTTAGCCAACTTTAATCTAGGTTAATTCTTTCGCGATCAAATGCCTTGGGTAGCGGGCGCACTTGCGAATGAATGCTGAGAACATATTCTCCGATGAGACCAAGGAAGAAAAGTTGGATTCCCCCAAAGAAGAAAATAGCCACGATAACAGTTGGAATTCCGGCACTAGTGTGGGCTTGACCAACTAAATTCAAAATTAAAGAGTAAAGCCCAGCCAAAAATCCTAAACCTGAGATAAGAAACCCACCGACGAGGGCAAGTCTGGCGGGAATCCTTGACGTGCTAATTAGTCCGTTTATAGCTTGATCTAGCAAGTTGAACCAATTTGCTTTTGATTTGCCTTTTTCCCGAGCTGCCCATGTGTATTTGACACTTGCGCTGATATCTACTGATTGAGCCACCAAACCGCGAATGTAGGGATATTGGTCATCGAGTGCAAGAACGTTTTCCGCAATACTGCGATCGATCATCATGAACTCACCAGAATTGATCGGAATATTACCTTCAGCAAACTTGCGAACAATTCTATAATAAATCGCACGTAACGTTCTTAAAAGAATGCCTTCCTGGCGGTTGGTTCGTTCTCCGAAAACTACCATGGATCCCGCAGACCAAAGTCGAAAAAAATCGGGAATTATTTCCGGCGGATCCTGCAAATCTGCGGGCAACATGGGAATTATGGCATCCCCGCTAGCTTTTGCCATTCCTCTATACATATTACGGAACGGTCCAATATTTCTACTATTAACAAAAACTTTTATATTCTTATTTTCTTTAGCTAATTCGCGAAGTACTGCAACCGTTCCATCCGTTGAAGCGTTATCAGCAAAAATATGTTCATAATTTACGCCTGGCAGAAGTTCTTGAAATACCTTTGCAGTACGATTTACACACTCGGCTACCGTCTCTTCCTCGTTGTAACAAGGAGTGATGACAGAGATGAGGTGAGCCATAACCGTATGGTAACTGGGACGACTCTCTTTAGATGTTCGCTAGCCAAGGAGCAGGCGATAATTTTGCTAACTTCTCCAAATCAAGTTTCTCTCTCAGAGTATCCATAGGTTGCCAAAACCCCTCGTGCTTATAAGCATTTAAGAGGTTTTCTGTGGCCAATTTAGGGAGGGCGCCGGTTTCAAACGGTTCACTATCTCCGGCTATGTAGTTTGCCACCTTGCGATCTAGCACAAAGAACCCACCATTAATCCAACCTTCATCTGATTGGCTTTTTTCACCAAAGTGATGAACTTTCTCCCCATCAATCTTTACATAGCCAAATCGTGCGGGCGGACGTACCGCAGTAAGCGTTACTAGTCCAGAATTTGCATAGTGAAGGGAGAGAACGCTTGCAACTTTCACGTTTCCAAGCCCGTCTCCGTAGGTTGCAAGAAAAATTTCATCTGGAAAGGCGTCGATACACTTTTTTATGCGGCCGCCGGTCTGAGTATTTTCTCCAGTATCGAGGGCAGAGACATTCCAGTCCTCTTGGAGGCTAGGAATCCACTCGTGAATAACTTCGCCTTTGTAACCGGTAGCAATCACGAAATCATTAAAACCTTGTGATGCATATATTCGCATAAGGTGCCAAAGTAACGGCTTCCCATCTATAAGAACCATAGGTTTTGGCTTGGTATCCGTCTCTTCGGATATCCGAGTACCTAATCCGCCTGCCAATAGGATAATTTTCAAATCATAACCTCGTAAATTCATTAATTTGGGCTTCGCACAATGACCTTATCGAAAGCTTTTCTGGATTTGTGTACCAATCGACTGTCCATTTAACCGTTTCTTCAAAGCCCAATTTGTCTTTCCAATGAAGATCTGAGCGTGCTTTACTCGAGTCAAGTAACAAGTAGCCTGCTTCGTACGGTTGTGAAACTTCATCCCTGATCCAGGCTGGCTGCGTATCGACTCCCCAATTCGTCGCAAATGTTGAAACTAACTCGGCAACTGAATACCTTTTCTGTATCTCGGGTCCAAAATTCCATTCCCCGGTTGCCCCAGCGGACAATTGGAGGTCAACCAAACTCAAATATCCATTTAGGCAATCAAGAACATGTTGCCAAGGGCGAACTGCTTCGGGATAACGCAACAAAGGAAGATTTCCAGTCGAATAGGCATTCACTAGATCAGGGACAATGCGATCGATTGCCCAGTCTCCCCCGCCGATAACATTTCCTGCTCTCGCAATTGCCATGGGTGAATTTGCAAAACTTTTAATCCACGATTGGGCGGCTATATCAGCGGCTGCCTTAGAAGCACTGTATGGATCATCGCCGCCCAATTCGTCCGTTTCGACATACCCTCGAAGATGATTATGATTTTTGTAAACTTTATCAGTCGTGATAATCAGAGAAGATTTTAAATTCGTCAATTGTCGCGTCGCCTCAAGCACGTTGAGCGTGCCAATTACATTCGTTTCGAATGTTTCAATTGGATATTTATAGGACTCACGAACAAGCGGCTGCGCAGCCAAGTGAATAATGACTTCAGGGTCGATTTTTGCAAAGGCGCGGGACAACTCTTGCCTATCGCGGATATCCAAGCGAAAATCATTTTTGTATATATTGCTGAGGTGGGCTTGGTTAAAAAGTGAAATCTCTTGGGGGTCCAGCGAAACACCGGAGACCGTGTGGCCTTGCATATTTAGAATCAAAGAAAGCCAGGATCCTTTGAATCCTGTGTGCCCCGTAATTAGGTAATGCACTTTATTTAGCTCTTCCTGTCATGAAATCTGAAATTGAAGATATTACGTAGTCCAACATGGGGGTGGTCAGCCCCGGATAGACGCCCACCCAGAATGAACGGGTCATTAGAACATCTGTATTTTTTAGTTCGCCAACAACTCGGAAATCAATTCCCTTATAGGCAGGCTGTTTCGTGATGTTTCCAGCAAAAAGTAGACGCGTTCCAATTTTGCGTGAATCAAGGAATCGTAATAGGTCTTCACGGTTTACTGGATGACTTGGATCAAGTGTTATTGGACAACCAAACCAAGATGGATCACTATGTTTAGTTGCAGTCGCAATCGACAGTCCTTCAATTTGGCTCAAGTGTTTGCGAAGGTACTCATAATTCTCTTTGCGACGCTGAATAAAGAATTCAATCTTTGCTAGCTGAGTTATTCCAAGAGCGGCCTGCATATCAGTGGCTTTTAAGTTATATCCGATGTGGCTGTAGGTGTATTTGTGGTCATATCCCTCAGGTAGATCACCAAGCTGCCATCCAAAACGTTTCGCACAAGTATTGTCTTTGCCAGTTTCGCAATAACAGTCTCGTCCCCAGTCTCTAAATGATTCAACTTGTTTCTTGACTAGAGGAGATTTAACGAAAACGGCGCCACCTTCTCCGGTCGTGATGTGATGAGCCGGGTAGAAACTCAGCGTAGCGGTGTCACCAAAACTTCCCGTTCGTTGCCCTCGATATGTAGAACCCAAAGCATCACAAGAATCTTCGATTAACCAAAGGTTATTTTCCTTGCAAAGTCGTTGAACAGTATCTAAGTCAAAAGGATTGCCAAGAGTGTGAGCCATCATGATTGCCCGAGTCTTGGGAGATATTGCTTCTTCTAAACGCTCGGGAATTGCATCCAAGGTGTCAAGGTCAACATCCACTACGACTGGACGTAAGCCATTTTGAATTATTGGGTTGACGGTAGTGGGGAAACCCATCGCAACTGTTAAAACTTCGTCTCCGGGTTTTAAGGCACGATCCCCAAGCTTTGAACTCGTTAAACCACTAAGGGCTAACAAATTCGCGCTGGAACCAGAATTTACAAAAAGCGCAGATCGAGCTCCGACGAATTGAGCAAGTTGGCGCTCGAAATCTGCAGTAAAGCGACCCGCGGTGAGCCAACCATCGAGCGAAGATTCTACGAGTGCAGAAAAATCATCACTTGTTAATACTTTCCCGGAGACTGGTACCGGATCTAACCCAGGGCCAAAAGTTTTTTTAATTAGCAACAAATCGGCATACTTAGTGGATAGATCGAGAATTTGAGATCTCAGCGATTCAAGTTCTGACATTTTTTAACCTCGTTTTTTCCCCAAGTAAAATAAATACAAAAAAACCTAAAGCGAACAGTCGGACGGGAATAAAGTATCTGCTTTCATAATGCACAATAAATAATTGTGCCACCTCGGCTAATAGTAGTGGAAGCCATATCCAGCCAGCTCTACCCGAGAGTCGGTTTCTCTTAAATAAGATTAGTCCCACTATAAGTAACATGATAGGAATAATTGAAGCAACATTCTCAAGCAGGTATAAAAAACCTGAATTGCTATCACGCAAAATCCATCGTAGAGCAAGAAAGTGCCATCGGGTGTCTAAGTACGCAATTGGATGTTGAAAGGCAGAAATAATTCCTTTTAATAAAAGCGAGCTACTGCTATCAGTGGTCATACCATGGTGATTTAAAGCTCTACATTTAACGGAATCTATAACACAACCCCAATTCATTCCATAAAATTTCCAAAAGCCAAGTTTTGAATTCGGTATCCATAGACCAGGGCCAACTAATCCGCTTGCACTGCTTAGAGTTAGAAACGGGCCATTAAAGATAAAATAACTAGCTAACCTCCAAGGTATCGTGAAGGCAAACGCAACTATGCAAGAAGTCCAAACTCCAAATGTTTTGAGATGAACAAAAATTTTTAAATGATTACGTATAGAAATTATTGATCGATTCGAGCCCATTTCCTTGATGAGATTAGAGTGATTATTTTTATATTCAAATATAACGAGCAAGGAAGCAACTACAAGAAGCAAAAATAAACCGATATCGCTGACATAGCGGATCATTATAGATGCACCAATTAGTACTCCACCAACGACGTAGAGAAATTTCTGTGCACTTTCGAATAAATATGCCCAAGCAGTAAATCCCAAACCTAAAAGTAAGAATCCGAAGGCTAAGCCCTCCGTGTAGAAGAGATCGTCTCTGAAAAAGTATCGGAAATCCCAACTCGAGAGCAGAACCGCCGCAATGCCTATGCATGGAGCTCGTCCAATAATTGGCGAAATGAATCGCCAGGTAAACCAAAAAATCGTTGACCAGGTCATTAAGGTGATGAATAAAAGCGACCAAAAAATGGGAATGCCGAGCTTGGAGATCCAAATCAGTGGAACTTCTATCATGGACATTCCCGGAGTCCACAAATGAACGATCCAGAATTGACTGACGCGATCGATTTGGTGAAACTTAGACCAAGTTATTGCAGTATCGAGTAAAGAACCCGCGTCTCCCTGTCCCCAAGCATTTCTGATTATCTGAGGAGAGGCACTATGGGGAACTTGATTGCCATTTAATATTAGGCGAGTTTCTAAACCCTGAGGTAGGGCAATAAACAGGGTAAGCAAAAACCAGATTCCAGACGCAAAAAAAGTTTCAACTTGAGTCCGCCGCTCTTGAATTTCCAATTGGTTCACATTAATGCTTCCTTCTTTTGGACAATTGAGGAGATTATTTGGGCTCGGGATTTACCACTCTTGCTGGATTTCCAACTACCGTGGTGTTATCTGGAACATCGTGCGTGACTACAGCCCCTGCCCCAACCATAGATCCTGCGCCAACTGTGATTCCCGGCAATATTATTGCTCCTGCTCCAATAGATGAACCTTGCTTTAAAACAGTAGTTTGATAATTATCAGACCAGTGACGGCTCTTCGGATACTTGTCATTTGTGAAAGTTGCATTTGGTCCAATGAAGACATCATCTTCAATCACCAAACCATCCCATAAGTAAACGCCAGATTTGATTGTTACTCGATTCCCAATGATAACTTTGTTTTCTATAAAAACAAAGTCACAAATATTGCAATCATCCCCAATTATTGCACCTGGCAATATATGGGTAAATGCCCAAATTCGAGTTCGGGCTCCAATTTTTTCGGATTCACAGATACTTGCGGCATGGATGAAGGGTTCATCTTTCATGGTTTGGATCCTTTATAGAATTTGAAATCCAACGAATAGTCTCTTTTAATCCATCATCAAAATCTCTCGATGGGGCGTATCCGAGTTGCTGAATTTTATCCCAATTTACGGAGTATCTTTGATCGTGCCCCTGACGATCGGCGACGAACTCCATTTTGTCGTCATCCATCCCCATCAATTCAATAATTTTTTTCGTCAAAGCAATGTTACTAAGTTCTGTGCCTCCACCAATATTATAAATTTCTCCAGATTTGCCTTCGGTTAAGGCTATATATATTGCATTGCAATGGTCTTCCACATGCAACCAATCCCGTATGTTTTCACCCGTTCCATAAACTGGAACCTTCGCACCATTAAGCAATCTTGTTACAAAAAGTGGAATTAGCTTCTCCGGATACTGTCGAGGACCGTAATTATTGCTGCACCGAGTCGTCACGGTTCTCAAACCATGAGTGACGTTGTAGGAGCGAACAAGGAGATCCGCTGAAGCTTTGCTTGCCGAATATGGTGAATTTGGAAGAAGTGGACAACTCTCATCCCACGAACCAATGGTTATAGAACCGTAGACCTCATCGGTAGATACTTGCAGAAAGACTTCAAGACTATGCGTCTTTGCAGCGTCTAGTAGCGTTTGCGTTCCGAGTACATTGGTTCGGATAAATTCTGTAGAACTTTCAATCGATCGGTCGACATGCGACTCAGCAGCAAAATTAATTATCGCATTTACTTCTGCGACCAATTCATTAACTAGAGGAAAATCACAGATATCACCATGAAAAAAACTGACTCTTGAATCAAGTAAGGCGGACCTGAGGTTTTCTTTATTACCAGCGTAGGTCAATTTGTCCAGGACAACTATTTCGTTGATTTCCGGAAATTTGCCTGCCACAAATTGAGTTACAAAATTTGATCCTATGAATCCAGCACCACCGGTAACCAATACTTTCATTTGATTTGGGTGCCTTTCCCCATTAATGATTTGAACTACAAGCAGTAGGATCCTACTATGCGTGGAGTAATTATGGCTGGAGGCTCTGGTACTCGGCTTTTCCCAATAACAAAAGCTGTAAATAAGCATTTGCTTCCGATTTTCGACAAACCACTGATCTACTACCCGCTCACCACTCTAATGTTGGCTGGTATAAGAGAGTTTGCACTAGTGACTTCGCCAACCGAGTTAGAGAATTTCAAGAGATTGCTTGGAGATGGCTCTCAATTTGGAATTGAAATTAGGTATGTCATGCAGCCCACCCCGGCTGGAATCGCCCAAGGATTAACTTTAACTAGAGATTTTATTTCAGGCCATAAGGTTGGCTTTATTTTGGGTGATAACTTGTTTCACGGAATTGGTCTGGGCAGGCAACTAGCTCAGCACCGGACAATTGAAGGTGCTCACATATTCTCCTATCACGTGCGTAATCCTGAAAGTTACGGCGTCGTGGAGCTCGGCCCAAATGAGGAAATAATTGACCTGCATGAAAAACCAGTGAACCCTCCAAGTAATTTAGCGATTACTGGACTTTATTTTTATGATGAACATGTCAGTGAAATTGCCACGTCACTCACCCCAAGCAAACGCGGTGAATTAGAAATTACTGACTTAAATCGAATCTATTTGAGGAATTCGTCGTTAGGGATGACGATTCTATCTAAAGGAACTGCTTGGCTTGACACAGGAACTTTCCAAGGACTGCACGATGCCTCCTCCTATATAAAAATCGTCGAGGAGCGACAGAACTCTAAGATCGGCGATCCCATGGAGGCAGCAAGAAATCAAGGTTGGATTTAGGCGGTGAGCAGTTTTCATTATCTCGAATCCATTCCAGTTCAATCATTTCCGGATTCACGTGGGAATTTGGGAGTATCAGACTTTGGAGATCTTCCAAGATTTAAAGTTCACCGATTCTATTACATCACTTCTGTTCCTCAAGGAGTCAGTCGAGGTGCTCACGCTCACAAGAAGTTGGAACAGATTTTCTACTGTTTGAAAGGAAGCTTTCGATTAACAGTGACTGATGGCGTGAATTCGGACTCTACCCGCCTTGATGAATTAGGCGACGGTTATTACGTTCCTTCAGGCCTTTGGAGGGACGTCGATAATTTTAGCCTAGACTGTGTATGTCTGGTACTAGCTTCATCACCATACGAGAAATCCGATTACATTTTCGATTTCGAAGAATATAAAGTTTGGAGAGCAACACAGTGAAGGTTCCGTTCTTTGATTTTAAACAAGCCCCAGATTCCCTGAGAGGCGAGTGGGAAGAAGCCGTTGCTAGAGTTATCGCTTCGGGCAGATTTATTGGTGGAGCAGAAGTCAGCAACTTTGAAGCCCGTTGGGCCGAATATCTCGGTGCAAATTTTGCCGTCGGCGTGGCAAATGGACTGGACGCTATAACAATTGGTTTGAGAGCTCTAGGCATTGGTCCAGGTTCACGTGTTGCAGTTCCATCCCACACATTTCTCGCGACGTGGCTAGCGGTGGCTGCGGTTGGAGCGGAACCGGTTGGAGTTGATTGCAACGAACTCGGGTTACTCGATATCGATTCTCTAGAGAAAATTTCAGGATCAATTGACGCCGTAATACCAGTTCATATGCATGGTCAAATGGTTGACATGCCGAGATTGATTGAATGGGCGTCCCGCAATCAGGTAAAGGTAATCGAGGATTGCGCGCAGGCTCATGGTGCTTCAATTAATGACAAATTAGCTGGGACTTGGGGGCATATAGGTGCATTTTCCTACTATCCAACCAAAAATCTTGGGGCGCTAGGAGATGCCGGGATAGTCGTTACCTCAGATGAGGATTTAGCCCGAGTTATTCGATCATATGGAAATTACGGCTCTACGCCGACTAATAAATACAAATACTCTAGGGTCGGCGTAAATTCACGTCTTGATCCGATCCAAGCTGCGATTCTGGATGTAAATCTCAATTATCTTGATAACTGGAACAGTAAGAGACGTGAGATCGCGGCAACCTATATTTCGAAATTTTCCGAACGTGGAATTCAAATGTTGGTGAATGATGCTCGTCTATCTGTTTGGCACCATTTCATCGTCTTATCTTCGAATCGAGATCAACTTAGGACCGACCTTGAAGAAGTTGGCATATTCACTGAAATTCATTATCCGGAATGTGCGGAGGATTCCTATGGTTCAATTTCGAACCACGTTTCCAACAATCCAATAAAGGCAAGAAAGATTGCTGAACAAACCTTAAGTCTCCCATTGAGTCCTTGGATGAGTGAAGCGGAAGTTAATTACGTAATTGAGCGCATGACCACTGACAAAGTTCTTCGGAACTTTGCTGCGAATATATAGTAGTTTGAATGATCTCTTTGGAGTGCATTTCTGCCGTGGTAAGTAGCAGGTCCAACGACTTCAAAGTAATTCAAACCTACAGCGTCCGCTAATTTTCTCCAAAGCTCTAAGTTATTCTGACGAGAACCTCGAAGACATAGGATCGCGCCGCCTGGTCGCATAAAAATCATGTTTGCTAACATAGCACCACCCGGAATCACAGCCAATTTGAGGCCCGAAAAGATTCCAACTTGATTTCTGTAAAGAAATTCGTTGTCCTCTATAACGGCAATTCTTTTTGATTTCACAATTTTCTCGATTTTATGTGCATTTATAGTTCTGCGTTGACGAGAACTTCTTCTGAAATAAGCGGCATTGAGAACTTCAAAAGAGCCAGAACTCTTTAAGGTTGTCGTTATCCAATTTACAAGCAATTTGAGCACTTCTGGAGAGAATTTCACTTGCTCATCAACCTCTTCATTCACTGTGTCAAAACAGGTTGAACGCGCTGCAAGTAGGTGGAGCTTCCCAACTGGAATGCTAGAACTGGCTGGAAGTTCAATTATCGGGCGATTTAGTACTTTGTAGAGAAACTCTTTTGTCGTAGCAGGAAGATCCTCTCGAACAAGCACTGGGATTTCAGGAGATAAATCTTTTAGAAACAGGTAGCGGGGTAGAGTGTCGAGGAGGAAATGAAACCAATTCTCATCAGCTCTATTAGACAGAAAGATGGCCTCGGCGAGGCCTAACTCGGAAATGATTGGTTTTTGAATGAACAATCTCTCACCATCTACTTCGGACGCAACGGTGTACTGCCAGTGGCCCGCTACAAACGGAAGTCTATGCGACCCCGCAACATCGAATTCAAGAAGAGTATTTCCTTTTACCAAGAACCTTTGATGCCAAACCTCAACATCTTTAACTACTTCACCGGATAATCTGAATTTCTGTTCTTTGGCAATTTCATCAAAAGTTAGATCCGCAGTTTCCATTCGGACAGTTTTGAGCGCGACGTGGTTTTCCAAGTAAGTGCATGCATCTGGATAATTTAGTCTTAAGTACTCTATTAATCGGTCGGAAATATTGAATTCAAGAAGTAAATGTAGTAACGATTTGGCATTTTGTTCCATCAAACGCGGGATTAGCTCTGCAAATTCTTGTTCCTGTTTCGGGTTGTGCTTCGCTGCTGGTTTCGCATCAGTCTGGAAGTTACCAAGGGTGCTTAAAATGAATACCTTTGGCAGAATCATCTTCACGCCAGAGATAGCTCTAAAATAATCGTTTTGCGTTACGGTTGGAATGCGCTCAACATCCTCCAAGTCACTGAGGTATCGGACGTGCATTTCTATTTGTTTCTCGATTACTTCTCTGTTTTTAAACATAATTCGAAAGAGAGCCACTCGCGAAAGGAAATAACTTCTCTCTAATTCCTTAATTTGCGAAGAGAAGAAATTGAACGAAAGCCATCTACTCAACCCTCGAGTTTTCAAGATTAATCCAAGTATTTTCCACCTATCAGCAGTGGTGAGAGGAAAACCTGTCTCCTCTGTAAAATAAATAAGCTTCTTGAATCGTATCGGAATAACTGGTGTGCTTTCATCGCCCACCTTCTCTTCGCCCACTTCAATTGGCTCGATAGATGCTTCCATGCGACTTAGTAGAAGTTCATATTCCTCGATTGTTCCACTTCCATGTGAATAATCCGTCAGAATTTTAATTTCTTGTCGGTAGCGGTTATCCGTGGCCATCAAACTGCCTTTCGTCGGTTATACGCTCCTTTTGCCTTGTTTGCGTATTATACGTTTATGCCAGACGTAAAACCCAGAATAGGAATTCTCTATTGGGGTAAACGCGGCGGAGGCAAGGTATTAGCAGATCAGTTAGTGGTTCAAGCCCAGAGTAATGGAATTAGTATTCAATTTTTTGGTCGACCAATTCAAAACGATGGAAGCGATAAGGGTATTCCTATTTATTGGATTTGGCATTGGGTTACCGCGCGACGACATATCGTGAATCAAGTTCTCTCCTCCGGTATCAAAGTAATGGTTTTACCGATGGCCAGTCCGTGGGACTTGTTTCTAGGTCGAAAATTGGAGCGTCACGGGGTTCAAGTAACAAGAATAATTCATGATGCGTCCACGCATCCAGGCGATATTTTCCCGCCTCAATTTTGGATCAAACTACTATGTCAAGACGCGAATATCATCGTGGCGCTTTCAGATTTTGTCGCAAGTCAGCTGATTGATAAAAAATATGTATCTGGAAATTTGATTCTAGTGGGGAAATTACCGCGGATGAATATCAGTGGCGTTGCGCTAAATTCTTCCGTGGCGCCGCGAAATAACTTTCTTTTTATAGGAAGAGGGCGGACCTATAAAGGTTTGGATAATTTGCTTTCTGCTTGGCCAATGGTCGGAGATCAGCGAACACATCTGACAATCGCCGGTGAAGGTCATAAAGTGGATTCACCTCTCGCTAGAATCACGCATATCGATAGATGGTTGAGTGATTCCGAAGTGTTGCAGTACATTGGCGAATCAGATCTCGTAATACTCCCATATGTGGAAGCCTCACAATCCGGAATAATTCCAGTAGCTCATTCCTTGCACCGTCCAGTGATTGTGACGCCAGTGGGTGGACTCGCAGAACAGGTAAACGATGAAATTGATGGGCTAATAGCCAAAGGAAAGGATGTAGCTTCCCTTGTAGAAGTATTGAATAAGGGTATTGATTTCAATTTTGATTTTTCCAACCACGAACAATTTGAAGCCGATCAATCTTTGTTGATGCTTTGTATTTCAAAATTCATGTGACAGAGCTAGAAACTTAGATTATTTCGCTAAATGTTTGTAGATATCCTCATGAGCTGTGAGCATACTTATCGGCGAAAACTTTCGAAGAGACCACTTTTTGGCGGCAACACCCATGGTTTCTCGAAGTCCGCTATCTGTAACGAGCCTTTCTACCTCTATTTGCATCTTGAGAGATTCGCTCGAAGTGATTATGCCCGTAATCTGATGCTCTACTACTTCACTGCAAGATCCAACATCCGTCGCAATTACAGGCACTCCAGCTAATTGAGCTTCAATGAGAGCAATTGGCATGCCTTCATTATCTGAAGTAGATATCGCGCAATCCACTGCTGACCAAAATAGGGCTGCATCTGTCCAGCCGATTACTTTCACGTTTGGAGGAGCTATTTCTCTAATGTTGCCAAGTAAGTCGCCTCCGCCTGCCATCACAAATCTAATATGCGGCAGACCTCGCGCCACCTCCAATAGCAAGTACGGGTTTTTCACCGAAGTCATCCGTGCCATCCAGCCCACTAATATCTCATTTGTTTCTAGACCCAACTCAATGCGAGCTTCCTTTCGATCGACCTTCCGCAACGGAGTAACCCCAGGCGATATCGAGATCCAATCGTTATCAGTTCCGATACCCTCCGCTCGCAACTCATTTCCTACTTTTTCCCCTACCGAAATTAGAAGGTCAGTTCTTGAACCCAAAAATCTTTCAATTCGGGTGATGACACCCTTTTCCAGTCGACTAAAAGATTGATCACCAAATAGATGACCGTGAAACGTGTGAATGTGTTTAATTTTCCTACCGACTAACCTGCCTATCAAACCCGCTTTGAATGTATGCGTATGAATGATTTCAGGTTTCAATTCTTTTACAATATTCCGCAGTTCTAGCCAGGATTTGAAATCATTGATTGGTGAGATTTTTCGCCCTAAATGCGATATTCGATAAATTCGAATTTGATCGGTAACACCGTCTTCAATCTCTGCCCCTTGAACGTAACCGGTAGCTAAAACACTGTCGGGAATATTGCTAACCAAGTTTCCAACGTAGCGCGCCGTACCTCCAACATTCATCCGCGCGATAACGTGTAAAACCTTAGTGGTGGACATCGGCTAGATATGCCTCAATTACATCATTAGGGTTTCCAGAAATTTTCTGGTTTCCATTTTCCAAATAGATTGCACGCGAGGACATGGTTCTCACAGCTTCGAGGTCATGCGAAACAAGGAGAACAGCGCATCCGCTATTCATCATTGCCAAAGTTCTTGCAGCTGACTTTTCGCGAAAGTCTTCATCGCCAACGGAGAGTATTTCATCAATCAAGAGCAGATCTGGTGTGACATCCGTCGCTGTTGCAAAAGCAAGCCTTGCCGTCATGCCGGATGAGTACGCGCGTATAGGAATATCTAGATGTTCAGTGAGTCCTGCCCAATCAGCAATTGCTTCAATACGGGATTGCATTTGCTTAGGCGTTCGTCCAAGCAGAGTTCCATAGAGAATAATATTTTCGGCACCAGTTAATTCAGGATTAAATCCCGCGCCAAGTTCGATCATCGGTGCAACGTCTCCTCGAACGATGACTCGTCCATTTGTAGGAGGCAAAACCCTCGCGATTACTTTTAAAAGTGTTGATTTACCGGCACCGTTTCGTCCAATAATGGATACGGTTTCTCCTCGCGCAATCTCGAAAGAGACATTTCTGAGTGCGAAAAATTCTTCGTATGCCATACGTCCCTTGATAGTGTCGATCGCTGTTTGCTTGAGCGATGAGACGCGATGCCGCGTACGACGGTAAGCGAGAGAGATATCCGTCGCTTCAACAATCTTTTCAGTGCTCACAACTTCGCCACGACTTTAGGCCATCTTTTGCTAAATATGTAGAAACCACCCACAAATGCAATTATCGAACATCCGAACATAATTTCCCAATTTTGCAATGTGGAGATTCCAACATTGCCAAATTCACGCCGGAAGATCTGCAAAAAGGAATAGAGAGGATTCAACTGAATGACGTCACGAGTATGGGGCCCTAAAAGCGTTATTGGGTAAAAGATAGGTGTCATGTATTGGAGCGCCATCAAGAAGATGTTGATAAGTGATCGAGAGTCGTCGAAATTGATGTATGCAATAGCAAGGAGTAGTGAGAGTCCCGTTGTGAATAGCACCATACAGCCGATTACGAGCAAGACAATTGGGAAGTGCCAAGTTGGAGTTTTTCGATAAATTGCCAGCACAATGGTGAGAGGTACTAGACCGATCAAGAAATTAATCCCACTCGAGATTGACGCTGAGGCTGCAAAAATCTCCGGACGAATGTAAACCTTGGTTAATACTCCTGCTCCACTGGCAATCGCATCCGCTCCAAGTGTGAGACTTTGATTAAAAAGTGTAATAAGTAGGACCCCGGAAAGCAGATATGGCAGGAAAGGTGCTTGGCCAGGAAGCCGAGATTTGAATACAGTATTGAAAACGTAATAAAGAACCGCAGTTGTGAAGAGCGGATTTAGAAGTGACCACCACACACCTATTACTGATCTCTTGTACCGAACCGTTAGGTCACGAACTACAAGCAGCCGCAATAAACCGCGATTCTCATAGATTGATTTAACTTGGGATACAACAGGAATCTGCCGAGCAGCCGAGTCGTATACCTTCATAGTGCTCATCGTAGATGATGTGCCACATCGGTAATGATCTCTTCAAGCGACAAGAGTGGTCTCCAGCCCAAAACCTCATTGATCTTGGTGATATCAGGGATGCGCCGCTGCATATCCTCAAAGCCTGGGTTATATGCGATGTCGTAAGGGATTTTGGTGATCGTGCTCTGAGATTGGGTGACCTCGATGATGCGTTGCGCTAGCCCCTCGATGGAAATCTCGTGGTTGTTACCTACGTTGAAGGCGTCGCCAATAGTTGCTTCGGAGTCGATGATCGCAATGATTCCTCGGATAGCGTCGTAGACATGGCAGAAGCAGCGAGATTGGGTTCCCGGTCCGTAGACAGTGAGGGGTTCGTTCTTGAGCGCCGCAGAGACAAATCGAGGGACGACCATTCCGTAGTGACCAACTTGGCGTGGGCCGACGGTGTTGAAGAGGCGGACGATCCGTGTTCGCAGGCCCTTTTCGAGGTGATAAAACTGAGCTAACGATTCATCAATAGCTTTTGCCTCAGAGTAAGACCATCTTCCCTTGAGGGGAGATCCAACGATGCGGTCGGATTCTTCGTTGAGCGGTCCCGATGAGTTCTTGCCGTAAATTTCAGATGAAGATGCAATGAGTACTTCTTTATTGTGGATGTGGGCGGCTTCTAAGATGTTTTCAGTACCGCGAATGTTGGTAGTGAGCGATTCGAGAGGTTTATCTACGATATTAAATACTCCGACTGCTGCAGCAAAATGAAGCACATGGTCAACAGATTCAACTAAAGAATTTACCTTGGCGGTATTAAGGATAGAGCCTTCAAACAATTCGAAATTTGATTTTGCTAGTAGTTGTTCAATATTTGAGCGATTACCTGTTGTTAAATTATCAAGAACGACGACATGGTCACCGCGAGCGACGAGTGCATCGGAGAGATGTGAACCGATAAATCCTGCGCCACCGGTTATGAGGTAACGCATTTAAAATCCCCCGCGAGTATTGAGTGTCGGCGTTGAACCCAGAAGTGATAGATCGCAATGTGAATGCGGATTAACGAGGATTGCTAAGTCGTAAGAGTTAGTTAATGGTGCGGATGTTGCACCATTCCATTCTTGAACAAGATCATCGTGCCATGCGACATCGGCGCCAGCCTTGCGCAAAGTTTCGATTAAACCTTCGGCAGGAGTCTCTCTGGTATCGGAGACATTTGGTTTGTAAGCAACACCAACCACAAGAACCTTCTTGTTCGCCAGATCCCCGATCATTCCAGTGGCAACCCCCAAGAAATATGAAGGGAGTGAGATATTTACTTCATGAGCTAAATCAATAAAGCGAGTTGGTACACCGATCTCGATTGCTTTGGATGATAGATATTTGGGATCAACGGGAATGCAATGTCCACCTACGCCAGCGCTGGGATAGAAAGGCATAAAGCCATATGGCTTGGTGGAGGCTGCATCGACAACTTCGCGCACATCGATATTCATGGCGGCACAGAATTGGGCGATTTCATTTATAAAGGAGATATTGATAAGACGGAAGCTATTTTCTAGCAACTTAGCAGTTTCTATAACTTCCAATGAGGAGCCTGTGGTTACAGATTCTACGAAGCTAGCGTAGAAAGCCCTCGCCCTCTCGGTCGCTTGTTCCGTTAACCCGGCAACCAATTTTGGAGTGTTCGTTACGTTCCAAACCTTGTTAGCAGGATCTATCCGTTCAGGTGAGTAAGCGAGGTCGAAGGGTACCTGTGCAATTTCGAGTATTGAGGCAATTGTTGATCGAGTAGTACCGGGAGCGACGGTTGACTCATTGATGACCAAAGTTTCTGGTGCAAGATGTTGCGCCACCGATGTGAGCGCAGACTTTAGGCTGGAAAGATCTGGCTTGTAGTCAGCATCCAACGGAGTGGGAACGCAGATAACAACGATCTGTGCGTCTTTCACGGACTCAAAGTTTGTTGTTGCGAAATAGCGTCTAGAAGCAAATGCAGACTGGATCTGCGCATTGGTGATATCCCCTATTGGAGATTCGCCTCTGCTCAAGTTAGCTATTAGTGCCGAATCGGTATCAATTCCGTAGACGGTATGCCCGGCGTTGGCGGCTGCGATCGCAAGGGGAAGCCCCACGTAGCCTTGACCAACGATTGCAATCTGCATCGTTACTTACCAAATTCGGATTGCGCCTGCTTGGCGTCGGCACTATTAGGTGCGATTGAATTGATGAGTGGAATTACTGTTTTTGCTCCAGCTAGATCACCGGAAAGCTTGAGATCAGTACCCAACTTTAAGAGGGTGGTTGTGTTGAAAGGATCTGCAGTGACGGCTTTTCTGTCGACTGCTGCGGCCTCTGTCCAGTTCTTTTCATTTTCATAACTATCAGAGAGTGCATTGAGTGCATCCGTGTTGTAAGGATCATTTGCCACAATGACCTTAAGTAGGGATATCGCCTTGGCGTTATCTCCAACTTTTTGATAATCAAGAGCGGATACAAGTTGATAATGAGGATCTTTAAAGGCGAAGGTGAGAGGCTTGTTTACGAAGAACTCATATTGGCTCAACAACTTAGGGTCTTTAGGAGGGATAACTGAATCCAGGAAGTGTACTGCGCTCTCTGCCTTGAAGAAGAGAACCGAAACAACAACCATGATTATTGCTAGAGAAGTTGAAACTAGTGGCTGAATTGAAGAAGGCTTTGGAGCTTTTATATCAACATCGGTTGGCAGGATTGAAATTCCGATTACTGCGCCACCGAGGATGTAGCCCCAAATTGCAATGCCCAGATTGTCGATAGAGATAAATGACTGTGCTTGATAGGTGATCCAGGCTCCAAAGATAATTGCTGCAACAAGTTGTGCTGATCCCTCTGTTTTGCGGAGAGCGATGATTCCTCTCCAGATGGTGAAGCCAGTGAGGGTCAGAAAAGCCAAGGTGACGAATATTCCGCCGGTCGCGGCAATCTGAAGTGGCACGCTGTGCGCGGCATCGGCAACGACAGATGGTCCACGACGCAAGACTTGAGTGGCGTCGCGATACTGGCGGAAGTAAGCACCATAGCGATCAAGACCAACCCCAAAGAAAGGGTGATGGATAAACATGCGTGCGGCGGCGCGCCAGTAGTCACCACGGTATGTCACTGACTCTTTGTAGAAAAGTCGAGTCAGTGGTCCAATCTTGAGCATGCCTGCGATAACTGCCAAACCACCAACAAGTGATAAACCAGAGAGTGCGAGCGAGATTTTCTTGTTTCGTTGATAGATCCAGACCAGAACTATCAGCCCGATTCCAATACCTGCCGCAAGTAAACCCTGTCTGGCTTGTGAAAGGACAATAATGATGGTGAGCAAGAGGGTGTTGAAAGCCGCTACTGCTCTAAACCATTTCTCCTTCTCTGAATTTATGGCGACGCCAAAATTAAGCACTAATAAGATTGCCAAGATGGCACCAGCGAAATCCGGGTTACCTAAGGTGACAAATATTGGGTTATAGAGATAGTGCCACTTAACAAAATCGATCTTGTAGTGCTGGAAGGCGCCATAGATACCGAGCAGTGATCCTAAGACAACGATTGTTCGATCTAGAGTTGCCAACCGGTGTAATCGCAAGAGGTATGCGGCGGTTAAGAAAAACGTGATGAGGCAGAGGTATTCCAAAAGGCCGGTTCTGCGGGCGTACTGTCCGAAGAAGCCCACAAATTTGTTATCGGTTGCAATCCAAGCCACCAGGAGTGTTAGGGCAAAAAATGCAGCGATAATCGTGGTGATCTTTAAGGTCGGGTTCTTCAGGTAATACTTAGCTTGAACTGCCAACCAGCCGAGTAGCCAGAAGCCAGTTACTGAGAGCACCCACATCTTTGGAGAATTAAATGGATCGCTCAAGGCGAACCAGAGACCGAGAGTGACGAGCGCGCCACCCCAGATCAACCAGCGCAGGGAGCGTTGCTCCTGGAATCCACTCTCAGTCTTACTCTGCACCTTGGGTGATTGGGCTGGTGGCTTTTTGACTGGAGTTGGCTGTGGGCCGGGATTGGGGCGTCCACCTTTTTTATTTAAGTTGCGCTTGGCCATGTCGGGAGTTTATCGCCTTTGATTTTCCTGAATAGAGTGCCATTGCCGTGCTTTATCGGTGATACTTCGCAGATGTGCAAGAGACCTCCAATTTGTAGAGAGGGACGATAAGAACGTGCTCAAGGTGTACGTCTGGCAGTTCTGGTTGCTTGGAATAGCGACATTCGTCGTGGTGGGGGCGCTAACCCCGTATGCCCGACGATTTGCCATACGACATGAGATCTACGATCTCCCGAATTCCGAGCACAAATCGCACGTTGAACCGACGCCTTATTTGGGCGGGGTTGCCATCATTATTGGAATTTTCCTTATCTCTTACGGGGCGTTATTTGCGAAAGAGTTCTCGGCAAAAAACCTTGAGCTTCAATCTTGGGTGCTCCTACCTGCACTCCTCCTAGGACTAGTAGGGCTTTGGGATGACATCAAGAATCTAAGACCGCTTCCTAGGTTGATAGTCCAAACAACGTTGGGTGTCTTCACAGCTATCTTGCTCATAGAAACTCATACAGTGGGAGTGCCGACCGGTCATCCCTGGCTCGATGGATTTATTACCCTGGTGTGGATTGTTGGAATCTGTAACTCGATCAATTTCTTTGACAATGTAGATGGAGGGGCGGCAGGCACTGTCGCTATCTCAAGTCTGGCTCTCACCTACTTGGGATATCAGGGCGGTCAATATTTTGTGGCTGCCCTTTCAGCTGTTGTCGCAGGGGCGACGATTGGATTCTTGCTTTGGAATAAGAGCCCAGCTCGAATATACATGGGGGATGTAGGAGCTCTCTTTCTTGGAGTTTTAATTGCAACGCTTACTATCCGTTTTCACCCTCATGCCCTAACGAAGTGGACCTCCTTTTCCACCAAGATCTTGCTATTAGCAGTACCTATTTTGGACACTTCGGTTTCTGTCACCTCTCGAGTTCTGCGCAGAATCTCACCGCTCCAAGGTGGGCAGGATCATCTCTCACACCGCTTGGTGAGGGCAGGTTTAAGCCGGAAGGTTGCAGTATTTGTTCTCTGGTCGCTGACCGGGGCTTTCGCTCTCTGTGCGATGGTGATTCCATCCTTATCTAAAATCGCTGAAGAGCGAGTCGTGATCGATGCAGCGGCAATTTGGGTGCTGCTCTTCTTTATTTTCTTGAGTACGAGAGATGCCTAGCTAGCTACACCGCTTCCAGTAACCATTAAATTCTTGCTTTTGAAATTCATGGGTCTTAGCTAGTCGCTTTATCCTCTATCTATTAACTCATTCCATAAGTAGTCTCACACTATTGATATCTCGCTGAGATCCACGGGGAGTTAAATGGATAACGAGTCAGTAATTCACGCCGATGCAGTGGCACTTCAACCAGAGTTAGTTGAATTACGGCATCGACTGCATCAACGCCCCGAGATAGGGCTACATTTACCGGAGACCCAAGCGATGGTTCTTGAGGCGTTGGATGAACTCGACCTAGAGATCACGTTAGGTAAAACATCCTCATCCGTCACTGCGGTTCTTCGAGGGGCAAAGCGTGGAAAGGCTGTGTTACTTCGAGGCGATATGGATGCGCTTCCTGTTAAAGAGGAGACGGGTCTGGATTACGCAAGCACAATCGATGGTGCGATGCATGCCTGCGGACATGATTTACATACGGCGATGCTCGTCGGTGCGGCAAAATTACTTTCAGCGCATCGGGATCAATTGCAAGGTGACGTTGTTTTTATGTTTCAGCCAGGCGAAGAGGGTGACGATGGCGCAGCTCATATGATTGCAGAGGGTGTTTTGGATGCTGCAGGAGTTAGAGTTTCGGCGGCATACGGAATACATGTAACTACTGGAAGCGTGCCGCGCAATGTTTTTGCATCAAGGCCGGGAACGCTCATGGCTTCAGCCGATGCACTCTACGTGACGGTGCGCGGTGCAGGTGGTCACGGTTCGGGACCACATGCTGCGAAGGATCCAATCGCCGTGGCTGCTCAGATGGTGGGGGATTTGCAGATACTTGTAACCCGAAAGTTCGATATTTTCGATCCTGTTGTAGTAACCGTTGGATACTTTCACGCAGGTACAGCAGAAAACATTATTCCGAGCGAGGCAAAATTCGGAGTGACCATTAGGGCATTCTCACTTGAAGCTCGAGAGAAGATTCTTCGGGAAGCTAAGTTGCTGTGTGAAAAAATTGGCGAGGGGTTTGGCCTAGAAGTAGATGCAGTTATAGCGGAGCAGGTCCCGGTGACGATTAATAACCCTGAACACGCACATTTTGTGAGAGAGACTGTTGTAGATTTATTTGGCCAAGATTGTTATGTACAGGCGGAGCACCCCACACCTGGAGCGGAGGACTTCTCCAGAGTTCTGCTTGAAGTTCCAGGTGCTTACATGTTTTTGGGAGCATGCACGAGCGATGAGTTCCTCACTGCTCCTACTAACCACAGCCCACTAGCTACCTTCGACGATCGCGTATTGTGCGTCGGTGTAGAAATGCATGCCGAACTCGCAATAAGGGCGCTAAAGGAGTCACCTACAAGCGTTTGAATTGGGGTTTAGTTTCGACCGGATTCCAAGATTTCGCTCTTTGCCTCTTCCAGCGTGGCTTTTGGGCGTGAAAATGCTCGCTACAATTCACTACCGTTCCAATCCGGTTCGACCTTTGTCTTGAGTTTTGTCACGACTTTTGTCAGACCTTTTTTGATTGGTCCCGGGCCCCTAGCTCAGTCGGTAGAGCAACGGACTTTTAATCCGTGGGTCGTCGGTTCGAGCCCGACGGGGCCCACCCTCATGCATCAAGCAGTTTGATTGCTTCTCCAACAATCTCTGCTGACCTGTTATACATAAGGGAGATGTGACCTTCACCCCGTTCCAAGAAAAGTTTTGCCGTTGGAATCTTCTCTGCGAGAAAATACCCATGAGCAGGGGTACACATCCGATCTTCATCACCTTGGAAAACAGCAACTGGTTTTGTGATCCCTTCGAGATCCATATTCCACGGAGAGGCATCACTCTCTAAATCATCTAACGCACCGAAATCGCCCGGTGCCATTCCATGGCGTATAGCGCTTGCCAAATCCTCGCTCGCGCTCGTTCCACAGATTTCGACATCTTTTCGTGACAGAGAAGGTCCAAAGAGCGCGACCAATTCCTCTGCCTTGCAAGTTCTAAAGGCTTCGAACCCAGCAAATTCACCACTCTCTGATGTTGCATTTACTGGTGGATATTTCTCAATGTAACTTTCCCAATCTTCACTCACGCGAGGAGCATCCCCAGAAATTGTTACAGCCGCTTTGCACCGTGGATCTTGTAAGTCAGAAATCGCCGCAGGTGATCCACTCGACCACCCCAGTGATACAAATTGATCTACCTTAAAATGGTCCATGACGGCTGAAGTCTCAAGGACATAGTCACCAGCCCTACGACCTTTCCGGCGCGTACTTGCGGCATAGCCAGGTCGAGTAATACCGATAGCGAAATAGCCTCGAGCGTAGGCGGCCTGAAATAGAGGTGCCATATTTTCACAGGAGCCGAAGGCTCCATGGTGCAACACCAAGGCCTTGCTTTGAGGGTTTCCTTCTGTGACAACTTCGAGAACCTGACCATTCGGCAAATCGAGTGTATGCGTCTTCATGGAGCAAAGGTTTCACATATTTTCTAAATTCGAAAGATTCTTACCTGCCGCTGTGGAGTTGTCACGTATTTTTCGCACAGAGAGAGGAAAAATGGCATAACCAGACGT
>Ga0364873_10248_pt1 | contig 31673 bp, 31 predicted proteins | sample ExccelAu500001D3_2_FD_206928 | JGI IMG/M metagenome (GOLD analysis project Ga0364873, IMG submission 206928) | Enriched cells from Trout Bog Lake Hypolimnion, Wisconsin, USA - BchlTB.Aug07.5000.01.D3 | ecosystem: Environmental > Aquatic > Freshwater > Lake > Hypolimnion/Profundal zone | place... | reverse complement strand
GTCCAGATCCCACGCATCACCGGTGATGATCTGCGCCCGCTGAAACCGTTTGCGGAGGATATTGGCGAGCGCGGGATTGTTTTCAATGGCCAGCAGCCGGTCTTCGCGCAAACCGTATTTGAAAAGCGCATCGGTGACGGCGCCGGTGCCGGGGCCGAGTTCAAGCACGTGGCTTTCTGGATTGCGCGGCAGCCAGCGGGCCATGGCCGCGCCCAATTGGGGCGAACTGGGAGCCACCGCGCCCGTGCGCTGCGGGTTGACGAACCACTCGCGCAGGAACACCGTCGAGTCGCTCAAGGTCGCGATGAGTTTTCTGGCCATGTGGTATTAGTCCGAATTTGACCGTAGTTTAGCGCAATTGTTCATTCTTGCACAATGGAAATATTTTTGGCCCGGCGTGGTAGCGCAGGCTTTCCAGCCTGCGGGTTCACGGGACTTTCCCGTCCCGTGTTTCCGTTGTCTTGGGAACTGGCGACTGGAAAGTCGCCAGAACCCGCAGACAAGAATGTCTGCGCTACGTGAGAAAATCCCACCACCTATGGCTCCAAAGTACGTTTGAACGCCTTCAGAAAGTCGGTTTTCACCGCCGCCCGCCGGGTGGTCCAATCGTCCCAGCTTTGCTCCCAGGCCACGCCTGCGAGGTTGGTTCGGGCGGCGGGCCAGATGGCCGCGAGCTTGCGCCAGGCCTTTTCCGCCTCGTCCTCCTGATGCCAGCGCACGTGCGATTCCACCAGATTCATCGGGTTTTCGGGAAAATCCGGCGCGAGCGCGGCGGCCCGCTCCAGCCATTCGCGCGCCTTGTGCTTGCTGCCGATGCTGATGGGCCAGCCCGGGGCGTCGCGGTACAGCAACCCCAGACAACGCGGCGGCCCGGCAAAATCCAGCCGCTCGTCCAGGTCGGCCGCCGCCTTGAATTCGTGTTCGATCTCGCGGATCAACTTATAGGCGGCCAGGGACGGAGCCTCGGCTTGGGCCAGTTCGCCATAATCCATGGCCAGATAATAATGTCCCGGCGCGGATTTGGGGTCGCGCGCCAGCAATTGGCGGCACGCGGCGATGCCCGTCTGGGCCACCGCCGCCCGCTGTTCGGCGTTGGTGGCAAATTCCGCCCAGTCGTAACTGGCGCGGCCCAAGCGGCTGGCTGCGTCCGCCTCGCCGGGACGGGCGGCGAACTCGCGTTGCGCGCGGACAAACGTCTGCTGCGCGCGCGCGGCGAACGTGGCATTGGTCGCCGGCTGGCCCCAGGCGGTGGCGGCCGCCAGCAGGAAAAATACCACACTGGTGCAGCCGGACACTCTGCCTGTTCGAGTGGCTGGTTGGCACGGGGACAGGCGACTGGAAAGTCGCCTGAACCCGCAGGCTGGAAAGCCTGCGCTACGCAGCGCGGTGGCAGCCGCCAGCAGGAAAAGCGCGAAACCTTGCGCCCGGGATGGTGTTGACAGTGGCATGATGCATTCAATTACCAGTTGCTATCGTGGCGGAGTGAATTATAATCGGCAAGTGAGAAGAAGCTGGAAGTTCACCTGTATGGCCCTGTTGTCGGCCGGTTCCCTGCTGCTCGCTGGTTGTGGAGGCATCAGCGCGTCGCGAACCGTTTCGCCGCTGGATTTTCTTTTGCCCGGCATCATTCAGGCGGATCCGCCGCAGACCAACGCGCCCGTGGCGGCCATCCAGGGTGCCGTGGAAGTAGCCTCGATCCGTTGATCGTAGGCCTTAACAGAGGCCAATAAGGTGGCAACAGCAAGGTAGTAAAGGTTGATATATTATGCGTTTTCCTTTTGCGCTGACGAAAAAGATCGCCAGCCACATCATCAAGCACAAACTGCGCAAAACCCCGAAATTTGCGATGGTCTTGCAGTTGGAGCCGCTCCACACCTGCAATCTCACCTGCACCGGCTGCGGGCGCATCCGCGAGTATTCCACCAACCTCAAGGACATGGTGCCGCTGGAGAAATGCCTCGCCGTGGCCGTGGAATGTGATGCCCCGATGGTTTCCATCTGCGGCGGCGAACCCCTGATCTATCCCAAAATCGAGGAACTGGTGGCCGGCTTGCTCGCCCAGGGCCGCGTCATTTACATCTGCGGCCATTTACGCCCCGGAACTCGAGCCGAAACTGAAACGGCTGCTCGCCGAAAAGTTGCTGTCCGAGCCGGAGGCCGAAGCCATTCGCAACGCTGGCGACGCGGCGCGCAAGAAGACGGTCATCCGCCCCACCAAATGGATGTACTGGAACGTCCACGTGGACGGACTGGAATTCACGCACGACCTGATTGTCGAGCGCGAGGGCGTGTTCAAGGAATGCATCGAAGCCATCAAAATGGCGAAAATTCTCGGCTTCCAATGCGCCACCAACACGACGGTCTATCGGGAAACCGACGTGGCGGAACTGGACGACATGTTCAAGTTTCTTTCGTCGCTGGAAGTGGATGGCCACACCATTTCGCCCGGCTACGACTACGACGCGGCCAAGAAAGACATGGTCAAGCGGCTGGGCCGGGATCCCAAGGAATTTTTTCTGACGCGCGACATGACGCGGCAGAAATTCGCGCGCATCGAGGAATGGGGCAAGGCGTTCACCATTTTCGGCACGCCGGTGTATCAGGAATTCCTCGCCGGCAAACGCGAGTTGACCTGCACCGCCTGGGCCATCCCGACCTACAACATCAAGGGCTGGAAGGCGCCCTGCTATCTGATGACCGACGGCCATTACGACGGCTATCAGGAAATGCTGGCGAAAGTGGTCTGGGAAAACTACGGGGTGGTGGCGGGCAAGGCGCGCGACCCGCGCTGCGAGCATTGCATGGTGCATTGCGGCTACGACCCGAGCGGGGCGCTGGGCACGAATTACCAGGCCGGCGACAACTGGAAAAATTTCAAATATAATTTCTCGCCGCGGCCCCAGCCGTTTCCGGCGTCGCCGGAACTGGCCAAACGCGCCTACAACGGCGTGACCATCGGCCAGGGCCATCTGGCCGCGGCCAAGGCCGCGATCGCTTCGCCCGCCGCCAACGCGCGCGGCGCGTTCTCCACCAACGGGGACCATGCGGCCCCGGCACACGTGGGCACATTCTGCGGGATAGAAGGGGAAGCGGGTGGGCATGATGAATTGACGGCGAAGGGCAACGAAGCTAAACGCGTGGAGTAATCGAATGGGCAAGTGGGGTAAGTTGCGCGAAAAGATTTTGCTCGGCGAATCCGATGCAAATGTTGCCTTTGATGATCTCTGCCACTTGTTGAGGCGGCTTGGTTTTGCCGAAAGAATCAGCGGCAGCCACCATGTTTTCAGCCGAAGCGGAGTTGAAGACATTGTCAATATCCAGCCGAAGGGAAGGATGGCAAAAAACTATCAAGTTGCTCAGGTGCGTGGCATACTATTGAAGTATCATTTGGGAGAAGATTCGAATGAATGAGTCCAAATACGAAATGATTGTTTATTGGAGCGACCAGGACAAAGCGTTTCTGGTTGAGGTGCCCGAATTGCCCGGCTGCATGGCGGATGGCGAAACTCGCGAGGAGGCGATCAAGAATGCCAATGAAGTCGTCCGGCTGTGGATTGAAACGGCGAAGAGTCTCGGGCGTGAAATTCCCAAGCCGCGCGGCCGGCTGGCCTATGCGTAAAATGCCCGGCACGCTGGAGTTCAAGCATTGTCATTCGCATCACGCTTCACCCCTGATCAACCATGAGTCGCACGCTCTATCTCTCCCCGCCGTCGTTTGACGGCTTTGACGGCGGCGCCGGCGCGCGGTATCAGGCGCGGCGCGAAGTCACGAGCTTTTGGTATCCCACCTGGCTCGCCCAGCCCGCCGCGCTCACCCCCAATTCGCGCCTGCTCGATTGCCCGCCGCATGACATCGGCCTCGCCCAATGCCTCGCCATCGCCAGGGATTTCGAGCACGTCATCATCAACACCTCCACGCCCTCGCTCAAGAACGACTGCCGGGTGGCCGAGGCCATCAAGGCCCAAAAGCCCGGCACCACCATCGGGTTCATCGGCGCGCACACGATGGTGTTGCCCGCGGAAACCCTGAAAGCGTCGCCGGCCATAGACTGGGTGGGCCGCAAGGAATTCGATTTCACCTGCAAGGAAGTGGCCGAAGGCCGGGAGCTGTCCACCATTGCCGGACTCTCCTACCGAAACCGGGACGGCAAAATCATCCACAATCCCGAGCGCGAAATGATTCAGGACATGGACACGCTGCCGTGGGTGGCGGACGTGTACCGGCGCGATCTGGAGATCGAGAAGTATTTCATTGGTTACCTGTTGCATCCGTACCTGTCGCTGTACACGGGCCGCGGCTGTCCGGCGCAATGCAGCTTCTGCCTCTGGCCGCAGACCATCGGCGGTCACAAATACCGCGTGCGCTCGCCGCAGAACGTCGCCGACGAGATGGCCCACATGCGGAACATTTTCCCGCAAGTGCGCGAGTTTTTCTTCGATGACGACACCTTCACGGCCAACCTGCCGCGCGCCCGCGAGATTGCCAAAAAGCTCGGCCCGCTGGGCTTGACCTGGAGCTGCAACAGCCGCGCGAACCTCGATTATGACACGATAAAGTCCTTCAAAGACAATGGACTGCGCCTGTTTCTCGTGGGCTATGAAAGCGGCAACGACGACACGCTCCGCCGCATCAAGAAGGGGGTGACCACCGGGGAAATGCGCGCGTTCACGCAGGCGTGCCATCAGGCCGGTGTGGTGATTCACGGCACGTTCATTCTGGGCCTGCCCGTGGAAACCAAGGAGACCATTGAGCAGACCATCAATTTTGCCAAGGAACTCGATGTGTTTTCCCTGCAAGTGTCGCTCGCCGCGCCGTATCCGGGCACGGAGCTGTACGAACAGGCCAAACTGAACGGCTGGTTCGTGAAGCGGGACAAGACCGATCTGGTGGAAGCCGACGGTCTCCAGCAGAGCACGCTGGAATATCCCGGCGCGTCCAAGGAGGAGATTTTCGAGGCCGTGGACCGGTTTTACCGCGCGTATTATCTGCGGCCCAAGCCGATTTTGCGCATCATCAAGACCATGCTGGAGGACAAGGACGTGCTGGTGCGCCGGTGCCGCGAAGGTTACGAATTTTTCAAGAGCCTGAACCAGCGCAAGGCCGATCTCGCGGCGGCCAGGGCGGCGTAATCCCGGTCGCGTCACACAAAAGCCGCTTGTGCCGGTCTGACTCGCTGAATAAACTGGCGAACGATGATTCATAAGTGTGTGGTTCTGCTCACAGGCATGTCATTCTGTCTGGCCGCCGTTTTTTCTGCGGCCGCGCAGCCTGGCACCGCCGTGGCTTCTGCTCCGGTGCATGTACCGGATGCGATCCATGCCAATGACCCGCTCCCAAACGGAGTCATTGCTTGGGAAGGCGGAACCCAAAGAAGCGCCGATACCACCAACGGACAGGATTTCGCCCGGTTCGTGTTCGCTTTCACGAACATCGCCACCCGGGTCAATTTTAGCCATGTGACCAACACTACTTGCCTCACGAATTCCACCATCGTCACGAACTTGGGCTGGGGGAGCATATTCTTTGGTCCAAAATTTACGGCCATCGCCACGGTGGTTACCAACGTCAGCGTGGTCACAGTCACCAATTCGATCACGCCGATTCCAGTCACGATCCTGAATGTTCACCCGTCCTGCGGTTGCACGACTGCGGAACACCCGCCGGTGCCGTGGGTCCTGCCCCCCGGCACCAACGCCTTCATCCGGGTGAAGGTGAACCTTGCCGGCAAGAGCGGTAGCGTGTTCAAAACCGTCACAGTCACGACCGACAAGGGCAAGACCGACCTCATGCTGCGGATCAACATGGCGCCGCCGCCGGTGAAACCCATGAGCGAGGACGAACGCAACCGCGGCATTGCTGCCGCCAAGCTTGACCGACAGGCGGTATTCAAAGGCGAATGCGCAAGCTGTCACGTCATGAATGTGACCGGTCAGTATGGCCAGCAGTTGTATGCCAGCCTCTGCGGTGTTTGCCATGAGGCCAACCCGCGCGCCACCATGGTGCCGGACCTGCACCAGCTCAAGGATTCGACCAGCGAGGAATTCTGGCGCGCGTGGATCACCTCCGGCAAGGACGGCACCCTCATGCCCGCCTTCGCCACTTCGCAGGGCGGCCCGCTCAACGAAATGCAAATCGCTTCCCTGGCCGTCTATTTGAACGCCACCATCCCCTCGCACGCGCCGCCGCCAGCCGCCCAGTGAGTGGAGAATGCATCCGGGCTAACGCCAAAAATCGAGGCGCCGGCTTTGGCATGTGGGCGCTGCGATTGAATAACGGTCAATTTTTTCCGAGTTTTTTTGGGACTTGCGCCAGCCAGTTCCCCAGCATAAACTGGCGTATAATGATTTATAGACATGCAGTTTCAGTCGTGGGTTTGATGACTTGTCTGGCTTGGGTCTCTGGCAGCGCCCAGCCTTCCAACGTGGTCGAAAAGGCCGGCGCTGGCAGTCCGCCCGCAGCGGATAAGGTCAGCAGACTTGGCGACCCTGCCCCGACCTTGAGTGTCAAAGAATGGGTCACCGGCAAGCCGGTTGTCTTCAAGCCGGGCACGAACATTTATGTCCTGGAGTTTTGGGCCGCCTTGAGTCCAGCCAGTCGTGCTGTCGTTCCTGCGCTGAACGAGCTGCAAAACGAATTCAAAGACCAAGGGGTGGTTTTGGTGGCCATTGCTGACGACCCGCCGGACAAGGTGAGGGAGTTTGCAACCGGAGTGAAGTTAGAATACACTGTGGCGGCAGATGACCGCCGGGCCACGGCTAGAAAATATATGGTGGCCTTTGGCCAAAATGGCATTCCCCATGCTTTTATCATCGGTAGGGATGGCACGGTTATCTGGCACGGACATCCGCTCGGGTTGAAGAAAGCTTTGGACGCCATCCTAGCAGGCCGTTATGACTTGCAAAGAGCGATCGTGACTGATGCGGGTCGTGCCGAATTGGATGGTTACCGGCTGCTGGCTCGCCAAGGAGATGCAAAAGCAGAGGCATTGGGCCGGAAGTTGCTGGCCGACCGGACCAACAACGCGGTGGAGTTGTGTGATTTTGCTTATCGCATTGTCACGGATGTCAGCAACACCAACCGCGACTTCGCGCTGGCTGAAGCCGCGCTGGATCAGGCTGGCGGGCTGGCATCCGAGAAGACGCCTCTGGTGGATTTTACCCGCGGGGTGGTGGTGTTCGAGCAAGGCAAGCAAGCGGATGGCATTGCCATCGCGACCAAGGCAATTTCCTTGCTGAGCGATACCAATGAAATAGTTGCTTATAGTCTTCGCTTGAAAATCATGGAGGAACGGATGAAAGCGGAGGAGAAGAATAAGCGCAGAGGCACTCCCAGGAAACTGTGAACCGGGCTGCGACCTCCCATGCTTATGAACCAACTCCACGATTTGGCGAGGCGAGATTGTTTCAGGTGCCTCGGTGCCGCTTTGCCTCTTGACAGGCGGCCATGGATTGTGCAATAGTAAACAATGGCTGCTGATGGTTTTGATTAGTTTTTAAGAAAAAATGTTAAAATTCATTGCAGCAAAAAATGAAATTTAGAAATATGAAATTAAACTGCGCTTTTGACTATCTGCTGGGCCTGCTAGCGGCCGCATGCTTGGTGGCGACTTGTCCTGCCCAGAACTTGACTTATGTGGGGACTCAGGCGCAAGCGATTGCCCTGGCCGAAGCGCAGGGGAAAATGATCCTTACTAAATTCGGCAGAACCAATTGCGCGGACTGCTCGGGGATGGAGACACGTTTAGAGCAGACTGCTCCGCCGCTCAGGCAATGGGTGCTTGCCTCTTGTGTGTGGTGGGTGGTGGATATTGACACGAACACCGAATATACGCCTTACGCTGCCGGTTTGGACGGGTCAACCTTGCCCATAATGTGCTTTGTAGATCCGGCGAAGCCGGGGACATGGCAGGCCAGATATAACGGCCTCATTGGGGCCTCGACGATGCTAAATTATATAGAGTCTGCGGCGGTAGCAAACCTACCATTGGTGGTTGATAACTTGCCGGGGGGGGCGCTGACTAATGCCAACTTCACGGTCACTGGGTTGGCGCGAACCAATGCCGCTTTGAGCGGTTCCGTCATGAATGAGCCAATTCTGGCGGTCATGTGGCGACTCAACGGAACTGGGCCCTTCCAGCCTGCCACTGGAACGACGAAGTGGTCGGCCCAAATATCCTTGCCGAATGGCACCAATACCTTTGAATCTTATGTGCAGTATGCGGGCGCTAAGAACAGTTGGACCAACCGGGTTGTCATCGTCAACTCGGGAGCGGGCGGCACGACCCTGCAGCCTCAGACCATCACCTTCAGCACTTTGCCGGGCCATGTTTATGGGGATGCTCCCTTTGATTTGTCTTTGTTCGCCACTGGGGGCGGATCCGCTTCGCCGGTTATCTTCACCGCTACCGGCCCCGCATCCATTTCAGGCACCACCCTGACCATAACGGGCGCAGGTGCAGTTACAGTCACCGCAAACCAGGCTGGCGATGGCGTTACTTATACGGCGGCGGCTCCCGTATCCCAGAGTTTCACCGTGAGCAAAGCAGTGTTGACTGTGACGGCGAACAACGCCAGTAAGGCTGTTGGTGCGACTAATCCAGTGTTCACCGCCAGTTATTCTGGATTTGTCAGCCCGGATTCGACGAGTGTGCTGCATGGCAGTCCGAGTTTGACGACGACCGCAACCGCTGCGTCCAGCGCGGGCCTTTATACGATCGTAGCCACGAACGGAACGTTGAGCGCCACGAATTATGGCTTTAGCTTTGTCAATGGAATGTTAACCATCACCAACCTCAGCGGAATTGTGAGCTTTGCGGCATTGACGAACCTCCTGGGAAACGGTACTGTGGATCAGGCGGACCTTAACGTGGTTCTGGCCCACTATTGGTCTCAGTCCCCTCCATACATTACCAATACAACATTCCCGGGGCAGACGAATCTTGCCTTTTACATTACAAACTTTAGTTTTAACGTGCAGTTCAGCCCTGATTTTCAGCACTGGACAAATCTGAACAGTCCGGCGATGATCTCTTTTACGGATACCAATGCGGTCAATGTGCCATTGCGTTACTACCGGCTGGTCGCTTTGACAAATTTTAATCAATAGGCATTGCTTGGTAGCAGCGGGGATTGGGCTGGCGCGGATATGTGAACGACTGTGTTTCCCACGAGATGCGTTGAGGAACCGGATCGCCTCAATCCCCCTTCGGTTGCTTCAGCGGTGGAAAGGCTCCGTGCGGTCGCTACTTAACCACCGTCTGGAGATGCTGTAAATTGGAAGCTGAGGTGTCCTGCGGCGTCGCCTTGCCAGTACAACGCCGGTGCTGTTCCAAAGTGGAAAAATTCTCTTTTCTCGGATCGTTATCTGCGGCATACTTTCGACAGCGGTGGTCACTAAAACCATCGCCTTCCAATCCCAATGCTAAATCCATCAGGTTGCTTATATGCGCTCGTGGGGATGAGTTGGTGATAGGAGTTGTCTCAGCACCCAGAAACTTGGGAATTAATTGAAGAAAATATGCAACCTGAGGATTCGAAACCAAACTGCCTTTGGGGCCACCTATTGAGCCTCATTTTGGGCGCATTGTTGCTGGTGACGACTTGCGCCGCCCAGAACCTGACTTATGTGGGCACACAGGCACAAGCTGTGGCCAGGGCCAAAGCCGAAGGGAAGATGATATTAGCCGATTTCGGACGGACCAACTGTTCGGACTGCTCGGGGATGATGTCGCGGTTTCAACTGCTCGCTCCGCCGCTCAAGCAATGGATTCTTGCCTCTTGCGTCTGGTGGGAAATGGACATTGACACCAACTCCGAATATGAGCCTTACGCCGAAGGGATGAGGGGATCGACCCTTCCTATTCTATGCTTTGTGGATCCGGAGAAAACCGGCACATGGACGGCTAGGTATAACGGCCTTATTGGAGCCTCGACGATGCTGGATTACATCGAGTCTGCCGCAGTCACAAACCTGCCATTGGTGGTTGATAATCTGCCCGGGGTTTCGCTGACCAATGCCAGCTTCACGGTCACTGGTCTGGCGCGAACCAATGCCGCTTTGAGTGGTTCCATCTCGAATGAAGCAATTTTGGCGGTCATGTGGCGGCTCAATGGCACCGGGCCCTTCCAGCCAGCCACCGGAACGACGAAGTGGTCGGCCCAAGTATCCTTGTTACATGGGACCAATACTTTTCAATCTTACGTGCAATATGCGCGATCCAAGAACAGTTGGACCAACAGTGTCACTTTGATCAATCTGGGAGCGGGCGGCACGATCCTGCTGCCTCAGACCATCACCTTCATTCCTTTGCCTGACCATGTGTATGGAGATGCCTCCTTTGATTTGTCGCCGTCCGCCAGCGGGGGCGGTTCCGCTTCGCCGGTTACCTTCACCGCTACAGGTCCCGCATTCATTTCAGGCACTACCCTGTCCATAACGGGCGCGGGTATGGTCACAGTGACCGCAAACCAGGCTGGCGATGGTGTTACTTATTCGGCAGCGTCTCCCGTATCCCGAAGTTTCACCGTGAGCAAGGCGGAGTTGACCGTGACGGCGAACAACGCCAGCAAGGTCGTCGGTGCGACCAATCCAGTGTTCACCGCGAGCTATTTTGGATTTGTCAGCCCGGATACGACGAGTGCGATCCATGGAAGTCCGAGTTTGACGACGGCGGCAACGTCTGCATCTAGTGCGGGCCTTTATACGATCGTAGCCACGAATGGCACGTTGAACGCCACGAATTATGGCTTCAGCTTTGTCAATGGAATGTTAACCATAACCAACCTCAGCAGAATCGTGAGCTTTGCGGCTCTGACGAACCTCCTGGGAAACGGCATTGTGGATCAGTTGGACCTTAACGTGTTCCTTGCCCACTACTGGTCACAGTCTCCTCCATACATTACCAATACTACATTCCCGGGGCTGACGAATCTCAACTTCAACATCACGAACTTCAGTTTTAAAGTTCAGTTCAGCGCCGATTTGCAGCACTGGACAAATCTGAACAGTCCGGCGATGATCTCTTTTACGGATACCAATGCGGTCAATGTGCCATTGCGTTATTACCGGCTGCTCGCCTTGACTAATTTCAATCAATAGCCCTGCAATTGGGATTGATGTCGCTTCACTTTCGGCGTTCTGCCGATTTGTAAATCGGCGACACAATAGGTTTGGAAACCTGCGCTACGTCGGTTTTGCCTGCGTTCACCAAAGCAGTTATGAAATATTCCGGCTGGCAGTGGTGGTTAGCAAAAATTCCACAGAAATCCTGTCGTGGTGCGATCAAAAGCGGACGGGTCCGTGCGGTCAAAAGCGGAATAATGCGTTGGCCCCATTGCCAACCCGATTGAATACTGTAGCCTCATCGGTTGCTTCAGCGGAGGATAGGGCTCTGCGGGGACGCAACCTGAGCGCCGTCTGAAGCCTGATAAACGGTCAGTCGGGTCGCCGCCTAGCGGCGGCCCGGCTAGCCCTGACCGGTATCAGTTCCAAAGCGCAAAATCCACCTCACTCTGATATCCTAACGCGATGAAAAATTACAACTGCTCAAACGTCTCCCAGCCCCGTTCATCCGTCACATCTTTGCCCAGTATCGCGCGGCACAGCTCCTGGCGAGCGCTGCCGCCGCTGAACTGGGGCTCTCGCGCACCCGCTTCTTTGAACTGTATAGCGAGTATCTGGCCGCTTGCGCCAAAGGCACCAGTCAAACCTGGTCCCCCGGATGTTCCGGCGGTAATCACCATCCCCAATGGCCCAACGAAGTCACCACCCTGCTGACCAAACTGCTTTCCTCCAAACCTCCGTCTTCTTACAGTGCGGCCGCCAGCGAACTCCATCGCCGACTCAACTTCAAAACCGACCGCGCCAGCATCCGCCGCTGGGCCAGCCAAAACCAACTGGCCCCAGACACCCGTTACAAAAAGGTCCCCAAACCCGTGAAACGCTGGCAGGCCCGCGATCTGGGGGCACTCTGGCAATATGACGCCAGCCCCCACGCCTGGCTGCCAGACAATGCCAACAAGCAATCCCTGCTCAATATCCTCGACGATGCCACCCGTTACAATCTGGGCGCCCGCCTCTATGCCCATGAAAACTTGCTGGCACATCTCGACTTTCTCTCCCGCACCTTCCAAGCCCACGGCCTGCCACTGGCACTCTACGTCGACTATCACTCCATTTTCTTCACCCACACCCCCGACGCGCTGACCCAACTGGGCGCGGCCTTGCACTTCTACGGCGTCGCCCTCCGGTTCGCCCCAACACCCCAGGCCAAGGGTAAAATCGAACGCCGCCACGACTATTGGCAAAAACGTCTGCCGCCACTCCTGGCCGCTGACCGCATCCTCGAACTGGAATCGGCCAACCGCCTTCTGGACCAGTTGCTGACCCACGCCAACCAGCACGAAATCCACCGGGAATTAGGCACCACCCCGCACGCCGCGCGACAACAAGCCAGGACGCAAAAGCACTCCGTCCTGCGCCCACTTCCCGCTTGCCCTTGGTGGCCTTTTGTCTGGAGCCTCCAAACCCGCGTCCGCGTCGGCGACGACGGCAAAGTGCCCGTCGGTTCACAACGCCAATCCGTAGATGCCCCGCCGCGTTCCTCAGTAATCCGCTGCCTCAAACCCGATGGCGATGTCTATTACCTCCGTCAGGCTCCCGATCCAAAAGCAAAACCCATCATCTTGCTCCATTGCCCCATCTTTTGAACCGTCCGCTTTTGACCGCACAGAACCGTCCGCTTTTGACCGCACACAAAAATCCGCTTTTGAAAACTACACGACAAATTCCACAGAAATCCTTGACAAATTGTCTTTTTGTGTTAAATACTGTCCCATTATTAGGCTTTTTTGAGCAGGGTTGTTGGCATCGTTTCAAGATTCTTGAGCGAATCAACGTGGTGTGGGCTCGCTTGGAAGCGATAATGGAAAAAGTGAACATATAACAAGTTAAACAAAGTGGAGAACCTTATGTCAAAAGGTCATTTGGCGCATTTATGGTCCTTGGGAAAGCCAACAGGAACCCGGCTTTCCGTTTGGGTGTGGATTTTCGTGCTGAACTTGGCTTTTGGGGTAAAGGCGGATTTCATACAGCTTCGGGCCGGTACCAATATCGTCTGCGGAGGCACATCCCTTTCCGCAGCCACGAACCTCAATGTGAATGCTTACGCAATTCCCTGCGTGGCAGATTGGAACGGAGACGGCAAGAAAGATCTGCTCGTTGGCTACCAAACCAACAGCATGATCCGCGTTTATACCAATGTCGGCACCGATGGCGATCCGGTGTTCAAAAATTATTACGATCTCACTTACAATGGCACCAATAAAATTTGTCTTCCCTGTGGCGGTTGTGGCGCGCCCGCGCCCTGGGTGTGCGACTACGACGGGGATGGGAAGCGGGACTTGCTGGTTGGTTCCGGCGCGGACGGCACGGTTTATTTTTACCGCAACACCAACACCGACGCCAATCCGATTCTGGTCTTCGACAGTCAATTGCTGGCAGGTGGCACGATTTTAAGCGTTACCAACCGGGGGACGCCCTATGTTTGCGATTGGGATGGGGACGGCTTGAAAGACTTGTTGGTGGGGAACGGGGCTGGATATGTCACCTTCTTCAAGAATATCAACACAAACACCGCCCCAGGTCAGTTGCCAATTTATGGTCAGGGAGTGCATATCCAAGCGGGAGGAACTGACCTGAAGCTGCCAGGAGGGAGCACAGCGCGTTCGGTCGTGCGGGTGTTTGATTGGGATGGGGACGGGCTAAAAGATCTCGTTTGCAGTTCGGATTATGGCCTTTTCTGGTGCCGGAACACCAACAGCAACCCGCAACCCATCTTGCAGGCACCGGTCTATCTTCAGGCCCCTGCCGCCAACGGACAGTTGGCGAATATTCAGACTGGCTCAGGCTCGCGCTTGCGCTTGGATCTGGTGGACTGGAATGACGACGGGGTAATGGACATCATCTATGGCCAGTCGGATGGAACGGTGCATTACTGTGAAGGCTACTACTTTTGCTCCAATCTCATTCGGAAAACCACCAATGCCATTGTGTTGCAATGGAGTAGCGCATCGCTGTTGAATTATAGCGTGTTGGCGTATTCCAACGTCAACGATGCCTGCCACCTAACGAATTGCCACGCCACTACGAACCTGGCATCAGGTGGGAACACGACTTCTTGGACGAACCAGATGCCCGCCAGCCAACAATTCTTCCGCGTTCAGATTTCCACCAATTCTCCTTAGCCTGCCGACCCGTATCGCAGCCGTCCCGGCTACGGGTTCTGGCGGCGTTTCGCCGGCAAGTCCCATTCGCCGAGCGAGCTCGGCGAATCCGGAGGCGGGACGCCTGCGCGACGAGGTTCATGGAGCGGGCCTGGCTGGATGCAAATCAAGGTACCTGCCCAGCAGAGCCTGAAGATGTTCGACCGAGTCCAGCGGTCCAATGCTGATGGCGCCGCCCAGAATCAGTTGTGGCATGGCTGGCCGGCCAGTCGCCTGCCAATTGGCAAAATGAATTTGGCAGTCGGTCAGAATTTGTTTGTCCACCCAAGGATCAGACAAGGCTTTATCCAACTTGTCGGCTCCCACCAGTTGGGCGGCATATTTTTTGGCAGCCTCCAAAGTCAGAAGATTGGGATCGGCCGCGAACATCCAATCATCGAACTGGCGATAAACTCCCGGTTTGGCCCGCCAAACCGCCAATCCCAAATGCGCAAATTCACAAGCGTTTGTATTGGAACTGAAACTGGTTGGAATCAGGGGATTGCAATTGGTGGACATCGGCATGGGTAATGAAACAATGCCCAGATTGTTGCCGAACTGGCGTTGAGCTACTACCAGTATCCAATGCAATTCCTGACAGTGCGGGCACGAGTAATCAAACAGGTTTACGATGACATTCGAGGCTCCTGGGGAACCAATCATCGGCATTTCGTCCAGGCGCAGCATAAATTGATCATTATAAAGCGACAGCATCCGTGGTCCAGTGAAGTGAGCATTGGGCGAGCTCGGAATACTATTCGATTGGTAGCCGGGCGCAGCCGGAACCCCACTCGTGCCCTTGGTGGCCGATGCAGTCGCTGGCAGGAACACCAGGTTGCGATCTTCAGGCACGAGCCATTGTCCGCCTACCAGCATCACCATCCCGGCCGCCCCGATCAGTACGAGAGAAAAAATCGCCGAACGCGGAATTCCTCGTTTTTCCGGTGCGGAGGACCACATGGGCGTGGTTGGGTCGGACGCCTGCGGAATGTTCCGCAAGCATAAGATCGCGGCGGCCAAACCGCAGCCATGCGCCAGGAGGCAGAACTTGCAGAACGACTTGAGAATCAACGCCTGCAAACCGACGAACCAGAAAGCTGCGCCAATGATCACCACCGAGAGCACGACGATGGCTGCCCAAGTGCCACGCTCTTCATCAGGCGGGCATTTTTTTGCCAGAAGCGTAAGGATGAACAAGGTCGCATACGCCAGCAAGGCGGGCACGCTGACGGGCAGGTGCAGCCAATACGCCCAGCGGCTTTGCATTACCTGATGGCAGCCGGACCCGGCACCGCATCCGGCCAGCGGTCCATTCGAGATGGCCACAACGGCGAGATAGCCGGCCAACAAGCTGGCAACTCCCAGGAATGCGCGAGCGGCCAGCAACGCTCCGGCCTGCGGCCGGAGCGTGGAACCCGATGAATCAGTTAAAGTGTTCTTATAGTTCATATTAGAATCTGAAATAGTCCAATCCACTCACCTTTGCTCAGAATACCGCTCACGATCCCAAAATCATCAGCCCCGCAACCTAGCCGCCGGCATGAACCTCGCAATCTGGGTTGGCCGAAATAATCCGCCGTCGTCGCCTTCAAAAATATGTGCGGGGCGGCATCGCCGAGTCATTTGTTTGGATTCCTGAATCTTTTTGTCGTCATATTGGTCATCAGCATTGCATCGTCGCTGTTTGTTACCGAGGAAGACAACTGCAAATAGGCAATGGCTTCAAATATGGCGGCTTTCTCGCGGGGATCCTTCAGGTGATCGGATGCGGAGGTCAGGTAAGGAATCATGTTCGTATCGCCAACCTGCGTCGCTGCGACGCGCGCTGCCGCGCGCACCTCCTCGTCATTATTCTCCAGCCGGCTCGCAATGGCTTGCAGCGTCGCCGCCGGATCATCATTGCCCGTGACCAGCGCATCCCGGATCGCATCCAGGTCTTTTTCCTTTTGGGCAGCCACGTCTTCAGCTTGAGTCGTGGCGATCACGTTGGTTCCCCCCGGTTGGTCTGCCGGCGGCTGCAACTTGGCTTCGAGTGGCGTTCTGGGCTGCGGATTTGTCCCTGCTACGGAATTGCTGGTTTCTGTTGTCAAAGGACTTTCCGGCCGTGGCTGATGTAACCTGCCAGACAACAGGCCAACCAGTGTCAAGGTGCTAGCCGCTATCAGCAACAGGAAAAGGACTATTTTTGGTCTCATGCTTGGTGGTAAAAAAAATCAATCCGAGGCAATACTGCCTCGGATTGATTAGTTTTAATTTGAATGGTTGCTGACAAGTACGCTTAGAACACGCAGGGGAGCGGAACCTTCGTATTGTCAGTTTCACTGATGGAGATCGAACCCGCCAAGACACCGCAGAACGGGTCGTTGGCATAACCAGCAGCCTGCGCCATGGTCATCGTTCCCCAAACATCACCCAAGCCATCCACGGTCTTGAACGACCACGGATATGAAACCACGCCACTCGCGGCAACCACCAACTCATCAGTTGATTTGAGAGTGTTCACGCCGGTTGCGCCAAATTGGAGGGCAAGGAATTGGTTATCGTTTGGATTGTTGTTGAACTTGATGGTGAAATACCACTTGGTTGTTCCAGAGCCTTTGAAGGCGCAATTGGAACCCAACGTGCAAATGGTACCAGTGGTTGCAGTGGTGAGTGCGGCAGTGCCAGACGTCACGCGATCAACCGTGTCCCAGCAGAAGTAGCAGAACGCCTCTTCAAATGAGAAGAAGGAGCTTACATCCACGCATTCAAGGTTAACAGTGGGATTGCTCGGGTCCGAAATATGGACCGTGGCCGTAGGCCACAGACCAGTAGCCACGGAGGCAGCCCAATTCGGAGTCGTGGTCGAATAATCAACCCAATCAATCTGTTGTTCATTGGGCCAAGCACCGAAGTCATCATCCAGCAAAGCATCCACCCAAGTGAATGTTCCGCTTTGATCAATATAATCTACCGGAGCATTGTAGGTGTCGGCACCTGGTGCTGACGCGGTTGGGTTGAATTCGCATTCAAGATACGTGGGATAAGCCGGGCAGGGGATATTGTTGTCGTAATCCACCACGCACAGCTTGGCTTTTGAGGTGAACGAAACACCCAATGTTTTTTCAATGGCGCCAATGATCCGGGCGTTGTTGATTTTGTCAGTCCCGGTCACATACTTTGTGCCCTCGGTCGTGCCGCAGTCCTTCAGCGCGCAGGCCGTGACTTGATTTTGCAATCCGTTAAGGTAAACGTAGTGCTGATATGTGTCAGTCAAGGCGAAGTTGAGCACGCCAACTTTGCCTGTTGCAGTCGCCGCAGTGGCAACCTGAGTTCCGAGGCTTGCCGATACGACAAGCGCAGCTAGCATTGTTATTTTTTTCATTTTTTGTTGTTTTTTGTTATTATATTGCATTGTTCCACCTGGTGCAGGCCCCTTCGGGGGCTGCATTTCCCGGAGTTTAGAGGGACAGCCTATTCCCGTCAACCGTTTTTTTTGTTTTTTTTTGACCGTTCCCAACCACCGTGAGGATCCGGCGATTATGGAAAACGCGCGGAAAACACCCATGAAGTTCTTTCTGCAACTTCAGATCCGTGGAGCGCTGTCCGTCTGGATTGACGCTCGTGTCGTCATCGAAACGCAGCCCGCGGTTCGACATCCACAGCGGAGCGCGACGCAGCCCTGCGGCTGGTTCGTTCTCGATCATTTCTGTGCATTTCATCACGGTTTATCACTAGCATCTACTATGCCACTTCGGCAAGTATCCGTGCAAAAGGGAGATTTGGCATGCTGATCCGTGGGTAGCCCGGCAAATCCGGATGGACTGCCAGCTTCACCACGACAACGGGAACGCCGTGGGGGACGCCTCACTGCCGCAGATCGTCATGGGGAATGCCATCAGTGTCGGCCCGATCAATTCCGTGATGCACCTGCGGCTTTTGCTCCGGCAATATCTGGGGGTAGATTTGGCTCCGTAGCGGCGGGCATCCGTGCCTGCCGTGGAGCCGGGCTTCCCAGCCCGGCGGAAGAAAGCTCGTGCAAAATCCGAACGCCTTGGAGTATTTACACGCCTCAACCGCACTCACGCCGGTTCCGGGCGGCAGAGATGCCGCCCTCCACGTCAGGCAAGGATGCCTGACGCTACGCTGGAAAGTTTGCGCGCCAATTTTCGCCATGGGCCGCCCGTCTTGTGCCGCAGCCACTGCCAGGCAAAACGGCGGGGCGTGAGCTGGGATTTCATGGCCGTGGTCAGGGGCGCGGCTTGCGCGCCATATTGCTTTTCCAGGTAATAAATTTGCGTGAACAACATCCGGTCGGTGGCCGCGGCCCGCAGCCAGGGTTTGGCATAATAAATCTCCATGAACCGCAGATGCTCCGGGTTGCGCTCCGGATTGGCGGTGATGCGCGCGGTCGCTTGCTGCGCATGCACGCGCCAGGACGCCAGGGCTTCGGGCAGATAAATGAAATCACCCTGTTCCAGCAAATGACACCACATTTCAAAATCGAGGAAGCCGGTGAAGCGCTCGTCAAAACCCCGCTGGGCCTGCCGCCGCCGAAACAACGTCAGCGTGGGCTGGCCGATCAGATTGGTGTTTTGCTCCAGCGAAGCCAGGATCATTCTCCGGCCGTCGAAACAGCCGCCGCGTTCGGAAAAAATCGTCGGCTGCTTGCTGGTGCCCGTAAGCCGCTGCCGGCAACCCGCCAGCGAGGCCTCCGGGTGCTGGTCCAGGGCGGCGGCCAGCTTGCGGATGGCGGCGGTGGACAACAGCAGATCGTCCTGATGGACAAATTTGAGGTAGTCGCCCTGTGCCGCCCGGAGGCAGACATTGGAGTTGGCCGTCAGTCCGACGTTGCGCGGGTTTCTCCACCAGCGGATCCGGGCGTCGCGCGCGGCGAAACTTTGGATGATTTCCGGCGAGGCGTCCGCGGAACCATCATCCGACACCAGAATTTCGAGGTCGTTGAAATCCTGCGCCAGCACGGAGTCCAAGCAATCCGCCAAGTGGCGCGCGCCGTTATAAACCGGAATGAGAACGCTAACTTTGGGTGAGTTCATCGCCCTGGGTCACGTCAGCAGTTTCAGGAGCTTGGCGGCCAGTTCGGGCTGGCGGTCGTATTGATGCAGAGTATTCACGATGCGACCGGCGGGCGTGAGAAGCTGGCCGCGGTCGTTGAACTGGAGGCTTGCGGGGTTCACGCCGCCCAAGGTTAGCACCGGCCCGGAAGTGTTTTCAAATTGGTGCAAGTTGGCCGGCGGCTCGTGGTGGGCCAGAAAATTATGCACGGCCCGGTCAATGGGGCGGAGGTCCTTTTTTTCGCCCAGGATGCGGGTGACGCGCGCGAGGTGTTCGCGGATGGCGGCGGTCGTGCCGATGGTGACGCCGGTGGAGACGATGGGCTGGCCGCTCATGGCACGCCATGCCCCGCGCCCGAACACTTGCAACACCGTGCGCGAATGGTGCTCGCACGCGCCGAGGGTCCGGCTGCGATCCTCCAGGAAAACACTCAAGCCATCCGGCCAGGCAAACGCGAACGGATCCGCTTGAAACAGCACGTCGCGGACGTCCGTCAGCATGATCTGGCTGTAATTCCCGCCGAATTCCTGGACGCAGGACTGATAAAAAAAATACCGCGCGCAACGCGGATGCAGGCAAGCTGGCGCAAGCTGCCGGTCCAACGCCGCCCGCCGCCGGCGCGACAACACCAGGCCCGGAAGGCCGGCCACAAACGCCGGGAAGCCTTTCAAGAAGGCTTTCTGAAAGGGGACTAGCTGGACCCGCTGCGACCGCAAAAATGCCTGCGTGGCCACGCCCAAATCGCTGACGACCATGCAGGTCTCCCCGCCGTATCCGGACTTTTCCAGCGACAAAAAAAACGGCCTCACTTGTTCCAGCGACAGGCCGGAAATCAGCCCCAAGATCAATGTTTTCGCAGCTTCCGCCATTTTCAAAGGAGCCAAGTTTCGGGGGGGGCCGGGCGGGTCATTTCTGGAACCATTTCTTCAGGCCCTTGGGCGCCGGTTCCGCCGGGCCGCTTTTGGGTTCAAAAACATGCACCAATTGCGGCCGGCTCACCGCCTGGAATGCCGGCGAAAAAGTTTCCCAGCTCTGGTTTGGCAGCACGGATTTGATCTTATCGTAGAGGTAAGTGGCATCCTGGACCAGGCGCGGAAAATAAAGCCAGATCATGGGCACATCATGTTTCGCCAGCGCATGAACCAAACGATGCATTTGCATGGCCAGGACCGCCTCCTGGTCGCGCGGATTTTCGGTCAGAATCAAGCCGCCCGGCACTCCCCGCTCTTTCACGTTTCGCTGCACCGTCCGGCGGCTCTCGGCGGAGGCATACAGGTCGCGGATGGGGATGATCGCGCAGTCCACCACGATGGCGCCCGTCTCCAGCAGTTCCTCCAGGTCGGTGCATAACGCGGGACTCTTCACAATATACGGCGCATTGGGCTGCTTGATGTTCCATTCCATCCCGGCGTTGGACTCCAGATTGACTTCGGAATCCGCATGGGAAAAACCGGTATCCAGCCCCAATTGGGTGAGCAATTGCACCAGAAACGTGGTCCCCGCCCGCCCCGTTCCGGAAATAATAAGATGATGTTTTTTCATGTGTAAACCAAACTCGCCCGGTCAAAAGTAAAACAATTAACCACGGTGGATGAAAGATTTTTTTTGCATGGTTCCGGCTTGCCCCCAGGGCGCTTGACCAAGTAGCCGCCGACCCGCTGCGCCAGAGCGCCAGCGCGGCGAGCGTGAGGAGCATGGACCCCCGGTGGGGGCTGATACCGGAAGAAACGCTGACGGGGCCGAGCGCCAGCGGCGCTTTTGACAATAGCCCGCAGTTTCAACTGCGGGTGCGGAGGCCGGACGCAAAATTCGTCCCAACGGGACGATTGAAGTTCGTGGTGGTCCTTACTCTTGCTCGTCTCAAATCGCACTGGTTCAGCCGTCCCTGCGGGACGGGTGTCGTTGGCCACCCGCCACCCGCAGTTGAAACTGCGGGCTATTGTCAAAGCGTCCCTGCGGGACGGACCACAAGCCGCTGAAACAAGGCATTCCTTAAGGCGGACTTGACCGGGCGATTCCGTTCGAAAAATCCGCCCCCTTACGCTCGCCGCGCTGTCGCTCTGGCGCAGCGGGTCGGCGGCTACGCGCCCTGCCAGCTTTGTCATTCGCTGCGGAGATCGGGCAAAAACTTTGCCGTTCGCCTGGAATTCAGGTACCTTCGCCCAAAATCATGCGTCACTCCTGCGATTCCGAAACCGAGGAAAAACAACTGGTCCTGAAATTTTTCGGGCCGCAGCGCGGCGGCATTTTTGTGGAAGTGGGCGCCAACGATCCCGTGGCCGGTTCGCAAACCTGGCTGCTGGAGCAAAACGGCTGGCGCGGGGTGTTGGTGGAACCGCAGTCGTCGCATTACGAAAAACTGTGCGCGCTGCGGAAGAACTCGCAGGTGTTCCGGGTGGCGTGCAGCGCGCCGGGCCAGGAAGGGGAAATGGACTTGCTGCTGGCGGATGAGAACGGTTCCTCCACGCTGCGCCGGCAGCGCGACACCCACGGCACCCGGTTCGTGGGCGCCGAACGCGTGCAGGTCACCACCCTCGACCGCGTGTTGCAGTCGGCGGGCCTGACCCGGATGGATTTCCTTTCGCTCGATGTCGAAGGCCACGAAATCGAAGTGCTGCGCGGGCTGGATTTTGAAAAATTCCGCCCGGCGCTCATCCTGATCGAGGACGGCGCGCGGGATCTGAACCGGCACCGTTTTCTCCGCGCGCGCGGCTACAAACTCGTCAAGCGCACCTGCCTCAACAACTGGTATGTCCCGCGCGACTGCGATTTTCGGATGCGCTCGTTGGCCGAGCGGTTCGAGTTGTTTCGGAAAATGTTTCTCGGGCTGCCCTTCCGGAAGCTCCGGCTGTATTTGCGCCGCCGCCGCGCGGCGGCCCGATCCGGGCGGATTCAAGCATAGGGGCGGGGACAGCTTGTCCCCGGCGTTAGGCACACAAAACTGAGCACGTGGTGACGAGCCGTCCCCACTCCTGTTTTCGCGCATGCTGGAATCCGCCCTGCGGCCAGATTAGGAATAACCGATTTTGATTGAGCCGCCTGCGGGAAACCCTACAATTATCACCGATTTCATTAACTTGCGCTTGAAATGATCCAGTTTATGCTGAAAAAATTATTACCCCTCGCCCTGCTCACTCTCGTGGTCATGCAGTCCGGCTGCGCTTGGACCAAGCGCCACCTGCCGTGGCACCATGAAACCACTGCCGCCACGTCCGCGCCGGCCCAGCCCAAGCCCAAGTCCGCGAGGTCCAAGACCATTGTCACGCCGGACGAGTCGCTGGCGGCGAAGGTGCTCAAGGTCAACCCGGTGGGACAGTTCGTGGTGCTGGATTTTCCCGCAGGCCGGCTGCCGAAGCTGGAGCAGCATTTGTTTCTCTACCGGCACGGCTTGAAGACCGCCGAGGTCAAGGTCGTGGGCCCCCAACAGGATACGAGCATTGTGGCGGACATCGTTTCCGGTGACGCGCAAGCGGGCGATGCCGTGCGCGACCAGTGATTTATCCCTTGCCCGGCTTGGGCAATTTCTCCACCAACGGCTGCACCGATTTCGGCAGGGCATCGCGCTTATAAGGCGTATGCAGGTTGAAATAAATCCCGCACAAGGGGCGCTCGTCATCGCTCTGGCTGAGAATCACGGTCACTTCCCGGTCCAGCGCAATGCCGTGGCGCATGCCGGTCCCGCGGGTGTCAAAGGCCCGGATGGCCTTTTGCAGCAGCGACGCCAGGGACGCCGTGAATTCATCCGGCGTCTTCTGGAGGCAGACGACATAGCGGTCGTAATTTCTCACGGCTTCGTCAATCTCGCGCTGAAAGGTGTGCGTGGTCATGTGGCAGCATAAACCAGATCGGCCGATTTGGGAAAACATTTAAGCGGGCGGGCGGGACCAGATGAGCAAAGGATTGATGGATTGGTGGATTGGTGGATTGATGGCAAACGCGCCGGCATCCATTTATCCACCAATCCACCAATCCAACCATCCAACCATCCAACCATCCAACCATCCAACCATCCAACCATCCTGTCTGGTTCCTTGGTTCCAGATGGCGGCGCGCAAAAAAGTTGCCCGCGCCGGGGTGGGGCATTAACTTCATGTCGTGTCCGTCAAATTCACCATTCTCGGCAGCGGTTCGGCCGGCAATTGCGCCTACTTGGAAACCCCCGAGGCGCGCATTCTCGTGGATGCGGGGTTTTCCACCCGGCAAATCCGGCTGCGCTTGGCCAGCATCGGCAAAACGCCGGAAAACCTCTCGGCCATCCTGCTGACGCACGAGCACTCCGACCACATTTCCGGCCTGCTGGGGCTGGCCGACAAGTTGCACATTCCCGTCTATTGCAATCGCGGCACGCAGGACGGCACCCTCTGGGCCTTCAAGGAGAAGTGGAGCAAGCAAACCAACCTGGCGCTGGAAAAGGCCGATACGTTCAAGTCCAGGATGGACTGGCGGCTGTTCGAGACCGGCGCGACGTTTGAAGTGGGCGACGTGGGCATCGAAACCTTTTCCATCCCGCACGATGCGCAAGATCCCGTGGGCTACATTCTCCACACCGCCGCCGCCAACGTCGGTTTTGCCACGGACCTCGGACACGTCACCAAACTGGTGTTGGAACGGATCCGGGTGGCGAACGTGCTGGTGCTGGAATCCAACCATGATGTGAAGATGTTGCAGGCCTGTCCGCGCCGTTCCTGGGCGCTCAAGCAGCGCATTCTGGGCCGGCACGGCCATCTTTCCAACGTCACCGCCGCCGAGACCGCCGCGCAGATCATGTCGGCCGGGTTGCGGCGGCTGTATCTGGCGCACTTGAGCCGCGAATGCAACACGCCGGAACTGGCGCAGCACATCATGGCCGAGCAGTTGTTCCACATCGGCGCCACGCATGTGCAGTTCCAAGTCGCGGCGCAGGATGTGCCGTGCGCGACGCTGGAACTATAACCCGGATATTTCACAGCGCGGCTACAGCCGCAACCAAATCGTCCTCGTCCTCGTAATCGAAAGCCGGAATATTCGAGGACGAGGACGAGGACGAAAAATTGCGCGGGCGGCGGATAATTTGATGGATAGTGGCACCGGCAACTCTCTTGTTTCCAGAGCGCGGCTCTGTGAGCCGCAGCAATGTCCAAACCCAACGCCACCTCCATTTGATTGCAAACGCGTCCTGACTGGCAATGTCGCTGCGGGTCACCGACCCGCGCCCGGGCAAAGTCTTTCGGAGCGCGGCCGTCCTTGGCCGCAGCCGCGTTCAAACTCCGAGGCGCTTCCGTTTTCTCGCAGACGTGTTGCGCTGGCAAAGTCGCTGCGGGTCACAGACTCGCGCTCCGATTGAAATTGCGGGCAAACGCCTCCCGCGAAGCCCCAGCTCCGTCAGGAGCGAAAGCTGCTCGCTATGCCGCTCCTGACGGAGCTTGGGTTTCGTTTGGCGTGGGGGCTACCGAGATGCCGCGCCTACGGTGCTGGCCAGCGTGTTTCACCCTTGCCTAAAAAGCAAACCGGCGTATTGTTTTGCCATGCGGAAAGAACGTGTTTATCACTCCGACCCGGAAATTCTCGGCGGCTTGCTGGTTTTCAAAGATACGCGGGTGCCGGTGCAAAGCCTGTTTGATCACCTCAAAGCTGGTGATTCCATAGAGGATTTTCTGGAGGGCTTCCCGAGCGTGAAGCGTTCACAAGTCCTCGCTGTATTCAAGGAAATGGAGGCAGAAGTTCTCACCCACCCCTGATGTGAGAATCCTGCTTGACGAAAACCTGGACTGGCGGCTTGAAAAGTCTCTTCCCGGCCATCAGATCAAATCTGTCCCACGCATCGGCTGGGCGGGATTGAAGAATGGCAAATTGCTCGCCCGGGCCGGGCAAGCTGGTTTTCAAGTGCTCATTACCATGGATGGTTCGATGGCCAGTCAACAGAATTTTTCCAAGGTCAAACTGGCGATTGTCGCCTTGCGCGCTCCTTCCAATCGTCTGGCCGATACCAGTCCACTGATGTCGAAAGTTCTCGCGCTCCTGCCAACATTGAAACCGGGAATGGTGATGAAAGTCGGAGCTTGACCCATGTTTCGCGTTCTAGAAATCACCGCGCTCGACCTGCCCGAGCTGGCGCCGTATCGCACACTGCGCCGCGCTGCCGAACATGCGGCCCGGGGCATTTTCGTGGCCGAGGGCGACAAGGTGGTGCGCCGGCTGTTGGCCAGCGATTTCGGCGTGCTGTCCGTGCTGCTGCCGGTATCGCGCGTGGCGGAATTCGCGCCGCTGCTCCAGGCGCGGCCGGAAACGGAAATCCCCGTGTTCGCCGTCACCAAGAAGTCTGTGCTGGAGGAACTGGTCGGTTTCGAGATGTTTCAGGGGGTGCTGGCCATCGGCCGGATACCCGCCGCAGTCACCTTGGAAACGATTCTCGCGGCCCGGTCCGGCGCGCGGCTCTTCGCCGCCGTGGATGGCTTGACCAGCGCGGAAAACAGCGGCTTGCTGGTGCGCAACTGCGCGGCCTTTGGCGTGCAGGCCCTCATTGTGGGCGAGACCAGCAGCAGCCCGTTTCTGCGCCGCGCGGTGCGCAATTCGATGGGTGCCATCTTTCAGTTGCCGGTGGTGGAGTTGCCGCCGGACGCGCGGGCGGCCCGGGCGCAAACCTTGCCCGCGGTGCTGCGCGAACTGCGCGCGCGCGGGGTGCGCTGCCTCGCAGCCCATCCGCACACGCACCAGAAGTTTCTGTGGCAGGCGGATTTCACCGGCGATTGCTGCCTGGTTTTTGGCAGCGAGGGCCACGGTCTGTCGCCCCAAGTTCTCGCCGCCTGCGATGAGGCCGTGGCCGTGCCCATGGCCAACGGCGTGGATTCCCTGAATGTGGGCGCCGCCGCAGCGGTCTTTCTGTACGAGGCGCGGCGGCAGCGCGAACGGAAGTCCGACGGCTGAACGCCCGCCGCGCTGCCATTTGTCCCTGGTCATTCGTCCCATTCGTCCCATCCTGCTTGGCCGGACTTTTTGTCTGGCATCGGCGGGATAATCTTCCAAAATGTTCCCATGCCGACACACATCCGCCGTCTCCCGCTGCTCGTCGCTTTGGCGGCGTTTGTCCTGTATGTCGGCACCATGGGCTGGGGGCTGGCGTTGAATGGCCTGCCACTGGCCTCCAAGCTCGCGGGCTGGGACGATGCCCCGGCGACCGGCCAGCCGTTGCTCTGGCTGCTGACGTTGCCGCTGCGCGTGCTGCCGGCGGCCTGGCTGCCGCTGCTCCTGAAATTATTTGCCGCCACGCTCGCGGCGGCCATCTTGGGACTGGTCGTGCGCACGTTGCGCTTGTTGCGGTGGGATCATCGGTGGAATCACGCCACCCGGCTGGCCCGCGCGCTGCCGGCGTTGACCGCCGCCATTGTGTGTGGGCTGGAATTCAGTTTCTGGCGCGAGGCCACCTCCACCGTCGGCGATTTGCTGGACTTGCTGCTCCTGGCGGCGGCGGTGTGGATGCTGCTCGAATCCCGCGCCCGGCGGGATGTCCGCTGGCTATCTGCGGCCAGCCTGACTTGGGGGCTGGGCATGGCCGAGAATTGGGTGATGCTGCTGGCGTTGCCGCTGTTTGTCGCCCTCGTGGTCCGGCTGCACCGGCGTCAGTTCTTCCAGTGGCGGTTCATCCTGCGGCTGGCCGGGCTGGGGTTGGCGGGCTGCTCCGTCTATGCCATCCTGCCGCTGGCCAACAGCCTGCTGTCGCACTCGCCATGGACTTGGGGGCAGGCTTGGCAAGCCAGCCTGCATCAGACCAAGAATATCCTGCTCCTGCCGTATCAACTCTGGCGGGTGGACCCCTACGTGGTTCTGGCTGCGGCCATCTGCTTTGTGCTGACCACGGTGCCATTGCTGATACGGATGCGGGATAAGGGCACCCGCAATGCCAAGGGCAAACACAATACCTCCAGTGCGGACCGCTCGGAACTGTGGCTGAATCGCGGCCTGCGCGCCGGCCTGTTGCTCGCGTGTGTTTGGCTGGCCTTTGATCCCGCCCCGGGCGCGCGCCAAGTGCTGCATCATATTGGAATCGGGTATCCGCTGCTGACCTTCGATTACTTGAACGCCTTGGCCGCCGCCTTCCTGCTGGGCAATCTCCTGCTCATTTCCCAGGCGGCGGTTCCGAGCCGGCGCCGGCGTTCGCGGACCATCAGCTCGAGGCGGCGGCTCCCCGTGACCTTCGCCGCGGCCGGACTCGCGCTGGTGGCCCTCGGACTGACCGTCCGCAACCTGCCGGCCATCTGGCGGGTGAATCATCATACGGTGGAGCAGTTTGGCGACTTGGCCGTGCAATCCTTGCCGGACGGCGGCGTCGTGGTGTTGAGCGATTTCCCGGACAAACTGATGGTGTTTCAGGCGGCCCTGGCCCACGGGCGCCGCACGGCGGATTGGCTGGCCGTGGATACCCGCGCGCTGCCGACAGTCCAGTATCGCGCCCGACTGGAACAGCGCCGGCCGGCCGGCTGGTTGACGGACCAGACCCGGCATCAACTCACGCTGGTGGAAACGCGGCGGCTGCTGGAACAAGTCGCCCGCACCAATCGCCTGTTCTATCTGCACCCGAGCTTCGGCCAGTTCTTTGAAGGGTTTTATCTGGAACCGGCCGGGCTGATTTATGCAATGAAACTGCGCGGGAAGGATCCGCTGGACCTGCCGCCGATGCCCGCCGCGGCAACGGCCGCAAACGAACAATTCTGGACGCGCCTGTGGGAGCAGGAACTGGCCGCGGACATTTCGGCCCCACCTCGCCGCAGTTGGTGGTCGGCCAAGCTGGCGCGGCTGGGTTTGGCTCCGGTGGCGCGTGATCAGGACCGCTTGCTGCAAGATTGGTATTCCATTGCGCTGGGGTCCTGGGGGGTGGTGCTGCAAAAGCAAGGCCGCCTGCCGGCGGCCCAGGCGCGCTTCGAGCAGGCGCTGCTGCTCAATACCAACAACCTCTCGGCCCGGTTCAGCCTGGACTGCAATACCAATCTGCAAGCAGGCAACCACCTTGGACTTGCCAACATTCGCCAGGTGGCCGCCCAGTCAGGAAAACCCGCCTTGGTGGAGGCCATTTTGGACAGCAGCGGCCCCATTGACGAGCCATCGGTCTGTTATTTGGTTGGCTCGGTTTACTTCGATCGCGGACTTCCAGTGCAGTCGGCGGAACAAATGGAACGAACCCGGACGCTGGCCCCCGATTCGTCGGCCCCGGAGTTCGAGCTGGTGCGGCTTTACAACCTGTTGGGGATGCCGGAGCGCAGCCGCCCGCTGGTCAATCACCTGCGCGAAGCTTCCCGCCAAGCGCCGGCGAACAATTCGCTGGATCTGGATCTGGCCTTGCAGGAGTCCTATTCCTGGCTGTTGCAAACCAATCTGGCCAATGCCCGCGACGCGCTGCAAGCGGTGGTCCGGCGGCATCCCGATGACCCGCAAATTGCCAGCCGGGTGATGCTGGCCTACCTGGCTTTCAGCGATGTCACCAATGCGTTGCAACTGGTCGAAGAGCGGCTCGCCAAATCGCCGGATGACGTGGCGGCCTTGAATGACCAAGCCATGATTCTGCTGCAATCCGGGCAGGCCGCCGCCGCCCTTCCCGTGCTGGACCATGTCCTGACCCTGACCAACCAGCCGGCGGCGCACATCAGCCGGGCATTTGCCCGGATCGCCACCCAGGATTTTGCCCGGGCCAAGACCGAGTTGAATGAAGCCGCCCAAACCAGGCCGGCGGACGGCCTGGTGGATTTCGGCCTCGCGCTGGTGGCCGGGCATGATGGCGACACGAATTCAGCCCGGCATTATCTCCAGCTCTGCCTGAGCAACACGCCGGCCAAAGGTCCGCTTTGGCAGCAGGCTGCCGCTCAGTTGCGGCAGTTCGATTCTCCCAAATGATCCTGAAAACCGCAGTTGAACAACCAAGGAACAAAGCCACAAAGGGCGGAAGATAAAGGAATTTTACGTTTGTTTTGGCAATCCCAAAGGGATTGTGGCTCGCAGCCCAGGGTTGCCGCGCAGCGGCTACCCTGGGCACACGGCCAACCGCCAGCCCAACCGCAACGCGGTCGCGGCCAATCCCTGATCGAGATTCATTGGCGAAGCTTGGCACAACCGCGTTGCGGTTGGGAAATTCGTGGGCGATCACCCAGGGTAGGCTTTGCGCCGGAATCCCTTTGGGATTCGGGCCGGAACCGTGCCGGCCGGAGCGCGCCCGTCCTCGGGCGCAGCCAGGTGGAACGTGAAGAGCGCTTGGCCTATCCGATGGTCTTCGCTATGCCGACGTTGCTGCGGTCGAGGACGGCCGCGCTCCGACTCTGGCGTTTATCCCGCCGCCCTGTCAGTAATCCCGAAATTCGCTGCGGCTCCGGTGGTCGTTCATCCCCTTTGCATTCCAACGACGCACTGGCTGCCATCTGCCAACCTGCCGGGTTGGGGAAGACCATTCTCGCGCCTCGACCTCGGCTTGGGGTTAATCCCCGCCCGCCCCAAAAAAAACGCGCCAAGCTTGAGGCTTGGCGCGGTGAAAACGAAAGAGTGGCTCAGGCTTTGCGGCGGCGCAGATACACGCACAGGGCCGACCCTCCCATGCCCAACATGGCCAAGGTGCCGGGTTCGGGAACTGCGGGAATCGAAAATACGCCACTATCCTCAATGCCGATTGTATTCTGAACAAAACTCAGGCCAATGCTGGCGGATTCATTAACAATGGCGTGACCATCCCATGTGCCGCTGCTGTAGGTCCCGAAACCGAGAATATCAATACCGCTGGTACCGCCACTCAGCGGCGAAGAACCCTGCTTGATGATGCTGGTGCAAGTGAACTGGCCAAAAATGGTGTTGCCGAAGCTAAGACCCGCGGGGCTGGAGAAGCCAAATTCGTGAGAACCATAATCCTGACCTAAACCGCCATTTATCATTTGGGCATTACCCAAAAAGACTCCCTGGAGATTGCCGCCGGATTGAAGATCGGCAACTGTAAAAGTTGTGGCCAGGCTGGCATCCGTGGGGGAATTATCACTGGGGACACCATTATCGTTCACACCAACCGTTCCATTTTGAGCGTGAGCGAGAGTGGCCACAGCCGTGGCCATGACCGCCAAAGTAATCGTTTTTAATTTCATAATTGTGGTTTAATGTTGTTGTTTTGTTCTATATTTGCTGCAACTGCAATCAGTTATATCCGAATCCATTTTCCGCGTCAAAGGTTTTTTAAACATTTTTAAAGAAAAATGTTTATGTGGCGGTATCGTTAATATATTGGCAAATAAGCGCGTTTGTGTGCTTGATTGGCGATTCAGTGCAAAAAAATCCGACCCGCAAGAAAAAGATTCTCAAGAAATGGGGCTGGTTCTGCATTAGCGATAATACATGTGTAAATCAGTAAGCTGCATGGTCGGCCGGCCATTTGATCAGAATCCCCATGATAAAGCGCCGGTCTGGTTGCCATGCAAGGTTTGGCCCCGGCGTATTTCCGATTGTTTCCGTGAATTTTCGCGCGTTCCCGGTCATACTTCCCCGGTGCAAAAAAAAAGCGCCAAGCTTAAATGCTTGGCGCGGTGAAAAGGAAGGAGGGTTTCAGGCTTGGCGGCGGCGCAGGTGTACGCACAAGGCCGTCGCTCCCACACCCAACAGCGCCAGCGAACCGGGTTCGGGAGTGGCGGTGGGCGGAATGGACAAAACACCAGCATCTGAAATGCCCCCAGTTGCGGGTGGGTTTTGGGTAAAGGTGTAGTCAACGCTGGCGGGATCAGCCACGATGGCGTAAGCATCAAACGAGCCGCTGGTGTAATTCCCCAAAATGTGAAGATTCAAGAAACCTGGCGTTGACGTTTCCACGGTGATCGAGGTGGAAGTGAAGGAACCAAAAACGGGGTTGCTGAATGAAAAGCTGGTGTCAATGTTCAGCGTAAAGGTCGTGGGACCAAAATTTTGATCATCAGGCACACTAGCAAAATACCCTGTCGAATCGGACAAGTACACCAATTTGCCAATGGTAAAACTTGTGGCTTCGTTGATGGACGTGCCGGGCGAAATTGATGGGGTGCCCCCTTCCACGAAGCTTATGGTTCCAACTCCATCTTGAGCCTGGGTGAGGGTTGCCACAGCGGTGGCCATAACCGTCAAAGTGATGGTTCTTAATTTCATGAATTGTTCTTCAATGTTGTTTGGTGGTTCAAAATGTACGGCAACCGCAACACTTTACCCCCGACCCACCTAAACGTCAATGGATTTTACCGCTTTTAGCATTATTAAAATGTCTGTTTTATATTATCCATAATTTACTTGAATATCATATTAGCGAATTTGAGTGAGCTCCCGGCAATTTAAGCCGAAGCTCGAAGCCGAAAGCGTGGCCGTCATCGGCGCGCGGCGGGTGGCAGAGCAAGCGA
>Ga0364873_10211_pt2 | contig 31769 bp, 32 predicted proteins | sample ExccelAu500001D3_2_FD_206928 | JGI IMG/M metagenome (GOLD analysis project Ga0364873, IMG submission 206928) | Enriched cells from Trout Bog Lake Hypolimnion, Wisconsin, USA - BchlTB.Aug07.5000.01.D3 | ecosystem: Environmental > Aquatic > Freshwater > Lake > Hypolimnion/Profundal zone | place... | reverse complement strand
TTGCGGGTCAGAACGTTAAGAACGCACAGGCCGAGGTAGAGCGTTTTAATACCTCTCTCGCCGCAGCAAGCGCTCAACGTGAATCTGATGTTGGCGACCTAGAAGTTGCCCTTGCTCAATTTGAATCTCATCAAACTCCTCCAGAGCCCGATCTTTCAAAGCGTGAAGAGTTGCGTGCCCAGGTAAGCGCGGCTCGCGCCGTCGAAGTTGAGGCCCGCCTTGAACTTCGCACCATGGAAGAGCGAATCACCGCAGTCGCAGATCGTGCGCGCTCCCTTGAAAATAGCGCAAAGGCAGAACGCGACAATGCTGTGAAGGCGATTGCTCGAATGGAAGCGCGCGCCATCGCTTCAAAGAAGGCGCACCAGATCGCCGATCTTGCCTACGAAGTTTTGATTCAACTGGAAGTAACTCTTTCAAAAGCGCTTACCGAGCGTGAGCGATTGGAAGCCTCGCGGAGCGATCGCGAAGGCGAAACTCTTAATGTACGCGGCAAGATTCGTGAACTTACAACAGAGCTCGATCATCTGACTTCGAGCGTTCACCGCGATGAGATCGTTCGCGCGGAGCAACGGCTTCGCATCGAACAACTCGAGCAACGTGCGATGGAGGAGCTCGGCATTGATGCTGTAGCACTTGTCGCCGAGTACGGTCCAGATAAGGATGTTCCAACAACCGTTGAAGATGAGGACGGTAATTTTGTTCCAGGAGATTTGATTCCTTACCGCCGCGATCAGCAAGAGAAGCGATTGGCTCAAGCCGAACGTGGACTTGCGATGCTCGGAAAGATCAACCCACTCGCTCTCGAGGAGTACACCTCTCACGAAGAGCGCCTCAAGTACTTGGCTGAGCAACTGGAAGATCTGAAGAAAACCAAGAAAGATTTGCTCGACATCATCAAGGAAGTCGATGACAAAGTTGTGCAGATCTTTAGCGATGCCTACTTTGATACCGCCAGAGAGTTCGAGAAGATCTTTGCTCGTCTCTTCCCTGGTGGCGATGGACGCTTGATCCTTACCGATCCAAGCAACATGATGACGACCGGCGTTGACGTTGAGGCCCGTCCTCCAGGAAAGCGCGTTAAGCGCCTCTCACTCCTCTCTGGTGGAGAGCGATCACTCGTTGCCGTTGCCATGCTCGTTGCCATCTTCAAGGCGCGTCCAAGTCCGTTCTACGTCATGGATGAAGTTGAAGCCGCTCTGGATGACACCAACCTCAGTCGCCTCCTTGGAGTATTCGAGGAACTTCGCGAGAAGTCACAGCTCATCATCATTACTCACCAAAAGCGCACCATGGAGATTGCAGATGCGCTCTACGGTGTCACGATGCGTGGAGATGGCGTTTCAGAAGTGATCTCACAACGTCTTCGCGAATCTGAATCCGTTTAACCAAGCGGAGTAGATCGATGGCGCTTTTCAGCAAGCTCTTTGCCAAACTTCGCGGCGGAAATCTCTCTGCCGCCGACTGGGACGAACTGCGAACCACACTCATTGAAGCGGATCTCGGCGCTGCGCTGAGCGATGAACTGATCGCCATTGCAAAGAGTCATAAATCTGATGACATTGAGAGCGCAATCAAAATCGCGTTAGAAGCGGCGCTCACCAAGAATTCGCGAGATCTCGCCAAGTTGGACACCGGTACTACGACAATTTTGGTTGTAGGAGTCAATGGAACCGGCAAGACAACCTCCGTTGCCAAACTTATGAGCGCGCTGAAGCAAGAGGGCAAAGTGGTCGTGGTCGCCGCAGCAGATACCTTTAGAGCAGCCGCCATCGAACAACTTCAAACGTGGGGGGAGCGGATTGGGGTTCCTGTTATCGCAGGAAAATTCCAAGGAGATCCCGCCTCGGTGGTCTTTGATGCCGCCGCTCAGGCGAAGGAGTTATCAGCCGATTACCTCATCGTCGATACCGCGGGTCGGCTTCACACCAAATCGAATTTAATGGATGAGCTCTCCAAGATCCGTAGGGTCTTAGAGAAGGCGGGATCGGTCGATGAAGTACTCCTCGTTGTCGATGCCACAACGGGACAAAATGGGATTATTCAGGCACGGAGCTTCACCGAGAGCGTTGGCGTGACCGGATTGATTTTAACCAAGCTAGATGGCACGGCGAAGGGCGGGGTAGCCCTTGCGATCGAGCGAGAGAGCGGACTGCCTATCAAATTCATTGGGACGGGAGAGTCGGCTTTCGACTTCGAAAAATTTAATTCCGACTCGTACATTTCTGGGCTGATTGGTTCCTAATCGGTCGACCGTCTGTTAAATTTACACAGTTCGTAAGACGAAAAAGTGCGTGCCAGTGTCGGCCAACTTTCTTCGGACCTCTCAATGACGAGATCTCCTCCCTTAAACATAAAATGGAGAATCTATGCATTTCATAATGGGCGCAATTGTGTCCGCTGCCGCAACAAGCACTGATGCAACAAATCACGCAGATACCGCGTGGATCTTGGCATCTTCTGCTCTCGTCCTTCTTATGACCCCTGGCCTTGCCTTCTTCTATGGAGGAATGGTTCGCGGAAAGAACGTTCTCGGAATGTTGGCGCAGAACTTCGTCACCATGGGAATGGTTTCGATCCTCTGGATCACCGGTGTTTACTCACTCGCATTCCAAGGAAGCAACGGCCTTATTGGCAATCTCAAGAACTTCGGACTCAATCACATCTGGATGCAACCAACAGGTTTAGCCCTCACTATTCCTCCGATGGTCTTCGTTGCCTTCCAGTTGATGTTCGCAATCATTACCCCAGCGCTCATTACCGGTGGAACAGCAGACCGCTTGAAGTTTGGTAGCTGGGTTGCTTTCTCATCGATCTGGCTCGTCATTGTTTATGCCCCCGTTGCTCACTGGGTCTTCTCACCAGAAGGCTGGTTGGCAAAGAAGGGTGCTGAAGATTTCGCAGGCGGAACCGTTGTTCACGCCAATGCTGGTGCCGCTGCACTCGCCGTTATTCTTGTAATCGGCAAGCGCAAGGGCTGGCCTAAAGAGCGTATGCGTCCACACAATGTTCCATATGTTCTTCTTGGCGCAGGACTCTTGTGGTTTGGATGGTTCGGCTTCAACGCTGGATCGGCTCTCTCTGCAAACACACTCTCTGCCTATGCATTTGTTAATACCAATACCGCAACTGGCGCAGCGCTTATCGGTTGGATCTTGACTGAGAAGCTCCGTGATGGTCACTCCACAACGCTCGGTGCCGCATCTGGCGCCGTGGCTGGTCTCGTCGCAATCACACCTGCATGTGGTTTCGTCAGTCCAATGGGCTCCATCATCATCGGCCTTGCAGCCGGAGCTGTATGTTGCCTCGCAACTAGCCTCAAGAACATCTTCAAGTTTGATGATGCACTTGACGTAGTTGGCGTCCACCTTGTCGGCGGTATCTTGGGAGCGCTCTTGATCGGTCTCTTTGGAACTGCATTGGTTAACGGTGCAAACGGCGTCTTCTACAAGGGCGGATGGACTCTCATGGGTCACCAAGCTCTTGCAGTAGTTGCGGTCGTGGCGTACTCATTCATTGTCACCTATATCTTGGCCCAGATTCTGGACAAGACAATTGGTTTGCGTGTCTCTGAAGAGGATGAGGCCGCTGGTCTCGATCTTTCACAACACGCTGAGACTGCATACGAATCCGCAACCTTCAGCGACGGATCTCGTTTCCTCTCAAACTTCACATCCAATAACTAATCCACTAAGGGGCAAAAATGAAACTCATTACAGCAATCATCAAGCCATTTAAGTTGGATGATGTTAAGAATGCACTCAATGCATTCGGTATTACAGGAATGACTGTCTCTGAAGCGATGGGCTTTGGTCGCACACGTGGCCATACCGAGGTCTACCGCGGCGCTGAGTACACGATCGATCTGATTCCAAAGATCCGTCTCGAAGTTGTCGTTGATTCAGCGGATGCTGAAAAGGTCATAGATGTCATCGTGAAGGCGGCATCAACCGGAGCAATTGGAGATGGAAAGGTCTGGTCAGTTCCTGTAGACCACATCGTCCGTGTTCGCACTGGTGAGCGTGGAGTCGACGCAATCTAAGTAAGTAATTAAGTAGGCTACCTATATGGGTACCAGAGAGCGCCGCGAAAGATCTGATGCGAGTGATCGTGATCTCGTTCAACTCTTTCACGGCGCTCTCGCCGTCTCTGGACTCGAAGAGCGGCAGATTGCACTTGCTGCAGTTGGGGGATTTGGGCGAGGAGAACTCTCACCCGGCTCTGATCTCGATCTACTCTTTATTCATAATGGAGTAGGGGAGAAGAACCTCAGCGCTTTTATAAAGGCGATGCTCAATCCACTCTGGAACGTGGGGCGACAGATCGACTACTCGGTTCGAACGCGTTCTGAAACGAGAGCGGTTTCGCGCGGGGATATCAAAGTCATATTGGGCTTACTCGACATCCGCCATCTACAAGGCAATGAGGACCTCACCAACGCGGTCGCGACGGATGCGCAGAAGCAGTGGCGCAAAAGAATTCGCAGTTATCTCCCGATGGTTCGTGAAAGTATCGAACAACGAACCCGAACCTTTGGAGAGCTCGCCTTTCTTTTAGAGCCAGATTTAAAAGAGGCGCGAGGCGGCTTGCGTGATATCACCACGATCCGCTCTCTGGCTAAAAGTGAATTTGTTCCAATCCTTTTAGATCGCCTGGCCGCCTCCGAAGCGCTCTTTGCCAATGTTCGAGATGAGTTACATGGAGTCACGGGGAGAAATCGAGATCAACTCTTGCTCACAGAGCAAGATGCCGTAGCCGCTGTAATGGATTTTGCAGATGCCGATGCCCTAATGCTTGAAATTTCAAAGGCGGCTCGGGCTGTTGACTATGTCATGCAGATGGTCTGGTATCAGATTGATGAGCGCGTTCATCGCATCTCACTTCGCAGAGCCAAACATGTGACGATCGCAAAGGGGCTAGAACTTTATCGAAACGAAATTAGCGTTACCCCGGACTATGACATTTCAAACGACCCGGGAATTGGATTGCGCGCTGCGGCTTTTGCCGCGCAACGCGGCGTAAGGATTTCCCTCGATAGCATCGTTCGTATTGCAGATGGTTTTGTGGATCTACCTACGCCATGGCCAGACCAATCGCGCGAAGATTTGGTAGCGCTCATTGGTGCCGGGGAAGCGATGATTGATGTCTTTGAAGCGCTCGATCAAGAACGGTTAATCTCGCAGTGGATTCCAGAGTGGGATCATGTGCGTTTTCTTCCGCAACGCAACGTCCTTCACCACCACACGGTTGATCGCCACATGCTGGAAACCGCGGTACGCGCCGCAACGCTCACTCGCGAGGTACATCGTCCGGACCTGCTCTTGGTCGGCGCGCTCTTTCATGACATCGGGAAGGGTTATGCGGGTGAGGATCACTCGGAGTATGGAGCAGAGTTAATATTTCCATTAGCAAAGCGCCTTGGCTTTAGCGAAGATGATGCCAATACCCTCGCGATGATGGTGATTCACCATCTACTCCTGCCTAGCGTCGCAACTCGTAGAGATATTGATGATCCGCAGACGATTGAATATGTACGAGGAATTGTAAAGAGCGCCGAACTTCTGGAGTTGCTCCACGCCTTGAGCATCGCAGATGGTGAGGCGACTGGACGAACTGCGTGGAGCGATTGGAAGGCTGGCCTCGTCGCTAGTTTGGTGGAGCGCACTTTGGCTGCGATGCAAGGCGTAACTCCGCCACCTCAACCCGAACTCACGGAGCCGCAATTAGCAAAGGTGTTACAAGGCGTGCTCTCGCTTGAAATCACAGATCGTGGCGATGTACTCGATATTGAGATCGTTGCACCTGATCGCCCCGGATTGTTATCGGCAATAACCGCGGTCTTTACGGTTTCTCGAATGGACGTTCGCTCCGCTAAAACCCGATCAATGGAGCATGTCGCCGTCATGAATTGGGTAGTGAATGTTGATATCAACGTCCCCATTCCTTCTCATGAAGGATTGCTAGAACTTATCGAGAGAGCGTTGATCGGCACCGAGGATTTGCAAGTTCGTATCGATGACCGGATTAGTTCCTATTACAGACGACCGGGCATCTTGGTTCCGCCTCCCGTGGTCTCTGCCATAACGCAGATGGTTACTGACTCCACCATTATTGAGGTACGTATGCACGATCGCCCTGCCTTGCTGTATACCGTTGCAACGGCGATGTCCAAGTTCGGGGTAGATATCCGCGGAGCTATCGTTTCAACGCTCGGCGCAGAGGCTTTTGACACGCTCTATGTGACAGATCTGCAAGGCGCACCGCTTTCAGCGCAGCACGCGCTGGAGTTGGCAGAAGCACTTCAGATAATTCTGACCTCTCAGGACTAGTACCCTTACACCGTGTTCGATTCGCTGACCTCAAAGTTCTCCTCCGCCTTCTCCTCGCTGCGCTCACGCGGGCGGATCAAGGCTGGAGATATCGATGAAATCGTCGCCGAGATCCGAACCGCACTCATTGACTCCGATGTCGCACTTGAAGTAGCTGACTCATTTAGCAGTGCGATCAAAGAGCAGTCACTCGCCGCCCTTGATGTAGTGAACAAGAGCACCAACCCTTCCAACGGAATCTTCGAGATCGTCAATGCCGAGCTCGTAAAAATTCTTGGCGGCCAGACCCGTCGTATTCGTATGGCGAAGAAGGGTCCGACAGTCATCATGCTGGTCGGCTTGCAAGGCGCCGGAAAGACTTCGCTTGCGGGAAAGCTCGCGCTGCATCTCAAGACCCAGGGAAATACTCCGGTTTTGGTGGCATCGGATTTACAACGCCCGAACGCAGTCAATCAGCTGCAACAAGTTGGTTTAAGCGTTGGTATCCCAGTATTTGCACCTGAACCTGGAAATGGCGTGGGGGACCCGGTCAAGGTTGCATTTGCCGGACGTAAATTTGCCGAAGATAAATTACATAACTTTGTAATCATCGATACCGCTGGACGTCTGGGTATTGATGAAGAGTTGATGTCGCAGGCCTCCAAGATCCGCGACGCAGTAAACCCTGATGAGATTCTTTTTGTTGTCGATGCGATGCTCGGTCAAGATGCTGTGCGCACCGCTCGCAGTTTCTTGGATGGCGTCGGCTTCGACGGTGTCGTGCTGACAAAGTTGGATGGAGATGCTCGAGGCGGCGCTGCCCTTTCGATCGTCTCTCTGACAGAACGCCCCATCATGTTTACGGGTACCGGCGAAAAGCCAGAGGAGTTCGATCTCTTCCATCCTGAGCGTATGGCCTCTCGAATCTTGGGGCTGGGAGATGTAGCCACGCTGGCCGAACAAGCGAAAGCGGCGATCGATCCAGATCTCACCAAGAAATTCGAAGAGAAATTCGCGCGCGGTGATGACTTCACCTTGATCGATTTCTTGAGCCAACTCCAAGCGATCAAGAAGATGGGCTCTATGTCCAAGATGCTCGGCATGCTCCCGGGCATGAATAGCGGGGCAATGAAGAAGCAACTCGATAGTTTTGACGATAGTGAGCTGGTTCGGACCGAGGCGATCATTCAATCCATGACGCCGGCCGAACGGGGCGATGTAAAGATCCTCAATGGTGCCCGCCGGGCCAGAATCGCCAAGGGGAGTGGGCGACAGGTCTCTGAGGTCAATAAATTGGTAGATCGCTTCACCGCAGCCCAAAAGATGATGCGCCAGATGAGAAATGGCGGCGGAGGGATGCCCGGGATGCCTGGAATGCCAGCCATGCCAAAGGTCACCAAGGAGTTGCCACCTAAGAAGAAGTCCAAGTCTGGAAATCCCGCTAAGCGCGCAGCTGAACAGGCCTAAGAGCCAAATCCCTTCAATTTGGCCAGTTCGGTTCAAGGTGGCAAGATTGGCCCCCTGCGTAAGGGCCCTCTACCCCTTTGCAATTTAGTACCCATCCATTATGGATTGAGATTTGCCTGTCGCTCCCACTGACAGCGTGATGATCGAGCCGAATCACTCAAGGAGTAACCACACACGTGGCCGTTAAAATTAAGTTGATGCGTTTCGGAAAGATCCGCACCCCGCATTACCGAATTGTTGTTGCCGATGCACGTACCGCTCGCGATAGCCGTGCTATCGAGGAGATCGGTCGTTACAACCCAAATTCTGAGCCATCATTCATTCAAGTCAATGGTGAGCGCGCAGCATATTGGCTCGGCGTTGGCGCACAGCCAACCGAAGCTGTAGAGGCAATTCTTAAGATCACCGGCGATTGGCAGAAGTTCAAGGGTCTTCCTGGAACAGAGGGAACTCTTCGCTTCGCAGAGCCAAAGCCAGACAAGCGCATTGCATACGAAGCAGCTGTTAAGGCTGCAATGAACGAGCCTGCAGATGGCGCAACTACAGCCAAGAAGAAGGCTGCAGATAAGTTGGCTGCAAAGGCAAACCCTGTTGTTGAAGAGGTCGCTCCAGTAGCAGCCGAAGAAACTCCAGTAGTTGTTGAAGAAGTTATCGCTACCGAGGTAGTTGCAGAAGAGACTCCAGTTGTAGAGGCTGTAGTTGAGGCAACTCCAGAAGCGAGCGCTGAATAACCATGATTGACGAGGCTCTCGAACATCTCGTAAAGGGAATAGTTGATAACCCAGAAGAGGTCATCATCACTGAGAAGACTCATCGCCGTGGAACGACGTTAGAGGTGCGCGTGCACCCAGAAGATATTGGAAAGGTGATCGGTCGTAATGGCCGCACCGCACGCGCTCTTCGCACAGTGATTAGTGCAATTGCTGGTCGATCAGTCCGAGTAGATCTCATCGAGGCTGACGAGGCTCGCTAACTATGTTGCTCGTCGTCGGCCGTATTGGCCGGGCGCACGGAGTTCATGGTGAAGCAACCATTGAAATTCGAACGGACTTGCCGGATGAACGCTTTCTCATAGGTTCATCCCTGGTCACAGATCCAACCCATAATGGTCCGTTGACCATCGAATCAGCGCGCGATCACAATGGAATCTTGCTCCTTAAATTTCGCGAGATATCCGATCGCACCGCAATTGAAAAGGTTCGAGACACTTTGCTCCTCGCTGAAGTCGATATGACTCAAGAGGCGGAGTATGAAGATGAGTATCACGTCCAGCAATTGATCGGATGTGAAGTTGTCGATGAAGCTGGTACAAGACTCGGAGTGCTCAAAGATGTGCTCAATCTTCCCGGTCAAGATTTACTTGCCATCGATAGCGCATCCGGCGAAGTGCTCATTCCATTTATCGCAGAGTTTGTTCCTACCGTCGATATCGAAAATCGAAGAATCGTCGTTCGTCCACCGAGTGGATTGCTAGAGCTTCATGAGAATACCGAAAGTGCCCAAGGCGATGAGTAAGTTGCGCTTCGATCTGATTTCGATCTTTCCCGATTACTTTGCACCTCTCAAACTATCACTCATAGGCAAGGCGCAAGAGAACGAGATCATCTCCATTGCAATCCACGATCTGCGCGATCAAGCCCATGGCGTGCATAAGAGCGTTGATGACACTCCATATGGTGGGGGAGCCGGCATGGTGATGTCACCGGTACCGTGGGGTGAGGCGATCGACGAAGTAATTGCAGCAGATTCATCAGAGATCCACGATCTCATTATCTTGACTCCAGCAGGCGAGAAGTTAACTCAAGTGATGGCGGAGGAGCTCACTCGAAGTGAGCATTTGATCTTTGCTTGTGGAAGATATGAAGGAATTGATTACCGTGTGACCGAGTATTACCAGACGCTCCCCAACGTTAGGGTCCGCGAGATCTCTATCGGCGATTACGTTTTAGGTGGCGGAGAGGTTGCGACCCTTGTCATCATGGAGGCGGTCATTCGTTTGCTTCCGGGTGTACTGGGCAATCCACAATCGCTCGTCGAAGAGTCGCACTCCCTACCCGACGAAGCCGTTGAATACCCCAACTTTACAAAGCCGGTCTTCTGGCGCGGCCTGGAGGTTCCAGAGGTCTTGCTCTCAGGGAACCATGCCAAGATTAAAGCCTGGCGCTTAGAGCAGGCTCGCAAGCGCACCGCAGCGCTCGATCCGCGAACTCGCGGGTAACCCTCCTAAAGGCGGTACCTTTCTTCTAGTGGCACGGCTACGTCTATTAGTTTGAGTAAGTAAGAAGGAGTTCGTTGATGGCTGAGATCGATCCCAATATCCAATCACGATTGATTCGCGATCTGGAGCCTACTGTTGCGATCGAAATTGAGCGCCATATTAAAACGACCCGCGATTGGTATCCGCACGAATATGTCCCATGGTCTGAAGGTCGCACCTTTGCAGGTCCTCTTAACGGCGATGACTGGGAGGCAAAAGATTCAAAGCTCACCCTTGTAGCTCAAGATTCACTCGTCTTAAATTTGCTGACTGAAGATAACCTACCTTCGTATCACACCGAGATCGCATTTGCGACAAGTCGCGATGGAGCATGGAACACCTGGATTAACCGTTGGACTGCAGAAGAGGCGCGTCACGGAATTGTTCTTCGCGATTACCTCATGGCAACGCGCGGCGTGGATCCGATCGAGCTAGAAGATCTTCGTATGGCGCATATGCAAGTTGGATATCAGACACCTTATCCAAACGATATGTTGCACACGATCGCCTATGTAACCTTCCAAGAACTAGCGACCCGTATCTCGCACCGCAATACCGGTCGAATCTCTAACGATGCGATCTGCGAAGGCATGTTGGCACGCGTTGCACTCGATGAGAACCTACATATGTTGTTCTATCGCAATCTCTTGGCTGCAGCTATCAAGCTAGAACCCAATGCTGCAATGCGCGCAATCACCGATGTATTGATTAACTTTCAGATGCCAGGTGCCGGCATGCCTGGCTGGGGTCGCAAATCGGTTCAGATCGCACTGGCTGGAATTTATGATCTCAAACTTCACCTTGAAGATGTGGTGCTACCTGTATTACGTGCCTGGGGAGTCTTTGAACTCACAACACTCACGGCAGAGGGCGAAGCGGCCCGCGATGAGTTGAGCGCCTTCATCAAGAAGAGCACCAGCGATGTCGCAACGTTTGTCGATAAGCGTGAAGTTCACTTCGACCGCCTAGTTGCCCGTGGGATTGAACCGCTCCGTCTGGTCTAACTCACACTGACTTAATTAGGTTAACTGTTTAGAAATTCGGATGGCTTTGCTCTGCCCATTGTGAGTTATCAGGGAATAATCCCGACACGCCGAGCGTTAATTAGCCATAGCGGTGCGTTATAGGACATTATCCGCCCCGTTAGGGAGTTCAGTGGAGGCCAATTCGGCGCTCACGGCTCCACCGCAAGCGAAGGAGGTGCACCATGGCAACCGATTACGACACACCCCGAAAGACGGATGAAGAACTTCATGAGGAGTCTCTCGAAGAGCTCAAAGCTCGTCGGGCAGATGCTCAGTCAGGGCAAGTTGATATCGATGAGGAAGATGCCGCGGAGAACCTAGAACTTCCAGGCGCCGATTTATCAGGCGAAGAGTTGACTGTCCGTGTAGTCCCAAAGCAGACCGATGAGTTCACTTGCTCACGTTGCTTCCTGGTACATCACACATCACAACTCGCACGAGGTGAAGGTGCAAAGTCAGTCTGTAAGGATTGCGAATAAAATAAAGTCTTAATTATTCGATAAGAGCGCAGCCGATAGCGGTTGCGCTTTTTTGCTGCTTATAAGCCAATATGGAGTCGAATCGCTCGGGTCGTTAATCTCGATCTTCACACCGGTTGAAATCCAAAAACGTAGTGCCATAAATCCGGCTGGATCTGAGAGTGGACCTCTCCATTGACGCATCTCTTCACTTGAAAGCGCTTGAATATTGCCGAGAAACTTTCTATCAATATGAGCGCTACCGACGCGAAGTTCTTGCTCTGTCACTTCGATCGTGAGCGCCGTGCTCTGTGATGCAAAGATCAACCCTAAGAGTTGAACCAACATAGTTATGGCGCCCCATCGCGTACCCAGAGCTGCCCAGACCGCCAGCGCAAGGGAGGCGGCGAGAAAGAGCAAGAAAAGCCAGAGCCAGATCGGCCACGGTGTACGTTCCTTAAAAGTGGTACTCACGAGCCTACGGTACCTGCTCTCATGAGGGCCCCCTTGCAACCTCGCGCCATCCATTAGGCTGAGGCTATGAGTCGAGTAGCGAGTACAACTCCGCCGGCAGATGCTGTGATTCCAGATCGTCACCCTCTTGCTCCTGCCCCCGGCACCCAAATTCCATCGCATTACGCAAACTGTTTTGGCTGCGGGGAGTTGCATCCAACAGGACTGCATCTCGTGGCACATGCCGGTGATGGTCAAAATATCACCGCGATTTTTACCGTCACCAATAATCATCAAGGAGCTCCAGGTTTAGCCCACGGCGGACTGCTCTCGCTCGCCTTCGATGAGGCGCTTGGAAAGTTGATGTGGCTACTTCGTGCCCCGGCCGTAACAGCGCGTTTAGAAACCGATTTCATGCTGCCGGTTCCAGTCGGAAGCAAGCTTTATATCAAGGCATGGATCACCGGGCAGTCGGGACGCAAGGTTTATGCCGATGCCGAAGGGCACCTCGAATCTTTTGATGGACCAGTCGCAGTGCGCGCAAGCTCGCTCTATGTCATCGTTCCGATGTCGCACTTCCTAGAGAAGGCTCCAAAAGAGTTTATTGATCACATTCGGGAGAACCCAAAGTTACTAGCCTTCGTCGATCCAGATTTCGAGATTAATCCATGAAGAACGTTGAAGTATTGGTAAAGCGGTTAGACGAGTCGGTTCCACTTCCACGATATGGAAAAGCTGGAGATGCAGGCGCGGACATCACAACACGCGTTGACGTCACGATCTTGCCGGGGGAGCGCGCTTTGGTACCAACAGGGCTCTCTATCGCGCTTCCATTTGGCTTTGCAGCATTCGTTCACCCGCGCTCGGGCTTGGCTATTAAGCATGGAGTGTCTATGGTCAACACCCCGGGAACTGTCGATGCGGGTTATCGTGGTGAGTTACAAGTGATTCTAATTAATCATGATCTGCGTGAATCGATCTCATTTAAAAAAGGCGATCGCATCGCTCAGATTGTGATCCAACGCGTCGAGGCTGCAGAGTTTGTAGAGGTCGATGAACTTCCTGGCTCCGAGCGTGCCGATGGTGGCTTCGGGTCGACTGGTACCGCAACGCTATGAGTTATGACGGCCATCTCGAAGATAAAGCAAAGATACTAGGAGCGCTCGGCGGCACTCGTGGTCTGCTCGATAGCGGACTTCCATCCATCGTCTTTCTCGTTGCTTTTAATATTTCACATAGCCTCAACAAATCGGCGATCATCGCCATTGCGCTCTCTGTTCTCTTTGCAATCGCTCGCCTGGTAAAACGCGAAACATTGCAGCACGCGATTTCTGGTGTGATCGGTGTCGTCTTCTGTGCATTGCTCGCACGTCACACCGGCAAGGCCGCCGATTTTTATCTACCGGGCCTGATCATCAATGTGATTTACGGTGTCGTATACACAGTTGCAAATCTTGTGGGGTGGCCGGTACTTGGACTTTTGCTTGGTCCCGTACTTGGTGAAAATTTAGCGTGGACCAAAGTACCTGCTCGCAAACGCGCATACCGTCGCGCTGGTTGGTTGTGGGTTGCACTCTTCGTATCGCGTTTGCTCGTCCAATATCCGCTTTATAAGAGCAATCACATCAATTGGTTGGGCACGGCGCGACTGGTAATGGGAACGCCGCTCTTCTTGCTCGTTGGTTGGGGAACCTGGCTTATCTTGCGAAAGGTACCAACTGTTAAACCGGCATCAAGCGCCGAGTAAACACTCTTTGAGTTGATCTTCAGCAGCTGTTGTTGAAACGAAAATAAGTTCGTCTCCGCCCATCAATAAATCTTGATCCTTTGGTGCAATCACATGACCATCGCGGACGATAGATGCCAAGGATGTTCCAGCAGGGAAGGTCATTTCTCCTACGGTCTTTCCGGATGCACTTGCGCCTTCAGGAAGGGTGATCTCAACGAGGTTAGCTCCACCACGCTTGAGTGAGAAGAGTCGGACAACATCTCCAACGGTCACTGCCTCTTCAACAAGTGCAGAGATGATGCGAGGAGTAGATACCGCGACGTCAACGCCCCATGAAGAGTCAAAGAGCCACTCATTCTTTGGATGGTTGATTCGGGCAACAACACGAGGAACTCCGTACTCGGTCTTTGCAAGGAGGGAGCAGACAAGATTTACCTTGTCATCTCCGGTTGCTGCAACGAGCACCTGGCATCCAGAGAGTTTTGCATTGTCTAGTGAAGAGATTTCACAGGCATCCGCGAGAAGCCATTCGGCTTGGGGGACGCTATCCATCTTGAGCGACTTTGGATCTCGATCCATCAATAGAACGTGATGACCATTTTCGAGCAGTTCGCGCGCAATAGCGCGTCCAACATTTCCTGCTCCAACGATTGCAATCTTCATAGCGCCTACCTAGTTCACTTCTGGTTCGCGGGAGAGAATGTCATCAACCTTGCTTCGATCCGATTCCATCAAAGTCACGTGTACGAGATCACCCTCTTGTAGGACGGTGTTGTTGTTGGGAATCAGTCCTTCGCCAAGGCGGGTAATGAAAGCTACGCGGGCGCCGGTCGCCTCTTCGATGAGAAGGGCTGGACGTCCAAACCACTCCTTATGAAGTGAGACTTCACAGAGTTCAACGGTTCCGCTCGCATCGCGCCATTCGGATTGAGATCCTTCTGGAGCAAGGCGGCGCATCATTTGATCGGTGGTCCAAAGAACGGTTGCGACAGTTGGGATTCCAAGGCGTTGATAAATTTCAGCGCGCTCGGGATCGTAAATACGGGCAACCACGTTCGGGACGTTGTAACTTTCACGGGCAACACGTGCCGCGAGAATATTTGAGTTATCTCCATTGGAAACAGCTGCAAATGCTGCTGCATTTTCGATTCCGGCTTCAAGGAGGATATCGCGATCAAAACCGACCCCAGCGATGGTGCGACCCTTGAAATCAGGTCCTAAGCGGCGGAAAGCTTCGCGATTTTGGTCGATGACCGAGACGCTGTGTCCTGCGAGTTCGAGTTCTTTAGCCAATCCAGAACCTACGCGACCACAACCCATGATGACTACGTGCACGGGGAGAACCTACACCTTAGACTCCAGCCATGGACACAGCAGTACCTACGGGTGAACGGTTAGAAATTGGGCAACAGGTCACTGTTGATATCGAGAAGATCGCCCATGGTGGTCACTGTGTAGCAAGGTTTGAAGGTCAAGTTATCTTCGTTCGCTACGGAATTCCAGGTGAGCGGGCTATCGTTGAAATTACCGGCGTTAACTCCAAGATGGCGCGCGGTGATGCGATCTCTATCCTCACCCCCTCTGAACATCGAGTGACTGCTCCCTGCCAATATGCCAAGCCCGGCGGATGTGGTGGATGCGACTTTCAACATATCGATCTCGCCTTCCAGCGCGAACTCAAGTCTCAGGTCATCGTCGAGCAATTTTCGCGTCTTGGCGGCCTAGAGGTTCAATGCGAGGTCCGCGAAGTAGAGCCGAGCGATGGTCTTCACTGGCGTACCCGGATGGACTTTGCAATCGGGGATACCGGTCGAATTGGTCTCTTCTCTAATCGCACCAACGAGGTCGTTGAAGTAGCCGATTGCCTCATCGCTGACAACATTATGGATATTCCTTCCTTAGCCCAACGTCGCTGGAACGGTGATGATCGAATTGAGGTTGCCTCGACCAGCACCGGCCAGGTCAGCGTCACGAGAGCGGGTCGAAGCATCTCTGGGCCGACTCAGCTCGTCGAAAAGGTAGATAAATTCACCTATCAAATCTCACCACGTAGCTTCTGGCAGGCCCATAAGGCCGCCCCGGCAACCTTGATCGCCGAAGTTATGTCACTTCTTGCAGTGGAGCAGGGCGAGGTGGTCTGCGACCTCTATGGAGGAGTAGGACTCTTCACCGCCCCGATCGCAGCAGCGGTAGGCGCTCGCGGCAAGGTCCACCTGATCGAACTTGATCGCCGTGCCATTAGCGATGCTCAGAAGATATTCAAGGGCGCTGGTAACGTCGAGATCCATCCTGGCACGGTCGAGTCGCGCCTGCCTAAGGTCTCTGATCCCGATGTGATCCTGCTCGATCCACCTCGCAACGGTGCAGGTGAAGAGGTCATCACCGTGATGACTCGTACCCATCCTCGAACGATTGTCTATGTCTCCTGCGACCCAGCCTCCTTGGCTCGTGATGCCAAATTGTTCCTCTCCATGGGCTACAAGATGGACTCTCTAGTTGGCTTCGATCTCTTCCCGCAAACCCAGCACGTGGAGTGTGTGGCGCGTTTCATCCCTGCCTAATTCGAAGGCTAATTAGGCGGTAAAGGCGTTGGGATAGGATTTCACCACGATGAGCAAAAATTCCTTTAACGCGAAGAGCAACCTTGATGTTGCTGGAAACTCCTATGAGATCTTTGAGATCACCGGACTTGAAGGCGCGGCAACGTTGCCCTTCAGTCTCAAGGTGCTCCTAGAGAATCTATTGCGCACCGAAGATGGCGCGAATATCACCGCAAGCCAGATCACCGCGCTCGCGCAATGGGATCCAACGGTTGAACCGGATACCGAAATTCAATTCACACCTGGTCGAGTCATCATGCAGGACTTCACGGGTGTTCCCTGCATCGTCGATCTTGCAACGATGCGTGAGGCAATTGCAGATTTAGGTGGAGATCCAACGAAGGTCAACCCGCTTGCACCAGCAGAGCTCGTCATCGATCACTCCGTCATCGCGGATATTTTTGGAACAGCATCATCCTTTGAAGAGAACACCGATATCGAATATCAACGCAACAAAGAGCGCTATCGCTTCTTGCGTTGGGGTCAGACCGCCTTTGATGAGTTTAAAGTCGTTCCACCTGGAACCGGAATTGTTCACCAAGTAAATATCGAATTTTTAGCTCGCGTTGTCATGACGCGTACCGTTGACGGTGTGCTTCGCGCCTATCCAGATACAGTTGTTGGAACCGATTCACATACCACCATGGTCAATGGACTTGGAGTTCTTGGTTGGGGAGTGGGCGGCATCGAAGCGGAAGCAGCTCTCCTCGGTCAGCCGGTATCGATGTTGATTCCACGCGTTGTTGGATTCAAACTCAAAGGTGAACTTCCTGTCGGAACAACGGCGACCGATCTCGTTCTGACTATCACAGAGCGCCTTCGCAAGCATGGCGTTGTTGGTAAGTTTGTTGAATTCTATGGTCCAGGTGTTGCAGCGCTCCCAATGGCAAATCGAACCGCTATTGGAAATATGTCACCAGAGTATGGATCGACCTGCGCCATCTTCCCCATTGATGATGAGACGCTGCGCTACCTCACTCTTACCGGACGTTCTGCAGAACAGATTGAACTCGTCGAAAAGTATGCCAAGCGCAATGGTTTATGGCATGACCCTGCCATTGAACCTCGCTTCTCTGAATACATTGAGTTTGATCTTGCAGATGTTGTTCCATCAATCTCTGGACCTAAGCGCCCACAAGATCGCATCTCGCTCTCAAACTCTAAGTCGGCTTTTAACGAGATCATCCCAAGTTACCTCGGTGAAAAGAGCTCACGCGAAGCAATCAATGTTTCGGTCAATGGAACCGCAACCTCGATCTCCAATGGCGCCGTTGCCATTGCATCGATCACCTCGTGTACCAATACTTCTAATCCATCGGTAATGATCGGTGCTGCGCTCCTTGCAAAGAAGGCGGTAGAGAAGGGTCTTCGTAGCAAGCCATGGGTTAAGACCACACTCGCTCCCGGTTCAAAGGTTGTCACGGATTACTATGACAAGGCGCAATTGACTGGCTATATGGAGCAACTTGGCTTCAACCTCGTTGGCTATGGCTGCGTTACATGTATCGGCAACTCTGGTCCGCTACCCGTTGAAATCAGCAAGGCAATCAACGAGAATGATTTGGCTGTGACTGCAGTTCTCTCCGGTAACCGTAACTTCGAGGGTCGCATCAGCCCAGATGTGAAGATGAATTACTTGGCATCACCACCGTTGGTCGTTGCTTACGCGCTCACCGGAACGATGGATCATGATTTCGAGAGCGATCCAATCGGACACGACCAGACAGGCACCGCCGTGTACCTGCGCGATATCTGGCCAACCGCCGAAGAGATCGAGAGCGTGATTGCCTCGTGCATCTCCTCCGATATGTTTAAAAAGGATTACGCAACGGTCTTTGATGGCGATCATCGCTGGAAGTCATTGGATACACCGACTGGCAAAACGTTTGAATGGGAGAGTGATTCGACCTATGTCAGAAAACCTCCTTACTTCGATGGAATGCCACGCCAACCAAAGCCGGTAACCGATATTGCTGGCGCACGCGTCCTTGCAATCTTGGGTGACTCTGTAACGACAGACCACATCTCACCTGCTGGAAATATCAAGGTGGATTCACCTGCTGGTAAGTATTTGGCCGAGCACGGCATCGCTCGCGGTGACTTCAACTCATATGGATCACGACGTGGAAATCATGAAGTGATGATCCGTGGAACCTTTGCAAATATTCGCCTCAAGAATTTACTCCTCGATGGCGTCGAAGGCGGATTCACTCGCAACTTCTTGCGCGATGGCGAGCAGTCAACAATTTACGATGCATCGAGTGAGTACCAGGCAGCTGGCATTCCACTCGTGATCCTTGCTGGAAAAGAGTATGGCTCGGGTTCATCGCGTGACTGGGCGGCAAAGGGAACTGCGCTTCTGGGTGTACGCGCCGTGATCGCGGAGTCCTTCGAGCGAATCCACCGTTCCAACTTAATTGGAATGGGAGTTCTCCCACTTCAATTCATCAACGGTCAGAACGCAGCCAGCCTTGGATTGACCGGTACCGAGAGCTTCGACATAACCGGAATCGAGGCGCTTAACTCTGGTCCATCACCAAAGACGTTAACGGTAAAGGCAGGGGATATCACCTTCCAGGCACAACTGCGTATCGATACACCAGGTGAGGCTGATTACTATCGCCATGGTGGAATCATGCAATACGTGCTCCGTTCGCTACTCAATTAATTCTAAGTAAGGCGCATCGGCCAACCCACCTCGCAAAGGATGGGTTGGCTGCGTAGAATCAGCCCATGTCTAGTCCTCGCATTTTGCCTGCCATCAAATCACCGCAGGATTTGCAGGTCCTAAGCGGCGAGCAGCTCAACGCGCTTGCCGCAGAGATTCGCGAATTTTTAATCGAGAAGGTCTCTAAGACCGGCGGACATCTTGGTCCCAACCTGGGCGTTGTAGAGCTAACCATCGCTATGCACCGAACCTTTGAATCTCCCAAAGATGTCATTCTCTTTGACACGGGACACCAGTCCTACGTTCACAAGATTCTGACCGGACGCCAGGATGGTTTCGACACATTGCGTCAGCGCGGGGGCCTTGCCGGTTACCCAAGCCGTTCAGAGTCAGAGCATGATGTCATCGAGAATTCTCATGCATCCGGAGCGCTGAGCTGGGCAGATGGAATCGCGCGCGGTTTTAGCGTCCAGGGAATTAAGAATCGCTCAGTCGTATGCGTTGTGGGAGACGGCGCGCTCACCGGCGGAATGGCCTGGGAAGCACTCAACAATATTGCGGCGAATTCAGATCTACCTTTGGTAATTATTGTTAATGATAATGAACGTTCCTACTCACCAACAATCGGTGGCGTTGCAACTTACCTATCCACACTTCGCACGACCAGCGGCTACGAAAAGTTTCTCGACTGGGGCAAGAATTTCTTGGAGCGAACTCCTGTTGTGGGTCAACCAATTTATGAGACCTTGCACGGTGTTAAAAAAGGAATTAAAGATATTGTCGCTCCACAAGGAATGTTTGAAGACCTTGGTCTCAAATACTTTGGTCCTGTTGATGGGCATAACATTGAAGCGCTCGAAACCGCTTTTACTCATGCCAAGAATTTTGGCGCTCCAGTACTAGTTCATGTCATTACCGAAAAGGGTCGCGGACATGCACCAGCGGTCAATGATGAGGCAGAGAAATTTCACGCCGTTGGGGTTGTAAATCCCCAGACCGGTCAACCCCTCAAGAAGTCGGCTCCATCGTGGACATCGGTCTTTGCAAAAGAGTTGGTAGAGATCGGTCATGAGCGACCAGATGTCGTTGCGATTACAGCAGCGATGCTTGGACCAACTGGCTTGGATCAGTTTCAAGCGGCCTTTCCACATCGAACTTTCGATGTCGGCATTGCAGAGCAACATGCAACGACTTCGGCTGCGGGTATGGCCTTTACTGGATTGCATCCCGTCGTCGCCATTTACTCGACATTCCTTAATCGAGCATTCGATCAATTGTTATTAGATGTCGCGCTCCACAAAGCCGGCGTTACCTTTGTTTTGGATCGTGCTGGAGTCACCGGTGATGATGGACCTTCGCATCATGGAATCTGGGACCTTGCACTCTCTGGAATTGTGCCAACTCTACGTGTCGCCGCACCGCGAGATGGTGCGCGCCTGAAAGAAACATTGCGCGAGGCGATGGAGGTCAATGATGCTCCTACTCTTATTCGCTTCCCCAAAGGTGCGGTCTGCGCTGATATTCCAGCCTTCGAGCGACGTGATGGAATCGATGTGCTCTACCGTGGCGAGAGCGCGGACATTCTCTTAGTAAGCGTTGGGGGAATGGCTGCCATGGCGGTCGAGGCAGCCTCGCAGGCCTATCGTGAGGGCGTTGGAGTTACCGTCATTGATCCTCGTTGGGTTAAGCCACTTCCACTCTCACTCGTCACAATGGCAAGACGTTACAAGTGCATCGTTGTGATCGAAGATGGAATCAAGCACGGTGGAATTGCTAGCACCGTCTCAGAGCTCTTCCGCGAAGAGGGCTTGTCGGTGCCGGTTCATTCAATCGGAGTTCCACTTGAGTTTATTGAGCACTCAAAGCGCGATGAGATTTTGAGTGATATCGGAATTACCGCACAGACAATCACGCGATCTCTTGTGAGCTGGTCTCTGACTCTTAAGGAGTTGGAACTATCTCAAGAGAGCGATGCAGGCGTTCGCCAAGAATCAAACTGATACAGGCTTCTTGCGGCGTCCCATACGTAGGAAGAGCGTTGAGCCTGCGGCCAAGTAGATAACCCAGACAAGTGCTTGCAAGGTAGTTGGTCGCTCGGCATAACCAAAGAGCGAGTGGAGCACATCGCCAAAGTTTGAACCCTCGGCAATTATCGAGGAGGTGTTCCACAACTGGTTATGAAGCATCGGCAACCAATTGAGCTCCTGCATATTTTGAACGGCATCCGCTAAGAGGCCGGCGGCAAAGATGATCAGAGCAACGCCGAGCACGCGGAAGAAGAGGCGCATATTCAGGCGCGCACCCATTCGGTAAATTCCAAAGGCAAGGGCGAGTGAGGTCGCTAATCCGAGTATCGCTCCGACCCAGAGCAAGTTTCCGTGAACCGGGGTTGCCGCCTGCTTGGTATTGGCAAAGACGATAGCGAGAGTGAAGACCATGGTTTCAAGTCCCTCGCGGCCAACGGCCTGAAAAGCGAGTAGTGATAATCCGAATCGACCACCTTTGGAGATGGCGTTGTCGCTCTTAGCCTGGAGATCGTGGGAGAGACCTCGAGCATGGCTCTGCATCCAGAAGGTCATGTAGGTCAATATTGCCGCCGCTAAGAGGTAGGTGGCGGTCTCAAAATAGGTCTGAACTTTCGAGCCGTCGTACTGGCTGATGAGGAAATAGGCTGCGATACCGCCGGCGAAGATCAAGCCAAAGGCCGCTGCGACCCCCCAATAGACATCTTTAAAGAGGTGGCGCTGCTCCATGCGCTTGAGGTAGGCCAAAAGGATGGCCACGATCATTGCCGCTTCGATTCCTTCACGGAGAAAGATCACGAATGTTGGAATCATGGGTTGAGCCTAAACCTGGCTGGATGAATTACGCAACTTTTATGTTGCGTAATTCGCATCACTCTACTGCTTGAAGAATCTCATCCGAATCTTCACCCTCAACGATTGGGGCTGGAGGAGGGGGTAGCGGCTCGGTTGCCAGCATCGGTTCGATCAAGACTGGAGTTATTTGGTCGACCTGCCAGTGGCGAGCGCCGTTTTCCAGCAAGAGGCGTTCGATGTACTGCTCGAGCTGCGATTCTGGTGGGTTCTTCCAGACCAGCTGGCGGATAACTTCGGGGGAGACAAGGTTCTCGACGGGAAGGTCTAACTCTTCCGCGAGGCGAATAACAGCGGCGCGAGCATGCGAAAGCCGAGCGTTTCCAAGGGGGTTGCGATCCTTCCAAAGTTTGACCGGAGGCAATCCGACATTTGGAGTGCGCAATACTGGAAGCTCGGTCTCTGGGAGCTCTAAAGTCTGATGCAAGAGCGCAAACCATTCGGTGGTCGGTGCGTTTGTGACGCGACTGCGGCGCTTAATGATCTTGGTGAACTCATCGATCTTTGTTGGACGCTTGGTAGCAACTTCAACGAGGACTTCATCGTTGAAGACTCGGCCAGGTGCAAGGTCAATCTCTCGAGCAAAATCATCACGGGCATGCCAGAGCGCTTTGATAATTGCCAAGGTCATGCGATCGCGGACCTTGTGCATTCCAGAGGTACGGCGCCATGGATCAACGCGCGGCGGATTTGGTGGATTGTTAAGAATTTGCGCGAAGTCCTCGAGCGCCCAGGTTAACTTTCCGGCTTGGATGAGCAGCGCCTCAACCGCGTCGCGCAGATCGATCAATACATCAACATCCAGGGCCGCGTACTTCAACCAGTCGGTGTTAAGTGGCCGAATCGACCAATCCGCGGCGCTATGTTCTTTGGCGAGTGCGATATCGAGGAGTGATTCACAGAGTGGTCCGAGCCCAACGCGCTCACATCCCGCGATGCGGCCACCTAATTCGGTATCAAAGAGTTTCTTGGGATTGATTCCAAGTTCGCGCAAACAAGGCAAATCTTGAGTACTGGCATGAATGATCCATTCACACTCTTTAAATGCGAGATCCATCTGCGCCCACAAATCCGGATCATTGACGGCAATCGGGTCAATCAAGTGCAAGCCGCCGCCGCGACGGAAGAGTTGAATCAGATATGCACGTTGGCTATATCGATATCCAGAGGCGCGCTCTGCATCCACGGCAATGGGACCTTCGCCCAATTCGAGGGCGGCAAGTGCTTCGAGAAACCCATCTCGATCAACAACTAATTCGGGGAGGCCAGATCGCGGCGTCAATAGTGGCTCTGGCATGAGGTGAATCTACTATTGAGTGAGGTTGCTACGTGTCAGTGGGGTTACGCCATGGGGGATTGGCTCAAGTCCAGCGCACTGTTCGAGTAGATGGAGCCAGGCGCGAACGTGCTCTGCAATTGCAGAACCATCGGTTGGAGTCCACGATGCACGAACTTCGAGCTCAGAATCGTCGGCGCGTTCGCCCAGCGTTCCAAAGGAGGCGCTTGCAACCCGAGTAACCGTTCCGCTGGGTTGAACGTACTGACAACCAAATTTTTCTAGTGACTCAATGAGCCAACTCCAGCCCACATTTGCAACGATCGGATCGGAAGCCATTTCGTGGTCGACCTCCGCGCGAACAAAGGTGACGCAGCGGAAGTTTCCACCCCAACCCTCTTGGCCATCGGGATCGTGTAGAAGGACAAAGCGAGCAGTAGCGATGTCATCGCTCGTATCAGCCGTCATGGCAAAGGCAAACGGTGCGAGCTTCTGTGGTGCGGGTATTTCTTCAACAATAAGTTCTACCCGCGTTGTGATGGCTCGGATATCAGCGAGGATCTCATCAAAATTCTTCTCGCGGGCCATGGGATAAGGGTAATTAGCAGGGGGATTATTCGTGGGAAGGCGCGAGGCGATAGTGGAGAAAAAGCGATCCACCCAACTCATATCTGGATAATTCTTCGGCGTTTGCAGTTAATTCGAGGATATCTATCTGGTTCTCTGCGGGGGTGAGCGGGGAGATGGTGAGGTAGAGCTCGGTCAACTGGCCACACGCGATCGCCTCTTGAATGAAGGCCGGTCCACCTTCTAGCAGTAGGTCCCCATAGGTCCCTCCTGCTTGTGGGATTGCCACAGAGAGCGGGAGGTTCCAGGCAAGAGCCTTCTCATTGCTACCTAGACGCTCTGGAAGAGGTTGGTGAGAGAGAACGATCAAAGGAAGTGGAGTCCGCTTGTATGGCTCGTTTCGAGCGGTATTGCCGCCGATCAGTATCGCCTTGAATTCGCGGCGCAGGTCATGAAACCGCGCTCGGTCTTCGGGCAGCGAGAGGCCGGCGGAGGAGCCATGGAGACTGGTTGAGCCATCCGCGCCAAGAACAAGGTTGGCCGCCACTCGATATGCCATGGAGCAACTCTAAGTGTCAGTGGAAGGAATTACTCTCTTAACATGATCATCGACTGCGATACCTGCACCATGCGCGATCTTGCCTGTTCGGATTGCGTCGTTACGGTTCTTCTTACGATCCAAGAACGACCAATCGCCGAAATCTCGCCCGCGGAGGTTGATGCAATCTCTGCGCTCGCCGACAAAGGCTTGGTTCCACCGCTTCGCTTCCATGCCTAATTTTGGAAGTGCCGTCGACGCCAACTAGCCTTACAGGGTGTCGCCGAGAAAAATTCTGCTTGTAACAAATGACTTAGGCCCACGCGCCGGGGGCATCGAGACCTTTATCTTAGGTTTACTCGATCACCTCGATGGCGGTCAGATCGTTATCTATACCGCCGCTCAAGCGGGCAGCGCTGAATTTGATGCAGCGCTCACCGCGAGAACCGGCGCACTTGTGCTCCGCGACAAGAATTCAATTTTAATTCCAACCCCACTCGTTAATCGTCGCGTGCGATCGATCATGCAGCAGTATCAATCCGAGATCATCTGGTTTGGTGCAGCGATGCCATTGGCCTGGATGTCAGGTTTGCTCAAACGTGGTGGAGCAAAACGCGTCGTAGCACTCACACATGGCCATGAAGTCTGGTGGGCGAAGCTTCCGCCGTTTCGTTGGATCTTTGCGAAATCAACGCAATCAATTGATGCGCTGACATATTTGGGTGAGTTCACGCGCAACGCGATTGCGCCTATCGTCAGTAAAAAGTGCCGCATGGTTCAGATTGCACCTGGCATCCCTATCGATCACTTCACTCCTGGAGCCAAATCTTCTGCTTTGATGCAAGAGCTCAATCTTGAAGGACATCAGGTTCTGGTATCCGTTGGTCGACTCGTTCATCGCAAGGGGCAAGATAAATTGCTGGAGGCGCTACCAGCGATTATTCGGGAGCATCCTGATGTGGTTCTTATCTTTGTTGGCGTCGGCCCTCGAAAGAAAAAACTCGATGAGTTAGTACAGAAATATCAGCTCGCCGAATATGTGCGTTTTGTTGGTCGAGTCACTTACGACAAATTGCCAGAGTATTTCCGATTAGGAGATCTCTTCGTCATGCCATCGAGATCACGGTTGGCCGGTTTGGAAGTTGAAGGCTTAGGAATTGTCTATCTAGAAGCAAGCGCATGTGGTGTTGCTGTACTGGGTGGAGCTTCGGGAGGCGCACCAGATGCGGTGCTTAAAGGAGTGACTGGTGAAGTTGTTGATGGGAAGAACGTTGCAGCGATTGCAGATCAGATCAACGACCTTTTAGATCACCCGGCTCGCCTTCGAGAGATGGGTGTTGCGGGAAGAGCGTGGACACAAGAGCGCTGGAGTTGGCAGATTTGGGGCGAGCGGTTTAAAGCACTGCTAATCGGCGATGAGGCGGTTGGCTAAAGCAACGACCACGGCTTGTGTTCGATTCTTTACTGATAATTTTCGGTAGATAGATGCAAGATGTGATTTCACGGTTGCCTCTGCAAGAAAGAGATGCGAACCCATCTCCTTTGCGCTCCAGCCGGTCTGCAAGATTTGAATGACATCGAGTTCTCGCTGCGTGAGATCAAATCGATTATGCGGCAGCGCAGGTGCAGCAAAGTGGTAGGTAGAGCTTTCTAGCTGCTCAATGATGGAAAGCAAATGTGAGACCGGTTCACCTTTGAGAACGTAAGCAGCTGCGCCTCTTTGGTGAGCAATGAGAAGTGAATCTGGATCATCTCCCAGCGTGAGGACGACACACTTAGCGAGTGGAGTGATGAGGTCCAGCCCCGAGCCATCGGGCAGGTTTACATCGAGGATCATCAGATCGGGCTTGGTGAAGAGAAGTGCGGCTCGAGCTTCGCCGAGTGATGCTGCTTCGCCGACGATGTTATGACCCGCACCGCGAAGTGCCTGTACCAAGCCTTGTCGAATGAGTTCGTGATCATCGACAACAAGTATCAACATTTACTTCAGCGCCACAAGTTCGATATGTTCGAATGTACTGCCGGTAGCAACGCTCCAGCCGATTTCTTGCAGTCGTTCGCTAACCCCTTGTAATCCAAATCCTGAACTTTCCCCACCACGCAAAGAGTTCCCGTTATTGATGCAGGTAATTGTTGTGGGAGTTATAGAAATAGTGGCGTTAGTTGCCGCTCCATGAGTGAGTGAATTTCTTACAAGTTCTTGTATGACTTTATATAACTCGAGCCCGCTCTTGGAATCTGGCAGCTCACCTTCCAACGTGAATTTGATGCCCGTTGCTGCCAGCGTTTCAAGAAGTGCCTCGTGCGGAGAGATATCTCGGTGCGATCTCAGGTTAAATATCTCGGATCGAACTTTGGAGTTAACATTGGTGATCTCTTCTCTGATACTCCGCAGACTCTGCCGAGCGGCGGGAGTGAGATCGCTCCTGCCAATTTCTGCGTCGAGGGCATAACCAATTGCTACGAGATTCTGAGCGATACCATCATGGAGTTCGCGCGCTATTCGCGCACGTTCATCGAAGATATCAGCCAAATAAGTCAGCGATCTCTTGTGCAAACTGTTGGTTAACTACGTGGCGCTTTACCGAGAGTTTTGCTGTGAGCTGGCCATCGGCAATGGTGAAATCAACGGGCAAGATGGTGAATTTTCGAATTGACTCAGCGCGACTAACAACCTTGTTGGCTTCATCAACGGCCGCCTGAATAACATCAATCAGCGTTGAATCAGTCGTGAGTTCCTGGATGCTCGCTCCAGCTTTCTTATTGATCTGCGACCAGGATTTGATGGAGTCGGGATCGAGGGTGATGAGTGCGGCGATGAATGGCTTGTTATCGCCAACGACCATGCACTGGCTAATCAAGGGATGTGCGCGAAGGCGATCTTCTAGTACCTCTGGCGCGACATTTTTGCCACCGGAGGTAACGATCATCTCCTTCTTGCGACCAACGATAAATAAGAATCCATCGTCATCAATAGTTCCCAAGTCGCCGGTCTTAAAGAAGCCATCCTCGTTCATGCATTCAGCCGTCGCCTCTGGGTTCTTCCAATATCCCTGCATCACCACGGGACCCTTAATAAGGACTTCACCATCTGGAGCAATCTTGATGCGTGTTCCAGGGATAGGTCGTCCAACGCTTCCGATCTTTTGAGCAGAGCGCACATTGAGTGATGAAGCGGCAGTTGTCTCTGTCAGCCCATAACCCTCGAGAATATTGATGCCAGCGCCGCGGAAGAAATGTCCAAGGCGTGGGCTTAGCGGTGCGCCGCCAGAGATTGCTGCATCTACCCGTCCGCCGAGTCCGGCGCGGATCTTGGAGTAAACCAGGCGATCGAAGAGAAGGTGAAGCGCGCGATTGCGTGCCGTCATCTTGCCCGCATCCTGCGCCATGGAGTACTCAACTGCGATATCCGTCGCCTTTTTGAAGATCTTCGACTTTCCGGATTCGTGCGCCTTGTTCTCTGCGCTGTTGTAAACCTTTTCAAATATTCGCGGAACGGCCAGGACCAAAGTCGGTTTAAACGTTCCAAGATCCTGCGGTAGACGATTGATATCACCGCAATGCGCAACGTGAAGTCCCGCATAGATTGCGCCGAATTGAATCATTCTGCCAAAGACATGGGCGATGGGGAGAAAGAGCAGGGTAGAGCCGCCAGGCTTTAAGAACTCCACGCGCGCGTATTGCACGACGTTGGAGCATTCAGAGAAGAAGTTGCCATGGGTAAATGTCACGCCTTTGGGATTACCCGTTGTTCCAGAGGTGTAGATCAGGGTCATCAAATCCTCGGGCCCAAGAGAGTCGATTCGCTCATCGACCTTTGAATCTGGGATCTCTCGACCAGCCTCTACGAGGGCGGGCAGAGCATCGTCGGTGATTATTAAAACTTCTAGGCAGGTGTCAGGAAGGACTGGTCGAGCTAATTCCGCCAGGGTGGGGGATTCGACGATGAGAAGTGAGCTACCAGAGTCGCTCAGAATCCAACGGACTTGCTCTGCGCTGGAGGTTTCATAGATGGGGACTGTGATTGCGCCGCAATAAATGATGGCAAAATCCAAGATCGTCCACTCATAGCGAGTCTTCGCCATGATGGCGACGCGGTCTCCACGTGAAATTCCATGAGCGATGAGACCTTTTGCCACGCTTCGAATCTCTTGATCGAGCTCAAAGGCTGTTACAGGCTGCCAGCCATTTCCGAGGGGGCGCGAGAGCAAGACGCGGTGAGGCTCAGCGGCCGCCCGTCCAGTGATGATGCTCGTGATATTGCCCGTAGTCGGATGTGGCACCAGTGCCGGTAGGTATGTCTCAATCATGCGAGAACGGTAGTGGGAACGGCGCGAACTTTCAGCGTTGGCGCAAGGTAATCTTCGCAGGTGGAAAACTTCAGCATTGGCGTAGATATCGGTGGCACAAAGGTTCTCGGCGGGGTTGTTGACTCAACCGGCAATATCTTGACTACCCATCGCGAGGATACGCCGAAGGCTGGCGGGGCTGAGCTGACCGAAACAATCATTGGTGTTATTCAAGAGTTACTCGCTCAACACTCCGCGACGAGCGTTGGAATTTCAGCCGCAGGTTTTGTCTCATCTGATCGCCAAACGATGCTTGCCACTCCAAATATTGCTGGTTGGAATGGAGTGAACCTCAAAGAGGCGATCTCCCGTGAAATTAATTTGCCCGTAGTTATCGAAAACGATGCCAATGCCGCAGCATGGGGCGAGGCTGTCTACGGTGCCGGACGTGGTGAAAGTGAATTGATGATGGTCACCGTCGGAACTGGAATTGGTGGCGGACTTGTAAATAATGGTGCGCTCTATCGTGGGGCATTTGGAGTCGCCGCCGAATTTGGACATATGCGCCTTGTGCCTGGTGGTCATCCGTGTGGCTGTGGTGCATTTGGTTGTTTCGAGCAGTACGCCTCTGGCACTGCATTGCATCGCCATTTGTTGGAGGCCATCGAAAAAGATCCGCAAGCGGCTACAACACTCTTGGCTCGCGGTGATGGAACGATCGCAGGGATTAAGGGCAATCACATTACCGATGCCGCGCGCGAAGGAGATCCAATTGCGGTTGCAGCATTTAACACAACCGGAGAATGGCTTGGTGCCGGTATCGCATCAATCTGCGTCATCGTTGATCCGGCATGCGTTGTGATCGGCGGGGGAGTTATCGACGCCGGAGAATTATTAATGAAGCCAACACGTGCCGCAATTGAAAAGTACATGCCATTTAATGGAAAGCATCCAGGGCCAAAAGTGTTGGTTGCAGAGCTAGGAAATGATGCAGGTCTTGTTGGAGTTGCGGATTTAGCTCGCCACTAATTATTTAAACTTCTGCTCCGTCATCAAAATCATCATCATCGTTTCGTGCAAGCCTAATGATCGAGGCCACTACTCCGCCGATAAAGAGCAATAGTCCAGGCCATGGACCAGTCCCAAAGAAGGTAAACCCCGTGACAAATTCAAGTAATAAATAAGCGGGTCCTGCAATTAAGCAGATGATGGCGATGCGCGCTGATTGATCTACCTCTGGCAATTCCGGATCTGGGTGAACGAAGTGTTCTTCACCTCGTCGATCCAACTCATCCAAGTAGGTAGTAGGCGCTGATTGATCAAGTGATAACTGCGAAACGATCGATTCAAATTCCGCATTGATGAGCTCGGCCTCATCACTCTCGTTGGTGCGTTCGAATTCACCAGTGAGCACATCATGAATATATTCGATGCTCTCTGCGACTAAATCTTCAAGCTCGTAATCGAGTGAGACATTGTGGAAGGAGCGTTCAAAGATAATCTCGCGAACGCTCGGTGATGAAATATTGTCAATGATCGTATGACTGCAATTAGGGCTGACAACATGATCGTTGATGGAGTATCCGATGAGCACGGGAAGGTCTATTAAGTAGAGGTCGTGTTCGACTTGCTTCCAAAGTGCGCGCACCGAATCTAACGCTTTGAGTGGGATGCGGTCATAGCCATGCTTGGGTGGATTGGGTTGCGCAACATCACTATCGCCACCTTTGACCGATGGAATGATGTGCTTGAGTGCAGGTACGAGTTTAAAGAATTTTCGATCATCAAAGATTGAAGGATTAAGTAAAAGGATTCCCTCCATCTCGCTGCCGCGAATTTGCGCGAGCTTAAGAGCGAGTGCACCACCAACAGAGAAGCCGCCGACAAAGACGCGATCACAATTTTCTTTGAGTGCGAGGAAGGCCGCTTCAGCGGAGTCATACCAATCCTGCCAACTGCTGCGATTGAGGTCTTCCCACTTAGTGCCATGTCCCGCAATGCGCGGAACCGAAACGGTGAAACCGGCTTCATGAATGCCTTGGGCCCACGGAAGTACAGATGCGGGCGAGCCGGTGAAGCCATGGAGGAGTAGAACCCCAGTTTTTCCCCCAGAAAGGTAGAAACTCTCCGAGTTTGATATGGAAGTCACGCTCAGATGGTGTCACAGAGTGGCCTTTAACCCCTAAATTAGACCCCTCGGCTTTCGACGGGTCTTCTGTCGCGAGTTCAAGGGGAGCAGTTCGCTAGTGAGAGGGGCAGTGGATATGGCCTATACATTTCTCAAGTCATTTCTAACCCCCATCCTCATGCTTCTCTTCCGCCCAAAGGTCACAGGGCTGCGTCAGGTTCCTAATTTGGGGCCAGTAATCATCGCCTCAAACCATCTCTCATTTAGTGACTCGATTTTTATGCCGCTGGTTGTTCCGCGCAAAGTAACCTTCATGGCAAAGAGCGAATACTTCACCTCACCCGGGATCAAGGGATTTATCAAGAAGATCACCTTCAAAGCGCTCGGACAAGTTCCGGTAGATCGCTCTGGCGGACGGCGCAGTGAAGCCGCTATTCATACCGGTTTAAAGCTTCTTGCAGAGGGCCAGTGCATTGGTATTTATCCAGAAGGCACACGTTCACCCGATGGTCGGCTTTATAAAGGCCGTACCGGAATCGCCCGAATGGCGATTGATTCAGGTGCTCCCGTTGTTCCTGTTGCAATGTTTAACACCGCAGAGATCCAGCCGACTGGGCAGATTGTTCCTAAGGTCCGCCGCGTCGAGATGGTCTTCGGAGAGCCTATGTACTTCGAAGGCGACTCAAGTGATCTCTCATTCCTGCGCAAGGTCACAGACGAGATCATGCAGGGGATTCAGAAGGTATCAGGGCAGGTTTATGTCGATATGTACGCCTCCGATGCGAAGAGCGCTATCGCAGCGGAGTTAAAGCAGAAAGAGGAAAACTAACCGTTTCCTAGTACTTCGCGCCGCGCAGAAACATAATCGCAGACGGTGCAACCATCCTTGGAAGGCGGGCATTCACCGCGCACCATACGAACGAGATCCGATAAACGCTCCTGGAGAGCGATGGGATTGCGCTCAGCGGGGAACCACGAACTATTGACGCGATAACCAAAGCCAGCGGTGAGGTTTCCTGAGGCGCGGTCGAGCGACCAGGTGTAGAGCCCAACGAGGGAGATCTGTTTTGGAGCATCCTTCTGTGGATTTTCAAGGCTGAAGGCATATGCCTCAAGTTGTGGGGCATAGA